>Ga0172380_10001007_pt1 | contig 50295 bp, 45 predicted proteins | sample Leawe162metaG_FD_119747 | JGI IMG/M metagenome (GOLD analysis project Ga0172380, IMG submission 119747) | Leachate microbial communities from a municipal landfill in Southern Ontario, Canada - Leachate well 162 metaG | ecosystem: Engineered > Solid waste > Landfill > Unclassified | place... | reverse complement strand
CTACAAGATCGAGAAAGTGCAGTTTGACGATGGTACGGTGTGGGATACCACGGTGCTGGATACAGCAATGGCGCTGCCCACGGGAACCACGCTCTACGGGACCTCCGGCAATGACTCTGTTGATCTGCGGAACGCGGTTAATACCACGGTCTATGGTTCGGGCGGCAGCAACAATCTTGGTAACGATACCTACGTGTTCGGCGCCGGATCAGGGCAGGACATCATCTACGACAACGACACGACTGCCGGCAACCTCGACACAATCAAGATCGTCGGCAAGTTGTCATCGGAAGTGACATTGGGCCGGGGCATCAGCGGCACCAGTCTGACCAACGACCTGGTCATCGCAATCAACGGTACGACCGACAAGCTGACGGTGCAGAACTACTTTGTGGCAAGTAGCTACAAGATTGAGCAAGCGAAGTTTGACAACGGCACCACATGGACGACCACCGAGCTGGATACAGCAATGGCAATTCCTGCAGCAGGCACGACCTACGGCACAGCCAGTGCCGACAGCTTCGATCTGCGTAATCCCGCCAACAGCACAGTCTATGGATATAACGGCTCGGACAGTGGCAACGACACGTATTTGTTCGGTACGGGTGCAGGACAGGATCATGTCAACGACTATGGCACGACGGTGGGCAACACAGATATGGTGAAGCTTGCAGCGGGAATAGCGACCGACCAACTGTGGTTCCGACATGTTGCCAACAATCTCGAGGTCAGCATTATCGGTACCAATGACAAGTTGATACTGGACAATTGGTACGTCGGTTCGACTTATCACATCGAACAGTTCAAGACCGCCGATGGCAAGTTGCTGCTGGACACCCAAGTGGAAAATCTCGTACAAGCAATGGCCGCCTTTACGCCACCGGCTCTCGGCCAGACCACTCTGCCGCAAAGCTACCAGGATGTGCTTGCGACGGTCATTGGGGTGAATTGGCAATAGCCAATATAGTTGAACGTGTCAAAAGCGGAAATTTCGCCCGTTGGATCGGCAAACTGAAAGACTGACCGGCTGTTGCCTGGATCGATGTGGCAGGATAGCAACCATGAAAGGGATTTAGTACGAAAATGGGCTCAGGGCAATCAAGTAGAGATAGAAAATACCTGGGTGAGTGAAAAAGAGCTGTTGGTGAGGATGAGCAGGCGGCTCGATCAGACCTGAAGCGCTTCCAGCAATTCCTGCTCCAGCCGTACCAGCGTTGCTGTCTGCGACAGTTCCTTGCCGCTGATCAGGAAGGTGTCCTCGACGCGCTCGCCGAGCGTGGCGATCTTCGCGGTATGCAGGTCGACGCCATGACGTGAGAGTATCAGCGCGATCGAATACAGCAGTCCGGGCCGATCGGCGGCCATCACCGACATGACGTAATAGTCGCCTTTCTCATCGGGGCGGATACTGATTTCCGGGGTAATCGGGAAGTGCCGTACCTGGCGCGACAGCCGGCCGCCGACGGGCGGTTCAAGCGGCGGCCGTTTGATCAAGCGCTCGACCAGATCGTGTTCAAGCAAGGCGGCCATATCGCGGTAAAGCAATTGGTGCCCCAGATCGAGCAGAACAAAGCTGTCCAGCGCATAGCCGTGACGTGTCGTGTGTATCTTGGCATCGGCAATGGAATAGCCCAGGCGGGTAAAAACACCGCAGAGCCGCGCGAAGAGCTCTGGCTGATCGGGGACATAGACCATCACTTGCAAGCCTTCGCCGATCTGGTTGAGACGCGCCTTGACGACAGGTTCTTCGGCGCTGGGGCGATGGTAGAGTACGCGTGTATGCCATGCGATTTCTTCGGCGGTGTGGCGCATGAAGTACACCGTATCGAGCTGCTCCCAGAAAGCTTCTTCGACCCCCGGTCGCAGTCCGTGAAAACGCAGGATGCTGCGCGCTTCTTCCTGGCGCTCCGCCAAGCCGAGAGCTTGCTGGGGCGCCGTGCCGGAAAGCAGTCGCCGGGTCATGGCGTAGAGATCCTCCAGCAGTTTGCCCTTCCAGGCGTTCCAGACCTTGGGACTGGTGCCGCGAATGTCGGCCACTGTCAGCAGATAGAGCCCAATCAGGCGCCGCTCGGTCTTGACCACGGCGGCAAACTGGCGAATCACCTCGGGGTCGGCGAGATCCTGTTTTTGCGCCACCGCCGACAAGGTCAGATGGTGTTCGACCAGAAATCCCGCCAGGTCGGTATCTTCGGGGGAAACCCCGTGCTCCTTGCAGAAACGCCGTACGTCGGCGACCCCGAGTTTGGAATGGTCGCCGCCGCGCCCCTTGGCGATGTCATGAAACAGCGCAGCCACATAGAGCAGCCAGTGGCCCTCGAAACCGGCGATCAGGCGGCTGCACAGCGGGTACTCGTGGGCGAACTCCGGCATGGTGAAGCGCCGCAGGTTACGCACGACTTGAAGGATATGCTGGTCGACGGTGTAGACGTGAAACAGGTCATGCTGCATCTGTCCGACGACTTTGCCGAAGGCTGGCAGGTAGCGGCCGAGAATGCTGTATTGGTTCATGCGCCGCAGTTCATGCACCAGACCGCGCTTCTGCTGGAACAGCGACAGGAACAGCGCACGGTTGACCGGGTCGCGGCGGAACTTGGCATCGACATGCCCGCGCGCGCGCCACAGGGCGCGCAGGGTGCGGGCGGTCATGCCTTTCAGTTCGGAACGTTGTTGCAAGAGCAAGAAACTTTTCAGAATGGCCGCCGGGTGCTGTTCAAAGATTTCTTCATTGCGCACATCGAGCATTTCGCGATCCGTCTGGAAATGCTCATCGATGAAAATCGGTGCGGTGCGGTTAGCCGGAAAAATCCGCTCGCCCAGGTTCTGCAACACGATGGTGTTGAGCTGCAAGATCTGTTTCGCATTGCGGTAGTAACGCTGCATGAGCAATTCCGAGGCACGCTTGGTAGCGCTGCGTTCGATGCCCAGGGCCTTTGCCAGCGCTTCCTGGTAGTCGAATATGAGCTTGTCCTCACGGCGTTTGGCGAGGTAATGCAACCAGATGCGGACATGCCGCAAGAAATTCTCGACGCGTTCCAGTTGCAGTGCTTCGGCATGCGTGATCAATCCGTTTCTGGCCAGTTCGCGCCAGCGGGCGCCATGGCCGGCCGCCCGGGCAATCCAGAGAATGACCTGCAGGTCGCGCTGCCCGCCCGGGCTTTCCTTGCAGTTTGGCTCCAGGCTATAAGCGGTGTCGTTATGGCGTGCGTAGCGTTCTTCCTGTTCAAGCTGCTTGGCCTTGAAGAAGGCTTGCACGTCGCGGTGGGTATGCAAACTGGCGGTGAAATCGGCAAAGGTCGCGCGACTGCCCTCGATCAGCCGCGCTTCCAGCAGGCTGGTCTGGACCGTGATGTCGCGGCTCGCTTCCTCGATGCAATCGGCGATACTGCGCACGCTGTGGCCCAACTCGAGGCCGATATCCCAAAGCAGGCCGATGATCTGCTCAATGCGGGAATCATGCTTGTTGTCCATGCCATCCGGCAGTAGCAGCAGGACGTCAACATCCGAGGCCGGGTAAAGCTCGCCGCGCCCATAGCCGCCCACGGCGACCAAACTCAGCGAGTCGGGCAAGGACAAGTGGCGCCAGATCTGGCGCAGCAGTTTATCTACCAGCAAGGCGCGCCCACGCAGCATGGCGACCGCGTTTCCTCTGACTTCGTAAGCGCTCCGCAAGGCGTCCTGCCCTTCCTGCAGCTCCTTGCGTAGATTCGTCAGCAGGGTTCGCGTCAGGTCGGGTGTGCCGGCAGGTTCAATGACTGCGAGCGACGAACTCATGAATCGGGGATGAAGTCGGGCTTGGACGGTGCGCCACGGGATAGTGTCAACACCTCGTGGCCGGTTTCGGTCACCAATAGGGTGTGTTCCCATTGGGCGGAAAGGCTGCGGTCCTTGGTGATGATGGTCCAGCCATCGGGCAATTCGGAAATGGCCGCTTTGCCAGCATTAATCATCGGCTCGATAGTAAACGTCATGCCGGCGAGCAGCTCGATGCCGCTGCCGGGCTTGCCGTAATGCAGCACTTGCGGCTCTTCGTGAAAGTTGCGGCCGATTCCGTGGCCGCAGAATTCGCGTACCACCGAGAAGCCGTTGGCTTCGGCATGCTTCTGGATGGCGGCGCCAATGTCGCCCAGCCTTGCCCCAGCGTGCACCTTGCTGATGCCCAGCCAGAGGCATTCGTGGGTAACAGCGCAGAGACGCTTGGCCAGGATCGAGGCTTCGCTGCCAACCACGAACATGCGGCTGCTGTCTCCGTGGTAGCCGTCCTTGATGGTGGTGATGTCGAGGTTGACGATATCGCCTTTCTTCAGCGCACGTTCATTCGGTACGCCGTGACAGACCTGGTGGTTGATGGAAGCGCAGATCGACTTGGGAAAGGGCGGATAGCCGGGTGGTGCATAGTTGAGTGGCGCGGGGATGCAACCTTGCACGTCCACCATGTAAACATGGCAAAGACGATCGAGTTCGGCAGTGGTCACCCCGGGGACCACGAAAGGTTCGATGTAGTCGAGAACTTCACCGGCCAAACGCCCGGCAATCCGCATTTTTTCAATTTCTTCTGGGGTCTTGATGCTGATGCTCATCGTCGGCTTGGGTGAGAAAGAATCGGGGAATTCTACCTGCTGCCGATGTAATTGGCTTGAAGGATGGGGAGAAAAACCGCTATAATTCGCCCGGTCACGCACGAGTCCGGAGTTTTCCGGCTAGGCGTGACTTTTGATGTACAAAATCCACACGCCTGGCGCCGAAAGGGTGGCTCTCGTTTTAGGGGAGCAACACGGCCAGGCGGCGGCCTTAACCCTATCGGAGATACAATATGTCTACAAGCATGCGCGAAATGCTGGAAGCGGGTGTCCATTTCGGCCACCAAACACGTTTCTGGAATCCGAAGATGGCGCCTTTCATCTTCGGACACCGTAACAAAATTCACATCATCAACCTGGAAAAAACCCTGGCCAAATACCAGGAGGCAATGGCCTTCGTCAGGAAACTGGCAGCCAAGAAAGGCACCGTCCTCTTCGTCAGCACCAAGCGCCAGGCGCGCGAGATCATTGCCGAGGAAGCGCAACGCGCCGGCATGCCCTACGTGGACGAGCGCTGGCTCGGCGGCATGCTCACCAACTTCAAGACGGTCAAGCTGTCCATCAAGCGCCTCAAGGACCTCGAACAAATGATGAACGATGGCTCCTTCGACAAGATGACCAAGAAGGATGCGCTGAACTCTCGCCGCGAACTCGAAAAGTTGCAAAAGAGCATGGGCGGCATCAAGGACATGCCCGGCTTGCCCGACGCCATTTTTGTGATCGATGTCGGTTTCCACAAGATTGCCGTGACGGAAGCCGGCAAGCTCAGCATACCCGTCGTCGGGGTGGTGGATACCAACCATTCGCCCGCAGGCGTGGATTATGTCATTCCCGGCAATGACGATTCCAGTCGCGCCATCCGGCTGTATGCCCGCGGCGTCGCCGACGCCATTCTCGAGGGCCGCAGTCAGTCCATCAACGATCTGGTGCAGGTCATGGCCGGCGAAGACGAATTCGTCGAAGTCGAGGAAGAAGCGGCACCTTGACGTAACGTACCGTACGCTTTTGTAAGGATGGTGTGCGGAAACAGGGGGTTGGCGCGGAGAGCGATTTTTCTCCCTGTTTGCATATCTGAGTCCAATGATTGAATCTGGAGTAGAGCTATGGCGGAAATAACCGCAAGCATGGTCAAGGAACTGCGCGAAAAGACCGACGCGCCAATGATGGAATGCAAGAGGGCGCTGGCGGAAGCCAATGGCGATCTCGGCAAAGCCGAGGAAATCCTGCGCGTCAAGCTCGGCAGCAAAGCCACCAAGGCTGCCAGCCGTATCACTGCCGAAGGCGTGGTTGGCATTTATCTTTCCGCCGACAGCAAACTGGGGGCGCTAATCGAGGTCAATTGCGAGACGGATTTTGTTGCCAAGAACGAAGATTTCCAGGCTTTTGCCAAGAACCTGGTTGAGCTGGTCGCCAACAACAATCCGAGCGATATCGCCGCACTATCCAATCTGAGTATTGGCGGAACGACGGTTGAGGCGACCCGCACCGCGCTCATCGGCAAGATCGGCGAGAACTTGTCGATCCGCCGCTTCACGCGGATTGCGGCGCAAGGCAAGCTGAGCAGCTACGTTCATGGCGGCAGCAAGATCGGCGTGCTGATTGATGTCACCGGCGGCGATGAACAACTGGGCAAGGATCTGGCGATGCACATCGCCGCATCCAAGCCGAAATCTCTGGATGCCTCAGGGGTTTCCGCCGATCTGGTAGATACCGAGCGGCGCATTGCCATAGAAAAGGCCCGCGAAGCTGGCAAACCGGAAGCGATGCTGGAGAAAATCGCTGCGGGCAGCGTGCAAAAATATCTGAAGGAAGTCACGCTGCTCGGCCAGATTTTTGTCAAGGACGACAAGCTGACCATCGAGCAACTGATGAAAAGCAAGAATGCCGCAGTCTCGAGCTTTGCGCTCTACATTGTCGGTGAAGGGCTGGAGAAGAGAAAAGACGACTTCGCCGCAGAAGTTGCCGCTCAAGCTGCGGCAGCCGCCGCCAAAAAGGACTAGTCGCGCAAAGTACACCATATGCCCGCCGCAGCCTACCATCGCATCCTGCTCAAACTCTCTGGCGAAGCCCTGATGGGCGATGATGCCTACGGCATCAATCGCGACATGATCAAGCGCATCGTTGCCGAGATCGGTTCGGTGGCCGTCATGGGGGTGGAGATCGCTGTGGTGATCGGCGGCGGCAACATTTTTCGCGGCGTAGCCGGCACCTCGACCGGCATGGACCGCGCCACTGCCGACTATATGGGCATGCTGGCTACCGTGATGAACGCCATGGCGCTGGCCGACGCGATGCGCCAGGCCGGGCTGAACAGCCGCGTGCAATCGGCGCTCAACATCGAACAGGTGGTCGAACCCTATATCCGCGGCAAGGCAATCCGCTACTTGGAAGAGGGCAAGGTGGTGGTTTTCGCCGCGGGCACCGGCAACCCCTTCTTCACCACCGATACGGCCGCCGCCTTGCGCGGTTCGGAAATCGGCGCCGAAATCGTGTTGAAGGCGACCAAGGTCGATGGCGTGTATTCCGCCGATCCGCTCAAGGATGCGAAGGCTACCCGCTATGCCCGCATCAGCTTCGATGATGCCATCAACCGCAACCTGAAAGTGATGGATGCCACAGCCTTGGCGCTGTGCCGGGATCAGCGGTTGCCTATTGTCGTTTTTTCGATCTTCAAGGAAGGCGCATTGAAACGCGTGGTGCTGGGCGAGGATGAAGGAACCATGGTGCATTGTTGAGGAGACCAGGATGATTGCGGAACTCAAGAAAACCACTGAGCAGAAGATGCTCAAATCTATCGAATCGTTGAAACATGACTTGGCCAAGGTGCGCACCGGACGCGCCCATCCTGGCATACTCGACCATGTCCAAGTCGACTATTACGGTTCCATGGTGCCGATTGGCCAGGTTGCCAACATCACGCTGATCGATGCGCGCACCATAGGTGTGCAGCCCTGGGAAAAACCCATGATTGCCAAGGTGGAGAAGGCCATCCGCGACTCCGACCTGGGGCTTAATCCGTCCAGTCAGGGAGACTTGATCCGCGTTCCGACACCGGCGCTGACCGAAGAGAGACGCCGCGACCTGATCAAAGTCGTGAAGCATGAGGGGGAGAACGCCAAGATTGCGGTACGCAACCAGCGTCGCGACGCTATCGCGCACCTGAAAGAGGCGCTCAAGAAAAAAGAAGTTTCCGAAGACGACGAGCGTCGGATTCAGGATGAGATTCAGAAATTGACCGATAAATTCGTCATCGAGATCGACCATATGATTGCTGACAAGGAAAAGGATCTGATGGTCGTCTGAACGGCGCATCATTCGGGCTTTCCAGAGGGGTGATGACGTGAGTTTGTTCTCCAGTACCACCCAGGCTGTTCCGGTTGTCGGGGCTATCCCTCGGCATGTTGCGATCATCATGGATGGCAACGGTCGCTGGGCCAAGAAACGTTTCCTGCCAAGGATATCCGGCCACAAAGCTGGTGTCGAGACGGTGCGCACCGTCATCAAGGCATGCAGCGAGCGGGGCATCGAATACCTGACGCTGTTTGCATTCAGTTCGGAGAACTGGCGTCGTCCTCCCGAGGAGGTGTCTTTCCTCATGGGCTTGTTCATGCGCGCCCTCGAAGAAGAAGTGACCAAGATCCACGCCAACGGCATCCGTCTGCGCATCATCGGCAACCTCTCGGCTTTCGAGCCTAAACTGGTCGAATTGATACGCCGCGCAGAAGCCTTGACGGCAAACAATACCGGCCTGACGCTGACCATCGCCGCCAATTACGGCGGGCGCTGGGATATCCTGCAAGCCATCGAACGCATGCTGGCGGCTCGGCCCGACAAGCGCGAGAATTTTCAGGAAGCCGACTTTGCCCCCTACCTCGCCATGTCCTATGCGCCCGAACCGGATCTGTTCATTCGTACCGGCGGGGAACAGCGGATCAGCAATTTTCTGCTATGGCAGCTGGCTTACAGCGAGTTTTACTTCACCGATCTGCTCTGGCCTGAATTCGACGCTGCCGTTCTGGATAAGGCGATAGCCTCTTACCGCAGCCGCGAGCGCCGCTTCGGCCGCACCAGCGAACAACTGAATGTCGATCGCGAGCCAAAGTCCGTCCCTGTAGCAGCTGAAATTTCAGTGCACGGCCAAGATGCTTAAGACGCGGGTCATCACCGCGCTGATCCTTGCCGCAGGACTCCTCGCCGTGTTGTTTCTGCCGCCAAGGATAGCCACGGTCGCGGTATTCTCCGGCGTTGTGGCGCTCGCCGCCTGGGAGTGGGCCGGCTTGTTGAAAGCCGGCTTTCACTCTCGCTGGCTGTTCGGCCTAGTCACCCTGCTGCCTTGCGGCGCTTTGTTTGTTGCCGGTATGCCTAGGCCGCTGCTGATTGCCCTTTGGTCTACTGCACTGGTTTTTTGGCTACTTCTGGTGCCGCTATGGCTACGCCAACGCTGGCCTTTGCGGGCCGATGCGACAGGATATTTCATCGGCTGGTTGTTGCTGGTCCCGAGTTGGGCCGGCATGGTCATGTTGCATGCATACAGCCCATGGATACTGTTGGCGGCGCTGGCGCTGGTATGGGTTGCCGACATCGCCGCCTATTTCACTGGGCGCGCTTGCGGTCGCCACAAGCTGGCACCGACCATCAGTCCGGGAAAGACCTGGGAAGGAGCAGCCGGTGCCGCAGTTGGGGTGTTGGCCTATGCAGCCGTGTTAGGCTGGGTTACGGACAAATTGCAAGTCCTGGATATTCCGCAACTTCTGCTTGCGGTTCTTGGCTTGCTCTTGGCGACAGCCGTCAGCATTCTTGGCGATCTGTTCGAGTCGTTGGCAAAACGCCAGGCTGGTTTCAAGGACAGCAGTGGGTTGCTTCCCGGACATGGTGGCGTGCTTGATCGTATCGACAGCCTCACCTCGGCGTTGCCGCTGGCCGGCTTAGCAGCGGCGTTGATCAACTGATATGCCGGCGAAACAACGCCTGACCATCCTCGGCGCGACCGGCTCGATCGGACAAAGCACGCTCGATGTGGTTGCGCGTCATCCCGAGCGTTTCGAGGTGGTTGCGTTGACGGCCCATGCGCGGCTGGCGGAACTCGCCGACCTGTGCCGGCTCCACCGGCCGCGCTATGCGGTGCTGGCAAACCAAGCAGATGCGCGGAAACTGGCCGGCGAACTGCGTGCCGCCGGTCTCATCACTGAAGTGCTGGCTGGACCGCAAGCTTTGACGCAAGTTGCGGCTTTGGGTGAGGTTGACACGGTCATGGCCGCGATCGTGGGCGCTGCCGGCCTGTTACCCACCTTGTCGGCGATACGTGCCGGCAAGCGCGTGCTGCTTGCCAACAAGGAAGCGCTGGTGATGGCCGGCGCGTTGTTCATGGCTGAAGTACGGCGCAGCGCGGCGACCCTGCTGCCCATCGACAGCGAGCACAATGCGGTGTTCCAGTCGTTGCCGGCCGATTATGCCGGGTCGTTCGAGGCCAAGGGAGTGCGCCGCCTCCTGCTCACCGCCTCAGGCGGACCGTTTCGTTCCCTGCCGCTGAGTCAGATGCAGTCTGTTACGCCGGCGCAGGCCTGTGCCCATCCGAACTGGGTCATGGGCCGCAAGATTTCAGTCGACTCCGCCAGCATGATGAACAAGGGCCTCGAAGTGATCGAGGCGCACTGGCTGTTCAACGCGCCGGCTGACAAGATCGAAGTCGTGATTCATCCGCAGAGCGTCATCCATTCCCTGGTCGAATATGCCGATGGATCGGTCCTGGCCCAGCTCGGGAATCCCGATATGCGCACACCGATCGCCCATGCCCTGGCCTATCCCGAACGCATCGAGGCAGGTGTGGCACCGCTCGATATGTTCGCTATCGGCCAATTGAATTTTGAGCGTCCCGACGAGAGACGTTTCCCTTGTTTGCCGCTGGCCTACCGCGCCCTGCGCGCGGCCGGCAGTGCGCCGACCTTGCTGAATGCCGCAAATGAAGTGGCAGTGGCAGCTTTCTTGCGAGGAGAGCTGCCTTTCCTGCGCATAGCCGATGTGATCAGCGCCGTACTGGATCAGATTCCCATCGCGACGCTGCCCGATTTGGAAACGGTGATGGATATTGACGCCGAGGCACGTGCCAGCGCCGCCGCCATCGTTGCGAACTGGCATTGATGAGCGGCAATTTCCTCTATTACCTCGGCGCCTTTGCCGTGGCGCTAGGCGTGCTGATCGTGGTGCACGAACTGGGACATTTCTTTGTCGCGCGTTTGTGCGGAGTCAAGGTCTTGCGCTTCTCGATGGGTTTTGGCCGGGTCTTGCTGTCGAAACGCTGCGGCACAGACAACACCGAATGGGTGATATCGGCGTTTCCGCTGGGCGGCTATGTCAAGATGCTCGATGAGCGTGAGGGAGCCGTCGAGCCGCAGGAACTGCACCGGGCTTTCAATCGGCAAGCCGTCTGGAAACGCATCCTGATCGTCGCGGCGGGGCCCACGGCGAATCTGTTGCTGGCAGTGCTGTTGTATTGGTTGCTGTTCATGCAGGGAGTGGAGGAACTTCGTCCCGTGCTCGCCACGCCGCCTGCGGCAAGCGTGGCGGCAAGCGCCGGAATCCAGGATGGCGAGACTGTCCGCAGTATCAACGGCAAACCCGTAGCGACCTGGCCGGAACTGCGCTGGGAACTGCTGCAAGCAGCGCTCGACCGGACACCGCTGACGCTGGAAGTCATCAACTTGCGCCAGGAGATCAGCTACCGCTATCTGGATACCCGGGACTTCGGCTCGGCTGACCTCGAAGCCGACTTGCCGTTGAAAATTGGCCTGCAGCCATTTCGTCCGCAACTCAAGCCGATCATCGGTGCGGTGGCCGGCAACTCTCTGGCAGAACAGGCCGGGCTGCGGGCTGGCGACGTATTCGTGAACATCGACGGGCAGCCGATCGCTTCATGGAGCGAGGTTGCCGCCCGGATTCGCCAGGCGGCGGGAGTGCCATTGCAGCTTGAGTTGCAGCGCGATGGGGCACGCATATCCCTGCAAGTTACGCCGGCAGAAGCGGCGGAGGGAGGTCGGCGCATCGGCCGTATCGGCATCATGGCCAAGGATGATCCGGACCTGCGTGCGGCACTGGTGGTCACAGTCCAATATTCTGCTATGGCTGCTTTAGGCAAGGCAAGCGTGCAGACTTGGGACATGTCCGTATTCAACCTGAAAGTGATCGCCCGGATGATGATCGGCGATGTTTCCTGGAGAAATCTCAGTGGCCCGGTAACGATCGCAGACTACGCCGGCCAGTCGGCGCGACTCGGCTGGACTTACTACTTGAAGTTCCTGGCGCTGATCAGCATCAGCCTCGGCGTGCTCAATCTGCTGCCGATACCGATATTAGATGGCGGTCATTTATTGTATTATATTGCCGAGATTATCAAAGGCGGCCCACTCTCCGAGCGGGTTATGGAAATCGGTCAGAAAATTGGCTTGTCCCTGCTGATAATTCTGATGGCATGTGCCTTCTATAACGATATCAACCGCTTTGTTTCCGGATAGCAGAATGAAAAAAAATCTGATCGCTGGACTGGTCGCTGCGATGTTTGCGACGTCGGCCTCCGCCTTTGAGCCGTTCGTCGTCAAAGATATTCGCGTCGAGGGCATCCAACGCACGGAAGCCGGCACGGTATTCAGCTACCTGCCTGTCAAGGTCGGCGATACCATGACTGACGACAAGGCTGTCCAGGCTATCAAGGCGCTATTTTCGACCGGCTTCTTCAAGGATGTGCGGCTCGAAGTGGAAGGTGGCCTGCTGGTTGTGCTGATCGAGGAACGGCCTGCCATTGCCGCAGTCGAATTCGTCGGCTTGAAGGCTTTCGAAAAGGATCAGCTTACCAAAGGCCTGCGTGAAATAGGCTTGGCAGAGTCGAGAATATTCGACCGCTCCCTGGTCGACAAAGCCGTGCAGGAACTCAAGCGGCAGTATCTGACACGCGGCTATTACGCGGCCAATATCACCACAACAGTTACCCCGCTGGAACGTAACCGGGTCGGCATCAACTTCCATGTCGATGAGGGCGAAGTCGCCAAGATCAAGCAGATCAGCATCATCGGTGCGCAAGCTTTTTCCGAAAGCGAGCTTCTCGACATCTTCCAATTGCGTACGCCCAATTGGCTGACCTGGTATACCAAGAACGACCAGTATTCGAAGCAGAAGCTATCGGGCGACCTCGAGAACCTGCGCTCCAACTATCTCAACCGGGGCTATCTCGAGTTCAGCATCGATTCCACTCAGGTTTCGATAACCCCGGACAAACGCGATATCTACATCACAGTAAATATTACCGAGGGCGAAAAATACACCGTATCCACGATCAAGCTGGCGGGCGAACTGTTGCTGCCGGAAGAGGAACTGAAGAAGCTTGTCTCGCTCAAGTCAGGCGAAACCTTTTCTCGCGAGAAACTGACCGAGACGACCAAACGGATCAGCGAGCGATTGGGCAATGAAGGGCATGCCTTTGCCAACGTGAATGCTGCGCCGGAACTCAACAAGAAAAACAATCAGGCCAGCTTTACTATTTTCATAGATCCAGGCCGCCGCGTCTATATCCATGAGGTCAACGTCACCGGCAATAACCGGACCCGCGATGAAGTGGTGCGTCGCGAACTGCGCCAGATCGAGTCAAGCTGGTACGATGGCGATAAAATCAATAAGTCGCGCACGCGCGTTGACCGCCTCGGTTATTTCGAGGACGTAACCCTGGAGACTCCGGCTGTTCCCGGCACAACCGACCAGGTCGATGTCAATGTCAATGTCAAGGAAAAGCCTACGGGCAGCGTCATGATTGGCGCCGGCTTCTCGAGTTCGGAAAAGTTGGTGCTATCTGCCGCAATCCAGCAACAAAACCTGTTTGGCAGCGGCAAGACCATCGGTGCGCAGGTCAATACCAGCAAAGTCAACAAAGTTTATTCGTTTTCCTACACCGATCCCTATTACACCATTGATGGCATCAGCCGCGGTTTTGACGTCTACAAACGCGAGACCAATACCACTTCACTGACCAGTGTGGGGGCCTATAGCAGTTCATCCTTGGGCGGAGGGGTCCGTTACGGATTGCCGATAGCCGAGGACGACTACATCAGTTTGGGACTCTCGGTCGATTCGACCGAGCTGACCATGGATTCCTACAGCCCGGCAATCTACCAGCAATATGTGAACAAATTCGGTTCCAACAGTACCACGGTGCTTGCCACGGTGGGCTGGCTCAAGGAAACCATCGACAGCCGTCTCTACCCGACCAAGGGATCATCGAATCGGGTGATCGGCGAAATCGGCTTGCCAGGCGGTAATTTGCTGCACTACTATCGAGCCACCTACCAGCACCAGAATTTCATCCCCGTCCCGCTGTTCTCCAAAAAATTCACCCTGATGCTCAACGCAGAGGCGGGTTATGCCAACGGTTATGGCGGCATGCCCCTGCCGTTCTTCAAGAATTTCTATGCGGGTGGCATCGGTTCGGTGCGTGGCTACGATAGCAGCTCTCTTGGCCCCCAAACTCTGGACTCGTATACGGGGTCACTCTATAGCGTGGGAGGCAACCGTCGCCTGGTCGGGAATGCGGAGTTTCTGTTCCCCTTACCCGGCGCCGGCCAGGACAAGTCCTTGCGCTTGGGATTTTTTGTCGATGGCGGGCAAGTTTGGGGAAAGGGCGAGAAGATATCCTTGGGCGACATGCGTTACAGCGCCGGTTTCTCAATATCCTGGACCTCGCCGATCGGTCCGCTCAAATTCAGCCTTGCCAAGCCACTCAACGCCAAGCCAGATGACAGGATTCAGCATCTGCAATTCCAGATGGGCACAGTGTTCTAACTTTTCGCTTCCAGGAGATTCATCTTGAATAAGATCCTCGCTTCCCTGCTGGCAGTTACTTGCATATTCATGGCTGGTTCCGCCTGCGCTGAGGTAAAGATCGGATTTGTTAACAGCCAGCGCATCCTCAATGATGCTCCGCAGGCAGCCAAAGCCAAGAAGAAACTCGAAAAGGAATTCGAGAAGCGCGATCAGGAGTTGCTCAAGCTCTCAAAACAGTTGCAGACACTTCAGGAAACCCTGGAAAAAAATTCCGTCACCATGACGGAAACCGAACGCCGTACCAAAGAACGCGAATTCAACGACCTCAACCGGGACTTTCTGCGCAAGCAGCGCGAATTCAAGGAAGACCTCAACTTGCGCCAAAACGAAGAAATGGCCGCCATCTACGAGCGGGTGAATAAGGTAATCAAGGGTATCGCCGAAGTCGAAAAATATGACATTATTTTCCAGGAAGCGGTCTACGCCAACCCCCGCATCGATCTAACCGACAAGGTGATCAAAGCGCTCGGCGAGACTGCCAAGTAAGGCGAACTTAACCACTTGCTCCTGGTCTGCCGTGTCAGCCATGCGTCTCGACGAAATCGTGGCACGCTTCGGTGGCGAGCTGATCGGCGATGGCGCCCGTTTGATTCACCAAGTAGCGACCCTGGATCGGGCGGGTCCCGGCGAGATCAGTTTCCTTGCCAATCCCAAGTACCGTGAAAAACTTGGCGCGACGCATGCCGGCGCAGTCATTCTGGCGGCACAGGTGGCACAGGAGTGCCCAACGGCATGCATCGCCTGCGCCAACCCCTACCTGTACTTTGCCCGTGTGGCTCAATATTTGAATCCCGTTGCCGCACTCACTTCCGGTATTCATCCCAGTGCCACGGTTGAAACCGAACTTCCGGATAATGTCTGCATTGCGGCCGGGGTCCACATCGGTCCGGGGGCACGGATTGGTGAACGATCCCGCATCGGGCCAGGCTGCGTCATCGGCGCAGGAGCAGAACTTGGCGCCGATGCGCTGCTGCATGCCAACGTCACCATCTATGGCGGTTGCCGTATCGGCGCTCGTGCCATCCTGCACTCGGGAGCGGTCATCGGTGCCGATGGATTCGGATTTGCGCGCGAACATGAGGGGGAAAACGCCGGCGCCTGGCTAAAGATTCCGCAGATCGGCCGTGTCCTGATTGGCGACGATGTTGAAGTCGGGGCAAATACCACCATTGACCGAGGCGCGCTTGACGACACCATCATCGAGGACGGCGTCAAGTTCGACAACCAGATACAGGTTGGCCATAACGTCAAAATCGGCGCGCATAGCGCATTGGCCGGTTGCGTGGGGATTGCCGGCAGCGCCACGCTTGGACGCCGCTGCACCGTTGGCGGTGGCGCCGTCATCCTCGGTCACCTGAGCATCGCCGACGATGTGAATATTTCTGCCGGCACGCTCGTGGCCAAGTCCATTCGCAAGGCCGGCAGTTACACCGGTGCCGTGCCGTTCCTGGAACATTCAGAATGGCTGAAAAATTTTGCGCGTCTGCGCCAACTGGATACGATGGCGGATAAAATACGCGCCCTTGAAGCGCAGTTGAAAAATCTTGCGCCCATGACTGCCAAACCGGAGGAAGAATCTTGAACAGCTTGGACATACACCAAATTCTTGAGCGGCTGCCGCACCGCTACCCCTTTTTATTGGTGGATCGCGTTGTTGACTGTGTCGCCGGGGAGCGCATCCTGGCGCTGAAAAATGTCACCATCAACGAACCCTTCTTCCCTGGCCATTTCCCCCACCATCCGGTCATGCCCGGTGTGCTGATTCTGGAGGCCCTGGCTCAGGCGGCGGCAATATTGTCGTTCCAGACCATGGGCGCAAAACCCGACGACAAATCGGTATATTACTTTGTCGGAATCGACGGCGCGCGTTTCAAGAAACCGGTCACCCCCGGCGATCAGTTGATGCTCGAAGCTTCACTCTTGGCAAACCGGCGCGGCTTATGGAAGTTCGCGGCACGGGCATTGGTGGATGGCCAGGTTGCCACCGAAGCCGAATTAATGTGTACAGTACGCAGCATTGAATGAATTCCGCAGCGATACACCCCACCGCCATCGTTCACCCTGGCGCCAAGCTGGGCCGTGACGTCGAAGTCGGGGCATACAGCCTCATCGGAGAGCATGTCGAGATCGGCGACGGCAGCCGTATCGGGCCGCATGTCGTGATCAGCGGGCATACCCTCATCGGTCGCGACAACCGCATTTTCCAGTTCTGCTCGATCGGGGAAATTCCCCAAGATAAGAAATATGCCGACGAACCCACCCGCCTTGAGATCGGTGACCGCAACACCATCCGGGAATTCTGCACTTTCAATTGCGGAACTGCCCAGGATACCGGCGTTACCCGCCTTGGCAACGACAACTGGATCATGGCCTATGTGCACCTGGCGCATGATTGCCAGGTGGGCAACCAAACCATTTTCGCCAACAATGCACAGCTCGCCGGGCATGTCCAGGTCGGCGACTGGGCCATCCTTGGCGGTTTTACCGCAGTTCATCAGTTTGTCCGCATCGGCGCCCATAGCTTCACGGCGATGGGCAGCATGTTGTTGCAGGATCTGCCGCCTTATGTCATGGCCGCTGGCAACACTGCCACTCCACACGGAATCAACAGCGAAGGCCTGAAGCGGCGCGGCTTCTCGCCCGCCTCGATCCTGTCGATCAAGCGCGCTTACAAGACGCTGTATAAATCCGGCTTGAAGCTGGAGGAGGCGCAAGCCGCCATTGCAGCCGGCAGTGCGACCAACAAGGAGCTTCTACCCTTGGCCGAGTTTCTCGCCGCTGCCGGACGCGGCATCATCCGGTAGTCCCCCTGACTCGAATACGGGCACTAGCTTCCAACATGAGCATGAACGAGGTGAAGCCATTACGCATCGCCATGGTTGCAGGAGAGCCCTCCGGCGACATGCTCGGCAGTCATCTGATCGAGGCGCTCAGGCAGCATCTGCCGCAAGACCGGCAAGCCTGTTTTTTCGGTATCGGCGGACCAAAAATGGAGGCAGCCGGCTTTATCGCCGGTTGGCCCGCAGAAAAATTGGCGGTACGCGGTTATGCCGAAGTATTGCGGCACTACCGGGAGATCGCCGGCATTCGCCGCAAATTGCTGAAGCAGTTGTTGGCGGAACCTCCCGATGTGTTTATCGGCGTCGATGCGCCGGATTTCAATTTATGGCTGGAAGCACGTCTAAAAGCCGCCGGCGTTGCCACCGTCCATTTTGTCAGCCCATCGGTGTGGGCTTGGCGCGGCGCGCGTATCCACAAGATTGCCCGCTCGGTCAAGCAGATGCTTTGCCTGTTTCCGTTCGAGCCCGCACTCTACGAGAAACAAGGCGTCCAGGCGAGTTATGTCGGCCACCCGCTGGCCGATGTGATTCCGTTGGAGCCGGATCAGGAAGCGGCACGGGAGCGTCTCAATCTGGAACAGGATAGTCTGGTGTTTGCCCTGTTGCCGGGCAGTAGACAATCCGAACTGCATTACATGGCAGAAACTTTCATCGAAACCGCAAAATTGCTGCAACAACGTTTTCCTCAGGCACGCTTCCTGGTGCCGCTGATCTCGCGTGAAACCCGCTTGCAGTTCGAAAATGAAATATGGCGGCTGGATGCGCAGGAATTGCCGATCACCTTGCTGTTTGGCCATGCGCACGATGCCATGAACGCCGCCGATGCAGTACTGGTTGCCAGCGGGACAGCAACTTTGGAAGCGGCGCTGTTCAAGAAACCAATGGCCATCGTGTATAAGATGTCGCCTTGGTCCTGGGTGATGATGCGCCGAATGAAATACCAGCCTTGGGTCGGTTTGCCCAACATCCTGACCGGCCGTTTCGCCGTCCCGGAGTTTCTGCAAGACGATGCGACGCCAGCCAATCTTGCCCAGGCCTTGGGCAACCTGGTCGTTGATCGGGAAGTGCGTAGCCGTTTATTTGCGTTGTTTACCAATTTGCATAGGCAACTGCGCCAATACACGGCAGAGAAGGCGGCGCTGGCGATTTTGCCCACATTGCTTAGCAGACAGGCCGCATCTCCTCCGTCAAGCGACGCATGCAACGCTTGATTGCCGGTGTCGACGAAGCCGGGCGCGGACCACTGGCCGGCCCCGTGTTTGCGGCAGCAGTGATCCTCGATCCCGCCAGGCCGATTGCAGGCTTGGACGATTCGAAGAAGCTCTCGGCAAGGACCCGCAGCAGGCTCAGCGCAGAAATCAAGGAAAACAGCTTGGCCTGGGCCATCGCCAGCAGCAGCGTCAGCGAAATCGACGCCATCAATATCCTGCAGGCCAGCCTGCTAGCCATGCGTCGGGCGGTAGAGGCGCTCAGCCTGGTACCCGACCAGATCCTTGTCGATGGTTTGTATTGCCCGACCGTCAGCATGCCGGCCCGGGCCATTGTCAAGGGCGATGCGACCGAAGCCTGCATTGCCGCCGCCTCGATCCTGGCGAAGACCTTGCGGGATGCCGAGATGCTGCGCCTGCATGCGGCCTATCCGGAATACGGCCTGGATCGCCACAAGGGCTATCCGACCGCAGCGCATCTTGCTGCTTTGCATGCCCATGGGCCGGCCATAATCCACCGGCGCAGTTTTGCTCCAGTGCGCAAACTGCTGGTGGGAGAAAACCCGTGAATCCGATGCCGCTCGGCGTCTATTTGAAAAACCGGTTTCAAGCGGCTCACCAGTCGAATTCAGCATGAAGCAGATTACTTCCCGCGCCAACCCAACCTTCAAAACCTTGAAGTCGCTTGCTGAAGATGCTCGTGAACAACGTCGCACGGGAATGACACTGCTCGAAGGCTATCATCTTGTCGCCAGCTATTGCGACAAGATCGGCTTGCCCGAGCGGCTGATCGTCAGCGAACACGGCGCTGCACAGCCGGAAATCCAATCCCTCTGCAGCACGCTGTCCGGCGTCGAGATGCTCCTGCTGCATGACAGTTTGCATCGCGAACTCAGCGGACTGGCGACACCGGCCGGTATCGCTGCGGTGATCCGTATTCCCAAAGCTTCGACACCGGCGGTGACTGGTTCTTGCGTTCTGCTCGATGGTTTGCAGGATGCGGGCAACGTCGGCTCGATTTTGCGCAGCGCGGCGGCGGCCGGCATCGCGAACATCTTTCTTGGCGCGGGTTGTGCGGGTGTTTGGACGCCGCGGGTGCTGCGAGCGGCACAAGGCGCCCATTTCGACCTACATCTTTACGAGCAGGCGGATCTGGGAGAAGTTATGGCGAATTTTCCCGGAACAACTCTGGCGGCAACGGCACATGCGGCTGAACCGCTTTATCGGCAAGATCTCCGCGGCAATGTCGCCTGGCTATTCGGCAACGAAGGTGGTGGAATTTCACCAGCGCTGGAAGTTGTTGCCGCTAAGCGTGTCAACATTCCTTTGGCACGGGGCAGTGAATCGCTGAATGTGGCTGCCGCAGCGGCCATCTGCCTGTTTGAGCAGGTCAGACAAAATTCGCATGGTTGACTTGCAAGGCAAGAAACCGAGAATCCATCATGCCGACAACCTGACAATATCGCGGAATCCTGTTATTGTTTGTTGCCGCCGAATGACGGCAGATTTGCCATGCTTGATCGCATTGAGGGGCTAAGCAAATGCAATTTGAATGGTGGCACTGGGCGGTCGCCGGAATTGTCCTGATTCTTGCCGAACTGGCGGTGCCGGCTTTTGTGCTGGTATGGTTTGGACTGGGCGGACTCCTCGTCGCACTGCTTATTGCCGTGTTGCCGGAAATCGGCATGACCGCCCAGCTGTCGATATGGCTGGTCGTGTCTGTCGCCATGGTTGTCCTCTGGTTCAGGCTTTTCAAGCCGAACATCCACAAAACCCGGGTAGGCATGTCCGATGCCAACGTGATTGGCGAGATCGGCTTGCTGACGCACGAAGTCGCGCCGTTTCAGAAGGGGGAAGTGCGATTTCAAAAACCGATGGTTGGCTCCGAGGTCTGGCCGTGCATGGCCGATGAAGCCATCCCGGTAGGTGCGCGCGTCAAGGTGCTGACCGTCGAGGGCAGTTTTTTGAAGGTGGGGAAAATCTGATGGGGGCCGCCATGGGTGCAGGTCTAGTTTTCGTCATCGCGCTGCTGGTCTTTGCCATCGTCACACTGGCAAAGGGTGTGCGCATCGTGCCGCAGGGCACGGAATGGATCGTCGAGCGATTGGGAAAGTACAGCGCCACGCTGCATCCCGGCCTCAACCTCATCATTCCCTACCTGGATAAAGTTGCCTACAAACTGGTGACCAAGGACATCATCCTCGATGTACAGGAACAGGAAGTCATCACCCGCGACAACGCGGTGATTCTCATCAACGCCATTGCCTTCATCAAGATCACCGATCCGATCAAGGCGGTGTATGGCGTCACCGATTTTTCCGAGGCGATCCGCAACATGATCATGACCACGTTGCGTTCCATCGTCGGCGACATGGATCTCGACCAAGCGCTTTCGAGCCGCGACAAGATCAAGGCCAAACTGCGCGAGAGCATTGCCGACGAGGCGATCGACTGGGGACTGACGGTCAAGTCGGTGGAAATCCAGGACATCAAGCCCTCGGATTCGATGGTGAAAGCGATGGAGGCCCAGGCTTCGGCCGAGCGCGAAAGAAAAGCCATGGTGACCAAGGCCGAAGGGACCAAGCAGTCGACCATTCTGCAGGCTGAAGCGCGCCTTGAAGCCGCACGGCGCGATGCCGAAGCCCAGATTACCCTGGCCGAAGCCAGCGCCGAGTCGATCCGTCGTGTCGCCGTGGCGATCGGCAACCAGGATGCGCCGATGCGCTATATGCTCGGGGAACGCTATCTGGCCGCAATGGGCAAGCTGGCGGAATCGGGGAATGCCAAGACCATCGTGCTGCCGGCGGATATTCAGGACTCCCTGCGCGGCATCCTCGGCCGCGCCCGTCCCCAGGAACCCTAAGAACCTGTCTCATAAAATCGCGGTCACGTGATTTTATGAGACAGGTTCTAAGACTGCTAGCCCTTGGCACGGATCAGGCGAGCCTTTTCCCGTTCCCAGTCGCGATCCTTCTCTGCTTCCCGCTTGTCATACTGTTTCTTGCCGCGCGCCAAGCCGATAGCCAGTTTGACACGGCCTTTCGCGTAATGCAGATCGAGCGGCACCAAGGCATAGCCGGCGCGCTCCACCTTGCCGATCAGCTTGTTGATCTCTTTCGCGTGCAGCAAGAGTTTGCGGGTCCTGACCGGGTCGGGATGGATATGGGTGGAGGCGGTCGCCAAAGGACTGAAATGGGCGCCGATCAGGTAAACCTCTCCGTTCTTCAGCACGACATAGGCTTCCTTGATCTGGGCACGGCCCGACCGGATCGATTTCACTTCCCAGCCTTCAAGAGCCAGGCCGGCCTCGAAACGCTCCTCGATGAAATAATCGTGAAAGGCTTTCTTGTTTTCGACGATGCTCATGGTGTGTCGCGACAGGTACAATGCGGCATTCTAACGCAGTGTGCAGGGCGTGCTCTCAATCGATCGACGCGCGCGCCGATCGATTGAGAGCACGCCCCAAGATGACCGTTATCGAAAAATCCGTTTTGATCGATTACACAGCATCCCAAATGTTCGAGCTTGTCGATCGGGTTGAAGATTATCCATTATTCCTTCCCTGGTGCAGTGCCACCGAACTGCTTGAACGTACAGAAAACAAGACGGCAGGGCGCATCCACGTCAATTTCCAGGGCATCAAGACCGACTTCTCTACCGAAAACCCCAAGGAAGTTCCAGTCTGGATGAATATTTCTCTGCGTGACGGCCCATTCAAAAGCATGGACGGTGGCTGGCGTTTCACTCCGCTGGGCGAATCAGCCTGCAAAGTGGAGTTCAGGCTGCATTACGAGTTTTCCAGCAAGTTGCTGGAAAAAGCGCTGGGGCGGATATTCGATCACCTTGCCGGAACTTTAGTGGAATCCTTCGTGAAGCGAGCACGGCAGATTTATGGCTAAACCGCTGACCCAAAACGCGACCAGCGCGGTTCAGGACTCGGACTTGTTGCCTGTGGAAGTGGTCTATGCCTTGCCGCAGCGCCAAGAGCTGATTCGCTTGAAACTACCCTCAGGCAGTACGCTTCGGCAGGCGGTGGAAGCCTCCGGACTGCTGCAAAAATATCCGGAGATCGATCTTGCGAAAAACAAGCTGGGTATTTACGGCAAGCTGGGCACGACTGATACTGTCTTGCGCGAACATGACCGCATCGAAATTTACCGACCCTTGATCGCAGATCCGAAAACAGCCCGCAAGCAGCGCGCTGCCGAGAGCAGGGCGCAGAAGGGAAAACTGGGCGCCCAGGAGAGCTAATTACATCCCGAGGCCTTTTGATTACCCCAGAAACACATGCGGACGCTGGCGTATAATGCTCCTTTGGCAATGAAGGAAAGAAGATGCGAGTTCTCAATAAGGCGCTGACATTCGATGACGTCCTGCTCATTCCTGCCCATTCGACCATATTGCCCCACGAAGTCAGCCTGACCACGCACCTGACTCGCAAGATTCAGCTGCATCTGCCCCTGGTGGCAGCCGCCATGGACACAGTGACCGAAGCGCGCCTGGCTATCGCACTGGCGCAGGAAGGTGGCATCGGCATTATTCATAAGAGCCTTCCTGCCAGGACACAAGCGGCCGAGGTGGCCAAGGTCAAGCGTTTCGAGTCTGGCGTGCTGAAAGATCCGATCACCATCCCGCCCTCTATGACTGTGCGTGAGGTGCTGGCCTTGACGCGTCTGCACAGAATTTCCGGACTGCCGGTTCTCGAAGGGAAACAGGTGGTGGGTATCGTTACCAATCGCGACCTGCGTTTCGAAACCAACCTCGACCAGCCGGTGCACAACATCATGACGCCGCGCGAACGGCTGATTACGGTCATGGAAGGTGCCTCGGCCGACGAGGCCAAGGAACTGATGCACAAGCATCGGCTGGAGCGGGTGCTGGTGGTCAATGCTGACTTCGAGTTGCGCGGTCTGGTCACGGTCAAGGATATTTTGAAATCTTCCGAGTATCCTTTCGCCTGCAAGGATGAGCTCGGCCATCTGCGCGTGGGTGCCGCCATCGGTGTCGGCGAAGGCACCGAGGAACGCGCCACATTGTTGGTCGAGGCGGGTACCGATGTACTGGTGGTGGATACTGCCCATGGCCATTCCCAAGGCGTGCTGTCGCGGGTTCAATGGGTCAAGAAGAACTTTCCGCAGGTTGAAGTCATCGGCGGCAACATCGCTACTGCGGCTGCGGCCAAGGCGCTGGTGGACCATGGCGCTGATGGCGTCAAGGTCGGGATAGGCCCCGGTTCCATTTGCACCACGCGCATCGTCGCCGGTGTCGGGGTACCGCAGATGACCGCCATCGACAATGTTTCCCGCGCTCTTGCCGGCAGCGGCGTGCCCATGATCGCTGACGGCGGCATCCGCTATTCGGGCGACATCTCCAAAGCCATTGCTGCCGGCGCCAACACCGTCATGCTGGGCGGGTTGTTCGCCGGCACCGAGGAAGCACCAGGGGAAACCGTGCTCTACCAGGGGCGATCCTACAAGGCCTATCGTGGCATGGGTAGTTTGGGAGCAATGAAAGATGGGGCGGCGGATCGCTATTTTCAGGACAGCGACGCGAATGTCGAAAAGCTTGTGCCGGAAGGTATCGAAGGCAGAGTTCCTTACAAGGGGCCGGTCATCGCGGTCATCCATCAACTGATGGGGGGACTGCGTTCATCCATGGGTTATGTCGGATGCCGTACCATCGACGAGATGCGCACCCAGGCCGAATTCGTTGAAATCACTGCGGCCGGTATCCGCGAATCCCACGTTCATGATGTTCAGATCACCAAGGAAGCACCGAATTATCACGTCGATTGAACGACACAGCTTCAGCAAGGGCGGCGGAATGCCGCCCTTTTCACTCAGGTGATAGAGACATGGCTCATCAAAAAATCCTCATCCTAGATTTTGGCGCTCAATATTCCCAACTGATCGCCCGTCGCGTGCGCGAACAGCAGGTGTACTGCGAACTGCACCCGAACGATATTTCAGACGATTTCATCCGTGCGTTCAATCCGCAGGGAATCATTCTTTCCGGCGGACCCAACTCCGTCTATGACGAGGAAACCCCGCGTGCACCGCAGCTGGTCTTCGAACTGGGCGTGCCCGTGTTGGGCATTTGCTATGGGATGCAGACCATGGCTGCTCAACTGGGCGGCAAAGTCGAAAATGCCCAGAAGCGCGAGTTCGGCTATGCCGAAATCCGTGCGCGTGGCCACTCGAAGTTGTTCGAAGGCATTCAGGACCGGAGCAATCCGTCTGGCCACGGCTTGCTGGATGTCTGGATGAGTCATGGCGACAAGGTGACGGAGATTCCCCCGGGATTCAAGCTGATTGCCAGCAACGATGCCACTCCGATCGCCGCCATGGCCGACGAGGCGCGTTGTTTCTATGGCGTGCAATTTCACCCGGAAGTTACCCACACCCTTAGGGGAAAAGACATCTTCGCCCGTTTCGTGCGTGAAATCTGCGGCTGTCGCGGCGACTGGAACATGCCGGATTATGTGGCCGAAGCAGTCGCCAAGGTGCGCCAGCAGGTGGGCAAGGAAGAAGTGATCCTGGGCTTGTCCGGAGGCGTCGATTCCAGCGTCGTGGCGGCGCTACTTCATCGCGCGATTGGCGATCAACTCACCTGCGTTTTTGTCGATAACGGGCTGTTGCGCCTGAATGAGGCCGAGCAAGTGATGCAGACGTTCGCCCGCAATCTTGGCGTCAAAGTCATCCACGTCGATGCAACCGAACAGTTCATGGGGCATCTCAAAGGCGTGAGCGATCCCGAGCAGAAACGCAAGATCATTGGCCGCGAGTTCGTCGAAGTGTTCCAGCTCGAAGCCAAAAGCTTGCCTCAAGCTAAATGGCTGGCGCAGGGCACCATCTATCCGGACGTGATCGAATCAGCTAGCGCCAAGAGCAAACGGACGCACAACATCAAGAGCCATCACAATGTCGGCGGCCTGCCTGATAGCTTGCATCTGAAATTGCTTGAACCGCTACGCGAATTGTTCAAGGACGAAGTCCGCGAACTCGGCATCGCCCTGGGCTTGCCGCATGAGATGGTGTACCGCCATCCATTCCCGGGGCCGGGGTTGGGGGTGCGCATACTGGGTGAAGTGAAACAAGAATTTGCCGAAATGCTGCGCCTGGCCGATGCCATTTTCATCGACGAACTACGCCGTGCCGACTGGTACGACAAGACTTCACAAGCCTTTGCGGTTTTCTTGCCGGTAAAATCGGTCGGCGTGATGGGCGACGGCCGTACCTACGAATACGTGGTGGCGCTACGCGCTGTACAGACACAGGATTTCATGACGGCGCACTGGGCCGAGTTGCCGCACACCCTGCTAGCCAAAGTATCGAACCGAATCATCAACGAAGTCCGCGGCATCAATCGGGTGGTCTACGATATCTCCGGCAAGCCACCGGCGACCATCGAGTGGGAGTGACTGGCAAAGCGGAGTCCAAACAACGCGATGATTGGATCTAACGATTGGATATCACGTGAGCGATAAATGTTAGAGCGTCCCTATAGGCACAATGCACGAAGTGATCTCGGTATACCCATCGAGGCCCTCGTCGCCGCACTCGCGACCTAAACCCGACATTTTCATGCCGCCAAATGGCGCCGCCATGTCGAGCGTGTGAATATTAACACCCAGCGAACCGGCGCGGATCTGGCGCGCTATTGCGAGCCCACGTGCTGGATTACTCGTCCACACACTACCCGCCAGCCCATATTCGGAGTCGTTGGCGATACGCAAAGCTTCCGCTTCATCCTTGTATGGCATCAAGCAGAATACGGGGCCAAAAATTTCTTCGCGCGCAATACGCATCGAGTTTTTAACGTTCGTGAAAATCGTCTTTTCGACATAAAAACCTTTATCAAAGCCCTTTGGCGTGCCGCCACCGAGTGCAACAGTTGCTCCCTCTTCTAAACCGAGCTTCAGATAGCCCATGACTCGGTCTTTATGTCGTTTGCCGGCCAATGGCCCTACAAATGTCTCTGGATCCATTGGATCGCCCAGCTGCATGGCCTCAAACGCCGCGATAATGCCTTTGCTCAGCTCGTCGTACCGGCTTTGCGGAAGTAAGATACGGGTGGGAGCGCTGCATGCCTGACCATTAAGGAACGCCATGGTCGGCGCCAATATCTCAAGCGCGGCCGGTAGGTCGACATCGTCGAGAAGAATTGCAGCTGATTTGCCCCCCAACTCCAACGTGCAACGTTTCATTGTATCCGAACAGATTTCGCTAACCCGACGACCGGCTACCGTGCTGCCTGTTAACGAAACCTTGTCGACACCCCTGTGTTTTACAAGATATTCGCTGACCGGACGCTGGGCTGGCACGATATTCAACACCCCCTCCGGCAGCCCTGCACGACTAAACGCCTCGGCTAACGCACAGAATGAAAGCGCAGCATCTTCGGACGGTTTGAGCACAGCAGTACACCCCGCCATCAGACCAGGTGCCAATTTCAGTGCCGTCACAATCTGGGGGCCATTCCAAGGCACGATTGCTGCCACGACCCCGATAGGCTGACGCTCAATTAATATCTCAAAATCCTGATTGAGCTTGTCATAGGTCGCACGGCGTTCAGTCCACGGATACTGTGCGGCGTGTTCTGCGTAGTATTCCCAAATATCGATGGCGCGAGGAACCTGAACTGCGAGTGATTGCGAAATCGCACACCCCATTTCAGATGTAATCGTAAAAGCAATATCTTCGAGATAATCACGAAGATATTTGGTCGCGCGCAGGATCACATCAGAACGCTCCTGAAAACTCATTCGTGGCCACGGACCATTATCGAAAGCTTCTCGAGCCGCAGCTACTGCCACATCCATATCTGCTTCAACCCCAGCAGGTACTCGCCCCACCACTTCTTCTGTAGCCGGGTTGATAGCGACGATCCATTCGTTGCCCTTCGATGCAACCCACTTTCCACCGATAAATAATTTATTTTGTAGTTCGATTAATTTCATGTCTCACCCCGCCTAGAAGGCTTCACCTAGAGAGACGATGACGACACCGATTAACAGCTCGGCACCCCATTCGCCTTAACAAAGTTTCATTGCTTCGTTATTTGCTCAGCTTCCAGTTCTTTATCAGCACACATACGGATGTATGTGTTGCAACGCCACAAGGTCGTCATCACTTAAGTTGGTAGAGTTCGGTATCCCCCGAGCACGCAGTCGCTTTGCGCCTTCTCATCAAACTTGCGGCGCATCCGCATGTCGTCAATCATACGCTCGCAGCGGCGATATGGCAGGTGTCAATGTATCCATGGTGCAGCTCCTGTCAGAAATGAGGCGGATTCTCTCAGCTCCAAACATAGGCAGAACCCTGTTTCAGTTACACGCTAACGTCACTACGAAGACCCTCTGCCGCGCAAGCAGTACTCCTTAGCCGAACGCAGCAGGATAGCTGATCTTGACGACATGGCTCTGTCACGATCAGAGCAAATGCATAGGCGCTACGACAGTCTTTCAGCGCAAATCCAGCAGGAGTGAAAGGATTACTACGATGTCCTGGAATCAATGCAAAATGGACATGATCTTCCGCCTTCCCCGCCTCACCGTCTACAATCGAGTGGTAGTAAAACACGGCTAACGCGAGAGTCTTTCGACGAAGTCGAAATCGTTCTGTGGCGATGGCGGTTGCTTAGCGGGTTCGAAAGTTTCTTCGGCAAGTTTTTTCTTCGCCAATGTCGGCGAATCAGTATTCGCTCCCTTGGCAGCTTTCATCCCCACCGGTTCGTGGCTCTTTTCCCATGGCAGACCTTCAGGCTGGCGCTTGTGCGGACCGGGAGTTCGCCGAAATTGCAATCGGTTATAAAAGTGGAGCGTCAAACCGCCAATCGCGCCTCCGGCCAAAACCGCCAGCAATAACTCGAGGAAATCGAGGGAAGCCGGCTTGGCCGCCGACTTCTCGGCTTGTCTTGCGACTTCGATTGCATTGATGCGATTCTCAAGACCGCTGACATGCTTCTTCAAGTCATTAAGGCTTCCTTCCAGTTGGGCGATTTTCTCTGAAGCAGCGCTCTGAGCCTCGGTTTGCTCCATCAGTATGGCAGTCAGGCGTTCCGCTTCGGCCAGTAGTTCGGCCGCATTCTTTTGCGCAGGTGCCCCCAAGACCAACAGATCTTGATGGGGTTTTGCCGCTACTGCCGGGTGTTTTGTGGGCGATACGATTACCGGCTTGACCGTTGATTGACCGGCTACCGCAACGCTCTTGGCAAGTGGATGGTAAGCGCCTTGGCGACGCAGGGGCAATCCGGACGGAACCCGCAATTCGGTTTCGGTAGTGATCTGGGTATCGCCTTGCTTGAGGTTGGGATTGGCCTGCGTCATCATGCGGATGAATTTTTCGCGCGCTTTGGGTTGCAACGGATAAATTTGCTGCGCAAGTTGTTTCAGGGTGACAGCGCCTTCAACACGCAAGAATTCGTCAGCTGGGATGGCAGGCAAGGTTGATTTCGCTGGCTTGGCCGATGCCGCCAAGTTGCTTTGCGACTCCACCGGCGTTTGAGCTGGCAGCTTGATCGCTTCGGGTGGCAACACGATCTTGGCAGGTTCCGCCGTCAAGAGCAGGTAATCTTTCGAGATTTCGAAACCGCAACCTATCGTTACGCCAAACTCGACCACAGGCTCACGCACGGGCGAGGGGGAAGCGACAATCAACTTGGCGCGGCCGCGTTCGGCTACTACCCGGAGCTGTGCGTTACGCAGCACGAAGGAACTCTCGATTTCCGCCATCGGGGGACGAACTTTAAAACACTCGACTGCGGGAATGCCGTCTTCGCTTCCCAGCAGCGGAATTTCGATCAGCAGAGATTGTCCGAGAATTGCCTGTCCCGAGCTGTTGCCGAGCCCCAAGGCAAATGCGCTTCCGGCCACGATCAGTGACAGAACGATCGTTACGGTTTTCTCAAGTAAATGTTTCATCAGGCACATGTCGTTGATCCAGATATCATAATATCACGAGTTGCTGCGGTTAATGGAGTCCGGCGCCTTGACCTTCCTTGTGATTGGCTATGCAGTTGGGGAAGTTATGGATAGTGGTATTCACTGATGGGGATGCAAGGTATTATTGCGACGAATCGAGACTTGGTTGCGGATACTATATCCGGTCAGACAAACGAGTGAATAATCAAACCATGGCACAAGTCACAACGACTTTTGGTTTTAAAAACTTCTTCGGTCGCAATCACGTGCCGGGAGACTTCTGGGGCGGTCTGACAGCCATGCTGGTCGCGTTGCCGGCAGCGATTGCCTTCGGCGTCACCGTGTATGCGGCCATTGGCCCGTCCTATGCGGCAGCTGGCGCATTGGCTGGAGTTATCGGCGCCACCGTTATCGGTCTGCTGGCCTCGATACTCGGCGGTACCGACCGCCTCATCAGCGCACCATGCGCCCCCGCTGCTGCGGTGCTGTCAGCTTTTGCCATTGAACTGGTGGAGCAGGGCGTTGAATCCAATCTGATCGTGCTGATGCTTGTCATGCTGGGTGTCCTTGCCGGTATCATGCAGATCCTGTTCGGATTCATCGGCATCGGGCGGCTCATCAAATATATTCCGTACCCGGTGGTCAGTGGCTACATGAGTGGCGTCGGGCTCATCATCATCGGCAGCCAGATTCCCAAATTCATCGGCGCGCCTGATGGTACCCATTGGCACCATGTCCTGTTCTCTCAATCCTTGTGGGATTGGCGCAGTGTCGCCATCGGTGGTGCAACTGTAGCAGTAGGCATCGTTTCCACTAAACTGATCAAGCAGGTTCCAGGTACGCTGCTTGGTATTCTGGCCGGGCTCGGCACTTACTACGGTCTCGCATTGCAGGATCCGTCGCTCATGGTTTTGAGCGGAAATCCGCTGGTGATTGGCCCACTCGGCGCCACCACTGAAGGGTATTTCGCTGCCACCGGCGAACGCTGGATCGAAATCGGCGAATTACGCCTGGCCCAGATTGCCGGTTTGTTCGGCAACGCGCTAACGCTCGCGGCGCTGCTTTCCATCGATACGCTGAAAACCTGCGTGGTCCTCGACCAAATGACGCGCAGTCTCCACGATTCCAATCGCGAGTTGGTTGCGCAAGGCATAGGCAACGTCGCTTCGTCTGCCATCGGCGGCATCCCTGGAGCCGGCACCATGGGCGCTTCCCTGATTAATCTCTCCAGTGGCGCGCAGACGCGCGTTTCCGGCGTGATTGAGGGCGTGCTGGTGCTGATCGCCGCCCTGATCCTCGGTCCTTTCATCGCCTGGATTCCGGTGGCCGCCTTGGCCGGTACCCTGATCGTGATCGGCGTGCGCATGATCGACCGGGAACCCCTGCGCTTCATCGAATCGCGGGCTACGGTATTCGACTTCGCCGTGGTTCTCGCGGTCGTGATCGTGGCATTAACCATCGGCCTCATCGCTGCATCGGCCGTCGGCGTGGCGATGGCCATCATCCTTTTCCTGCGCGAGCAGATTGGCGGTTCGGTGGTGCGGCACAAAGTTTATGTCAACCAGATGTCGTCCAACTGGTATCGCCCTGAGTCGGAAATGCGCATTCTCGAACAGAAGGGCGATCAGGCGGTCATCTTTGAATTGCAGGGCAGCCTTTTTTTCGGTACCACACAGCAATTTTATGCGGACATCGAAGCAGAACTCTCCACCCGCAATTACGTCATTCTGGATTTCAAGCGCGTCCAGTCGCTCGACGTCACCGCTGCCCACATGCTGCGCAATGTTCGAGATGCATTGCAAGAACGCGATGCGATGTTGCTCTTGAGCGATATCCGAGAGAATTTGCCCAACGGCCGCAACCTGAGAGAGTTTCTCGAACAAACAGGGGTGACAGGCCCGGAGGAAAAGTCGGTGCGCATCTTCCCTGAACTGGATAGCGCCATCGAATGGGTCGAGGACCGCATCCTTGGCGAAAGGGAGACGGCCAAGGAAATCGAGACTCCCATGCAGTTGCAAGAGATGGATCTCTTCCGCCATAACAAGGACGAGACCCTGAAAGATCTCGAAACACGCATGGAACTACGTATCTACCAGCCCGGCCAAACGATATATTCCCGTGGTGAAGTGGGAAATGAAGTCTATTGGATCCGGCGCGGCACGGTGCGTATCTTCGCTCCACTGGGCGCCGGCAGGACCCGCCATATCTCCAGTTTCGGTCGAGGCGACTTCTTTGGCGGTCTGGCCTTTCTCGATGGCAACCCGCGCAGCAATGATGCCGTTGCTTTCAACGAAGTCGAAGTCTATGTCCTTTCCCGCGAACAGTTCAATCGCATCTCCGAGGAACACAAGAAGCTGGCCTTCAATCTGATCACGGCACTCGCACGGACGCTGGCAATGCGTCTGCGTCATGCCGATACCGAAATGACCATGCTGAGGGAATACTGAGCCCACCGCATAAGGCTCTGCGCAGAATTAACCATATGGCAGATGATCGTACGTATATGCAGGAGGCCATGTCTTTGGCGCGCGAAGCGGCAGCCAGCGATGAGGTCCCGGTGGGCGCAATAGTAGTGAACCCACAGGGCATGATCATTGGACGCGGCTTTAATCAGCCTATCGGCCACCGTGACCCTACCGCCCATGCCGAAGTTCTGGCACTACGAAATGCAGCCCAGTATTTGAAAAATTACCGTCTTCCAGGCTGCACGCTCTACGTTACCTTGGAACCCTGTGCCATGTGCGCTGGCGCCATGTTGCACGCGCGCCTGGCTCGGGTGGTATTCGGTGCGGCCGATCCCAAGAGCGGCGTCGCTGGCAGCGTGATCGATCTATTTGCCGAAGGCCGCCTTAACCATCACACCGAAATCATAGGCGGCGTATTGGCGGAAGAGTGCGGTGCATTGCTGTCGGGATTTTTTGCGGCGCGACGTTCAAGAACGGCACTGACATGAATCCAGCCTCCAATAGGGATATTTTCATCAGTTTGCCGGCTCAGACGCTGGAACTCTACGAGAAAGGCTTGTTGCTCCATCGCTATTCGGTGTCTACAGCAAAAAATGGCGTGGGCGAGCAAAACGGGAGTTATTGCACTCCTCGTGGCAAGCACATCATTCGCGCCAAGATCGGTGCTGGCTGTCGGGAAAACTCTGTTTTTGTGCGCCGTCGACCTACCGGCGAGATATGGACTCCGGATTTGGCGAGTCGATATCCTGATCGCGACTGGATACTGACCCGTATTCTCTGGCTGTCAGGCATGCAGCCCGGATTCAACCGGCTTGGCACCGTGGATACCATGCGCCGCTACATCTATTTGCACGGCAGTCCGGACGCTGTGCCAATGGGCAAAACCGGATCGATCGGCTGCATTCGTATGCGCAACCGCGATATCATTGAACTGTACGATCGGGTTCATCCTTACACGCCGGTGAATCTGGGCGACTACCGGATTGAAACCGGCGCTTGGCTTACTTTGGCGCCGCGTGCCCAAACCCTGCGAGAACCAGATGAATTCGATCCCGACTCGCTTCATGCCTTGGCCAGCGATGCGGCAGGCAAGGCGATTGGCACCGGCCGCTTGCTGACAGAGGGTCAAATCGGCCGTATGGCGGTATCGCCAGAATGGCGCAATCAAGGGGTAGGCACCGCGATAGTGAGATATTTGCTGGAAGCGGCGGGTTCACAGGGTATCCATCAAGTGTTTGTGAATGCGCAAACCAGTGAGGCCCGTTTTTATTCCCGCTTCGGATTCAGTCCCGCAGGAGTTGAATTTACCGAGGCGGAAAGCGCATACGTCCAAATGAGAGTCAGCCTTCGAGTCTGAAGCGATAACGTTTGCGATTTCCGGGGCGAGCCCCGGGCAACCAGGTTTGCTCATCCACAGACACGAATTCCTGCCGATCCGCGCGCAACACGGTGCAAGAACGCGTGCCATAGTCCGGCCTGCGCACAAAGGCCGCCGAAAGGGTGCGTTCCCAATCCAGGTCGACGCCCGTACGCGGGAGCTTGCTGTCCTCATAAACATTTTCATCATGCAGCAGTTCGAACAGCGGTGCTTCCCGCGGTAGTGCGGTCAGCGCTTTCGCCAGATTCGACTTGCCCTGGGCAACCTTGGGCCAGGGCGTATCGAGTAGATGATTGCTCAAGCCATAAATGCCGGATTCGAGTGCTTGGGGAGTATTGCGATACGCCTGGGTCCGGTTGGAAAAGTGCCAGAGCCCCTCATTCAAGGTTCCGCAAAGGAGATTGAATCCATTGTAGGCGTCTGCCTTGACACTCAAGTCAGCCAGATAATCCTGGGATGTCATTGTCCCGGCCAGAAAATCGCTCACCAACTTTCCGCGTGTGGGGGCATTCGTCGGGAATTTTTTGGCTTCACGAAAGTTGGTCAAGGCGGCGAAACGTCCTTGGCGAGTAATACCCATCCAGGTTCCGCCGGCACTTAGATCACGACCGGCAAGAATATACGGTGCATCATCCCAAAAATGAACAGAGGCAGTTGGCCGGACAAAGAATTCATCACGGTTAGCCGCGACAACCAACGGAAAGTCTGGGTGAGCCTGCCAAGCCAGCAAAATCAAGCACATGGTCGCAATCGGCCAAGATATCTCTGCAAGTCGTCGTCGTACATTTCCATCGTACGCCTCCTGTCGAACAAAGATGTCTCTTTATCGGCAGATCTGCGAATTTATTGATACTTCGTACAAACTTATCAACGTAAAGTACGGGGGACACTGATTCCATTTGCATGATCGAAAAGCAAGTGGAATCTTTAAGTGCGGCTTCAGGGGTGGGCCCCCATCACCCTGATCGTTAAAACAGCAACCAGCCGAGCAGAAACAGCGTATTGTTGTCCTTGGCGTTTCTGCCTAGTCCGTCGTAGTTTGTCGTGGCGCCGTTGAACTTGGTATACCCGGTGTACTGTAGCGCAAGACGGATATCCCTGACCGGAAGGTAGTTCAGCTCGACGATGTAGCCGCTACTATTCGGGCTACCGGTTGCGCTCCCCGTGAGCGGCTCGCCATTATTATAAATGGCGTCGTCCGCTGTTCCTCGCACACCAAAATAGCCGAGACTCAGCCCATATTTCAGTTGGTAGTAATAGGTTACTTTTGCCAGCACCGACTTTAAGGTGTCCGACGGATTGCTCTGGGTGGTGGCGTTCCAGTCCTGCTTCTCGCGTACATAGCTGAACTGGGCCGACAGACGGTGCTTATCGCCAGGATCGAGATATTGATACTGAGCATCAATACCGATGTCGTTAAATCGGTTGGTCGGCCCGTGCAAATAATTGTTATCCGGATAGCGATCGATTTTCATCCCGAACGCGCCGACCATGGCCGAATGCGCACCGTCCCATTCGTGCTGCAAAGCCAAGCGCCAGTATGGATTGTAGCCTTTTAGCGCGGCGGCCTCGGCCCGGTTCGTACCGGCGCGCAAGACAGAAAACCCCTTATCTGCGGTTCGGTACGCAGCAATTTCGCCATACAGCAAATTGTGCCACATTCCATAGGCACCCAAACCAGCGACCTGCTCGCCTAGTCCGTTGATGGCCAATTCAGCGTTGGGGGTGATGGCGACGTCCGACGCGGCGAACGGGAAACCCCAGGCGAGACCGGTATTATAGATATCCTGGATTGCCGGTTTATTGTGCAGTGTCAGTCCGTAAAGGAGTCCCCGGTCGCCTTCGCCAATCTTGCCGGCATAACGGATATCGACGCCCTCCAACTTACTGTGGTGCTCAATGGCATCGTAAGCCCACTCGGAAAAAATGCCAACTTGATCGGTGATCTTGCCGGCGACAAAGACAGCGCCCTCTTGGAAGAGGGCCTCTTTGTCATTATCAAGTTCGTCCGGAGTACCCCGATTGGCTTTGCGTGTCGAGGTCCACGAAAACTCCAGCATTCCGGCGATTGGCGCGAGTTGGCGTTCGCCCCAAGTATAACCGCTGAGCTTGAATTTTCGGCCGGTCGCAGTCAGCTCCGGCCAACTCAGGTGGCAGGAGGAACAGTCGAGTTCGGTCTGACGGGCAAAGCTGGGAACCGCCAGCGCGGAACGCGCCAGCATGATGAGAAGCAGGGTGGAGAATATCCGACTGAGCAATGGGAGAATATGTTTTGACACGGAACACCTCATGGATAGCTGCGCGGCGTTACATCTTGGCCGGATTAGTTCGCTTTGGCTGGCGCCGGCGGAAAAGACCTGCCCGTGTCAGTTGTGTTGCCGAACACGCTGCGGATGTAGTCCGCAACGGCTTCGCGGTCGGACGTCGAGAGCCGGGTCGCGAAACCGGCAATCGTATTGCCCTTGCTTTTCGCATGTTCTGCGCGATCAAGGACGGCCAGCATCTGGTCTCTTGTCAAAGTGGCGCCGATGCTCGTCAGCGATAGAGACTTGGATTCGCCTTGTTTTTGTCCGCGGTCACCGTGGCAACCGGCGCAAATCTCCCGATAGACCTCATGGCCATGAGCGAGTACAGATCCAGGCTCGGGCGGCATGAAGGACGCGTGGATGAAGTCGACGATAGCTTCGATCTGCTCCTGACTGAGCCGCGACTTGCGTGCAGCCATAGGCGTCTCATGTTTGCCATCGCGAATAATCGCGATCATAAACTCGCGCGGCAGTTCCTGGCGCGCCTTCTCCGTTGTGAAGTTGCGTGGTTCCTTCGACAGCGCCTTACGCGCGCGGCTGTCGCCATCGCCTTTTTCACCGTGACAGGCCGCGCAGTTTCTTTGATAGAGGGCAGCCGGCCGCACTGCGCCGCTACCGCTATCGGCCAGCGCGCCAGTGCACGCAGCCATTAGCAACAGGCCTATCAGCCGGAGGTTTGAGCCACATCTGTGCTTTGGTCTGGACATAGTTAGTCTAATCCCTTGAAGAACGCACCTTCAGCCACTTTTACGAAAACGGACATGCCTAACCTCATGATCCAATTCAGTGCGAGCGCACTGAGTCATTCGATAGTGCCCGCCGATGCGGTCTTCCTTTTTCTATGGTTCGAATTACGCCTTTTTCGCCCAAGCGACACAATAGCCTTTGGGGGACACTTCCGTATCTCCTGGGAAAATCTTGCAGCCGCCCAGATCGGCGGCTGTCTTGCCGGGAACAAACTGCTGACAGCTTGAACAGTTCTTGTCACCTTCCGGGGCATCCTTGTATTTCATCGTAGTGCGCATGGCATCGTTCTTTGCGGCGAATGCGACGACGGGCATAACTGCCAGGACAATACCACCAAGTTTGAGCACGGTGCGACGAGAGTGATTCATTTTTTCTTCTCCAGTAAAGTCCCCTACCCATAGGGGATCGAAATCAAGCTAGCAAGTTATACGCCACCAAAAGGCGGGCACTTGACGACGCGCTATCGCTTGATAGGCTGGTGAATGAATTCCCGGCACCTCTCAAATATGGGAATGGCTCCCGTGAATGGGAAATAGTATTCTTTGCTCAGAAGTTCCCGGTTTGACCAAGTAAGTTAATCACGCAATTTTTCGAGACTGGCAAGCATCGATTCATTGCTATTCGCTCAGCGCAAGCGCGAATCTGTTACTGTCTTGTCGCGTCTTTGCAGGTGCCATTGACCACAAAAACACCGCCTTCATGCAGCATGGTGAATTGCCAAGTTTCGCGATTGATCGAGACATTCATCTTCAGTGCCATACCCAGCGTGCGGTAGGTGATGTACGCGGGGCCAAACCTCACGTCGATTGCCTCTCCCCAGCGACTCACACTCACCGTGTTGGCGGCTTCGTCTATCGTGTATTTGAACTCAACCCCGGCATACTCCTCGGTCGTCTCGGTCACGCAATCTAGATAAACGCGGCTCGCCTCTTTCGTTGCCGTCTTGGAATCCGCACCTGCCGTGTTCACGACGCAGAGCACCCCGAATAGTAGGACCGGGAAAAATCTCTCTGCCAGACGTTGCCATGGTCCGATCTGGATCATTGGTTTAGGCATGCAAGGAATCGGCTGAGTTGTTCATGCTCTCAGTAGTCCTTCTTGTCATCTTGCCAGAGCGCCTTAGTAAAGCGGACGACGCGATTGCGTCCGGTTTCCTTGGCATGGTAAAGCGCAACGTCAGCAAACTTGAGTGCCTGCCAAAAGGTGTCGCTATCGTCGGGGTAACTCGAAATACCGATGGAGATCGTTTTCTGCACGATGCCGCCCGCAGTCTGGATCTTGAGTTCGGCGACTTCGGCACGAATCTTCTCCGCCACCTCGTTAGCCGTCTCCGCATCGGTCGCATGCAGCAGGATCAGAAATTCCTCGCCACCATAGCGCACGATGTAGTCGGAGGAGCGAACCGAATGCTTCAGCAGCTTGGCCAATGCCTTTAACACCGCATCGCCGGCATCGTGGCCATAAGAGTCATTGACCATCTTAAAAAAGTCAAGGTCGAGCATCATGAAGGCTAGCGAAAGCTTGTGGCGCTTCGCCTGGCCAATCAGGGTATCGACCGACTCCTCTAGGAACCGGCGATTGTGCAGGCCGGTCATCGGATCCCGCAGGCTGGACTCACGCAGCGTTTCCATCAGGCGTCTGGCTTCGAGCACCGGCGCCACCTCGCGGAGGTAAATACCGATGTCCGGCACCCGCGCGGCAACATGCGCCTGCTGTTCCGGCGGCGTCACAATCTGCAGTACGCTACCGACCCCACCCGATTGTATGATCGGAAAGCAAATATGGCGGTAGCTGGCAGCATCGGCGGGCGGAGTGAAGGCGAAGCATATGCCCGGCGTGGCGATGCCGTCGATAATATGGCCGGTACGGCGAGCGCGACAGACCTGGTTGCGCACCAAGGTCTGCGGATTGCACCAGTGGCAAGCCGTCTGCAGTTCGCCATCAACGATCATTGGCAGCATCTGTGTGCATGTCGGTAGTACTTCGTAGATTGAATAGTGTTTAATACCAAAGGTACTTTGAATCGTCGTCGCCAGACGCGAATAGATTTCCGCCTTGGTTTCATCCTCTTCGATCGCCTGCTTGAAGTGTGCGGCTTCGGTGAGGGTCTCGACCATTTCGATGGTGGTGTTGAGCAGGTTGCCGCCGTCGCTGTTGCGGTTGTGGTTGGTCAGTTGCGTGATCATGTCGCCGATGCGGTTGAGACCGTCGTTGAGATAAGTCAGCAGACGGTTCAGGTCGGCGCCGATCTTGCCGATCTCGTCGCCGGTCCTGACTTCCACGCGTGCCGTGAAGTCGCCTTCGATGGCACGGCGTACGGCACACTCGACTTCGATTGCAGTTGATACGATCGGTCGTGTCAGACGCATTAGCACCAGCATCGTCACCAGCGAGAACAGCGTGACGGCGCCGATCATCATCGCCAGAGTGGTCAACACATTGCGCTTGAGTTGCTGGACGGACATGGTGATCGTCACCGCGCCGAGCACCGCGCCATCAGCGACATGGTGGCACTGTAGGCAATTCGGCTTACCAAGCGAAGTGGCAACGTAGGGGATGGTGCCACGAAAGGTGGCGTCATTATCGTCGTCGAGCAACTCGAAGACGGCCTTGCCGTCGGAGAGCACCTGAAGCTCCAGAGCATCAGCCTTCTGCTCACGCGCCAGTCCTTTGCCAAACTGATGTTCAACCTGCTGACCGCGCACCACCCGCACCGATTTCAGCCCCGGGACTTCGACCAACCGTTGCAGCATGCTTTCGCGCTTGTCGATGACACCGTTGATCATGGCTTCGGTGAGATTGACGCGAACAATTTCGGCGGCCGAGCGGATGTGCTCGGTGGCAGTCTTGATCGAATACTCGCGGAAGGAATACAAACCGATCGCCAGCACCGCAGCGATCAGGCAGATCACCAGGATGCTGAAAAAAGCGCCGAGTTTGTTCTGGAGAGTCATGGTTAAAATTACACCGACTTGTTGTCCTGCTTTATATCGTTCGTCAATCCAGCTTCCTTCTGATCGATTCGCCGGGAATTCTGCCGGCTGCGGTTGGAGTTCTGAAATGCTTCTTGTCGTCACTTTTGCGTCAGCAAGGATCATGCCGTCCGATGGGAACTTGTCGGTATTCCCCAGCGGTGAAATCAGCTATTCGGGCAGCACGACGCCGTTAGGCTGCGGCACACTATGGCAACGCTGACATGAAAAGAAGGTGATAAAAGCGACCCGGTCGTGGCACATGCCGCAATACTTGCCGCGAAAGATATCGGCCATGACGATCGAGGTGGAACCGGCCTTTGTTGCAAAAGGAGCGGGGTGGCAATTGCTGCAGTCGAGCCAGAGCGTGTGTGTATAGTGCGGAAAGCGGACGAAGGGCATTTCCCTAGTGTTCTTCATGATGATATCCAAATTGAGGATATTCATCGCGGCGTTGGGTTTCAGTCCCGTTCGTGGCTGAATGTTCGATTCCCGCAGAGCGCGCATCCAATCGGGGAAGCCGTTTGCATCCATCGGCAAATTTGCCACGGCCTCCTCGTAGCGCTGCAAACGGTTAAAGTCGGGGTTTTGGGGATCGTAGAAGTTGATATCCCCCAGCGACCTGTGCGCCGCATGTTCGGGAGAATAGGGCGCACGAGGAGTGTGTTCTTGGTTTTTTTCTACTTTTTCTACCTGTGGCGCAGCGCGCAGGTAAGCCAGTTGCAGTGCCGGTTCGGTAGCGCCGACACCCACACAGGCCAAGGTCAGAAACGCCATGAGTCCTTTGCACCATGCGCCACGGCTCATTTACCCGAACGCATGTACGCTATCCCACCGAAGCTGCCGATCCACTGGTTGCCTTCCGCCGTGGTCGCCATGGCGAAGACATTGTTGGCAAACAGGCCGTCTGCTATCGTCAGTGGCTTGGAAAACTTGTCCTTCTCCCAAGTCACGATACCGCTCTGAGTGCCGATCCAAAGACGCCCTTGGGTATCTTCGTGGAGCATGAAGATGTGGTTTCCGGGCAGACCATCCGCCGTGGTGTAGTTGGTCCAGCGCTTGCCGTCGTAGGATGCCAGCCCGCCACCCCAGGTGCCAGCCCATACGCGCCCCTGACGATCAACCTTGAGCGCGATCACATAGTTCGGATTGTAGGCAACATCGACTCCGGTAAGGCCCATTTCCTCCTTCTGCTTGGCGTGGTGGGTTGAAGTCCGGCTGGGGTCATTGGTGAAAGTAATATTGTCCTTGACCTTTTCGTAGGGAGCGCCCAGCCCCTTGGCGTGGTTCCAGTTCTCCCAGCGGCCTTGGCTGAAACGCACCATGCCACCCTCGGTGGCAAGCCAGATGTCGCCATTCTTGTCTTCGTCGAGTCCATAGACCCAGTCGTTGATCAGACCTCCATTGGTGTTCTTGACGGTAAAGAGATCCCACTTGCTGGGATCGTCGAGGTTTCCGCCGCGCACGCGGTTGACACCCGACCAGGTGGCAATCCAAAGATCGCCGTTGGCAGCAGTTAGTACACCGTAGATGAAGGCATCGCCCAGTCCTTCGGGGATATTGTAGGTTTTCCAGGTATTGCCGGCCTCATCGAGCAGCGACAGTCCGCCGCCGTAAGTGCCGACGGCGATTTGGCCGTTGATGCGTCCGACCCAAAAAATGCCGTTCGATAGCAGACCGCTCTTGATATCGAACAGCTTGTAGCTATCGTCGCGGGTATCGTAGCGCACGACGCCACCCGAGGTGCCGATCCAGACCAGCTGGCCGTCAATGAATATCGACTTGATACTCTTGTTGCCAACACGGAAATGAGTGAATTTGGCCGTCGGGATTGCCGCGATATTGCCATCGCGTGGCGGCGTTTGCTTGATATCCTGTGGTGGTTGGTATGGTGTGGGTGTTTCGGCGATGGCGAGAACGGACAATAGGGCGCCGGTGGCGGCAGCGAATGTCCGGGAAATACTGCGTGGCTTGATGATCATTTTGCTTGCCTCTGTTGTGGTTCGATACCGATGTGTGTGGCCCCTTTCTTGGTTCCGGCCCAGACTTCGCCGTTGGGGGTGACCGCCACGGCGTAAACGTGACTGTCGGGCAGGCCATCTTTGCGCCCGATATTCTTCCACGACTTGCCGTCGTAGCGCGACACGCCGTTGTCGGTGCCGAACCAGAATACCCCCTTTGCATCGCGGGCGATGGCGTACACGATGTTACCTGCTAGTCCGTCCTTGGTGGTGAGGTTGCTCCAGGACTTGCCGTCATAGTGGCTAACGCCGGCGCCCCAGGTACCAGCCCAGACGTTCTTGTCCGGTGCCGCCAGGATCGAAAAAATATAGTTTGGATGGTAGGAATTCTTGTCGGAGAGTTGGGGCGTCAGGTCGTATCGCAAGTGTTTGCCTTTCCCGGCGTTGTGACTTCCCGGTAATCCGGCGAGGTTGGCAGCGCCGATTCCGTCCTTGTGGGTCCAGTGTTTCCAGCGTTTGCCGTCGTACATCGAAATCCCACCCTCGGTTCCGAACCAGACGCGCCCATCGGCGTCGCCTGCGATAGCATAAACCCGCTTGTTGATGAGTTCCTTGGCGTAGGTTGTGAATTTCCCGGTCTTGATGTCGAACTTGTTGGCGCCCCCCCAGGCCCCGATCCAGAGGTTGCCATCGCGGTCACTGGCAAAGGCGGAGACCCTGTAGTCGGCAAGACCGTGCATCGGCAAGTAGGTTCTCCACTTGCCGTCCTTGAAGCGCGAAGCGCCACCGGCATCGGTGCCGAACCACTTGTAGCCCTGGCTGTCGACGCCGGCAGCGAGGACGGTATCGTTGGTCAGACCGTGCATTCGCGTGTAGATGTTGCGCGGCTGGCGTGTCTTGAGGTCAATTTCCATCACCCCGGCCGATGTGCCGACCCAGAGCGCATTGACGGCGGGATCGACGGTGAGGGCACGAACCATAACATTCTTACCGACCTCAAACGACTCCAGCACTCGCTCGCTGCCTGCTGAAGCTGCAATGGACGGCAGGAATAGTGTGGACAGAAGAACCAGCGTGAGTCTACCTCTCATGGTCTTTAACGGATATTCCGGGTGTATTGGATGACGTCCAGGAGTTCCAGGTCATTGAGACGGCCTAAGAAGGGAGGCTTATTGTTCTTTCCCATTTTGAGAGCTTGAATAATAACGACATCTGGCTGGCTCATGCCCTCGCGCATCGCCAAGTTGGGGGTTCCCGGCATTACCGGAATACCTGTGATGCCGTGGCAGGAAGCACAGTGCAGATTGTAAAGCTGCTGGCCGCGCGCCAAGTCAATGGCGGAGGTCGGAAAAGACGCAACGACCAGCAACAGAGAGATCGATGCAAGACGGATGGATTTGATCACTTTTCAGTGCTCCTCTTGTTGCGGCGCCCCTTGGGTGCGCCGCTGGCCTTGCGGATTTTATCGGTCCACTGTTCGGCTAGTTTGGGGTCGACGTTCAAACCCAACTCACCGCTACGGTAGGCGACTGCCAGTTTCTCCATGGCTGTCAGGTAGCCGTTGTCGGCCGCTGCGCGGATCCAGCGCAAGGCTTCGGCACTCTGCCGAACGTTCTCCGGAATATCCAGCCCGCCGTTGATATAGGCTAGCGCCAGTTCATTGATTGCGCCCTTATGGCCCTGCTCGGCGGCCAACGTGATCCATTTGCGCGCTTCGGTGAGGTTCTTTGGAGCGCCCTCGCCGCTGGACAGCATGACGCCGAGGCCGAACTGCCCGTCGGCATTTCCCTGCGCGGCAGACTTGCGGAAATATCCGATAGCTTCCTCATCCGCATCGGCCTGATCGAGGATTGCGCCAAGCGCTGCCTGAGCTGCGGCGTTGCCCGCCTTGGCAGCGCGGGTCAGCAACGGCATGGCGGTAACCAGATCGCCAGTGGCGTAGTGCTTGGCTCCCTCAGCGTAGTCTTCTGCCGGCCCGGCTTGGACGTGGCCGGCGTGTAGGATGACCAAACTGGCCGCCATGCCAGTGGCGGATGCAAAAATGGAGTGGCAGTTAATCTTCATTGTCGATAAACCTTTGCGTTAGTTGCGTGCCTGGGTGATTCCCATCGCGTTGAATTCCTCTAGCTTCCGATACAAACTGGATAGCCCGATTTCGAGTTGCTGTGCCGCCAGTCGGCGGTCGCCGCCGCATATCTCCATAGCACGGAAAACCACGTCCGCTTCCATGTTGCGCATCTGGTCGCGCAGGCTACCGCCAGGGATACGCACGCTGCTGCCATTGTCTTGAGCGGGTCCGTGGCGGGCTATGTCGGGCGGCAGGTCGGACAGGGTGATGCGCCCGCCATCAGCCAGAATGTAAGCGCGGTTGATGACGTTCTCGAGTTCACGCACGTTGCCGGGCCACTGGTATTCGGTGAGTATTTCCTCTGCGATGGGATCGATCCCCAGCGGAGTTTTCCCTACACCGGCAATGTTTTGCATGACATAGCGAATTAGTCGGGGGATATCCTCCTTCCGCTCGCGTAGCGGTGGAATGGCGATGTCAAACTTTGAGAGGCGGAAATACAAGTCCTCGCGAAATGTTCCCTGTTTGACCATTTCGAGTAGATCACGATTGGTGGCGGTGATGATGCGCGTGTCGATATGGCGCGCCTGCTCGCCACCGACTGGGCGTACCTCCTTATCCTCAATGACATGGAGTATCTTCGCCTGCATGTGCAAGGGCATTTCGCCGATTTCATCAAGGAACAAGGTGCCATGGTCGGCTTGGGCGAACAATCCCTTACGGGCGCGGTCGGCGCCCGAGAAAGCTCCCTTGGTGTGGCCGAACAGTTCGCTCTCGAGCAGGTGCTCCGGAATTGCGCTGCAGTTGATGGGGATGAAGGGCGCTTCGGAGCGCGGGCTTTGCTCGTGGATCGAGCGAACAATCACACCTTTGCCAGTGCCGCTCTCGCCGGTGACCAACACCGTGCTGTCAGTAATCGCAACGCGCGCGACCAGACGTTCGACCTCGATCATTTTGGGCGCATCGAAACGGAAAACCCCTTTTTCTCCACCGACGAAGCGGCGCAAGGCGCGGTTCTCGGCCTTCAAGCCGCGTAGCGCGTCGATGTTGCCCAAACGATGCAGCAGGTCCTCGTTGTTGATCGGCTTTACCATGTAGTCGGTAGCGCCAGCGCGCAATGCCTCGATTGCGGTTTCCATCGAGCCATAGGCAGTCACCATGACGAACTGGGTGTCGATACCGGCCGCGCGCATGCTGCGCACCAGTTCGACACCGTCGCCGTCGGGCATGCGAATGTCGCAGAGGGCGATGTCAACGTCGCCGCGCACCAGTTTTGCGGCGGCGTCGCGCACGCCAGTCGCGGTATCGGCAGTGTAGCCGGCGCGTGTCACCGTATTCAGCAGTATCTGGCGCAGCGCGGCTTCGTCGTCAATGATCAGGACATGCATGGTGGTTCCCTTTCGTTCCCTCGTTCTGCTTGAATGCCCAGCAAGGGCAACGGCAGGGATATTGCCACGGTCGTGCCCTTGCCAACGTGCGAATCTATAGTGAGGAGGCCCCCGGCGCTGTTGATCAAGGAACGGCACAACGCCAGGCCAAGCCCGTATCCTCGTCCCGGGGCCTTGGTCGTGAAATGCTCGATGAACACCTTGCCGAGGTTCTCTGGGGAAATACCGCAACCATTGTCGTTGACGGAGATTCTTACCGCGCCATCGCGCAAGTCGGTGGTAATCGCAATGCGCGGCGGGCTGTCCGTACAGTTCTCCAGCGCATCGGCGGCATTGATCAGGAGGTTCATCAGCACCTGCACGATGTGGTCGGCCACGGCATATACCGCCGGCAGGTCAGGATCGAGATTCTGTACAAGTTCGAGGCGACGTAAACGTTGGTCGAAACTGACGAAATTGCAGGTGCTGCGCACCAGACCGTTGATGTCGATTAGTTCGGGGTTCTGCGACTGCGGGATCGAAACCTGGCCCAACTGCCGCGTGATTTGCATAACGCGCTTGGCTTGTTCTATCACCAACTGCGGTTGGCAGGGAGCACCTGTCTTTGCGCAGCCACAGTCCTGTGCATCAACCATCGACTGGGCGATCCCTATGATGGCCGACAGCGGATTGTTGATCTCGTGGGCGACCGAAGCCGATAAGGAACCGATGGCGGCCATCTTTTCCTTGTGGAACTGTTGCTGGCGACTGATTTCAAGCTGGGCTTCGCGCTTGCGCAGTTCTTCCTGCATGTTATTCACGGCACCGATCAGGTCGCCGAGTTCGTCTTGACGCTTGACCGGAAGAGGGGTGCCGCGGTAGCCGCGGACGATCTCGGTGGCGCGCTCCTGGGCGTTCTGGATATCGGCGGCGAGACGGCGGAAGAACCACATCATCAGCCCGCTCAAGCACCCCAGACCAACGACAACGAAGACAATCCAATTGATGGTCAGGCGGTTGTGCGTGTGTTCGTAATCCTCAAGCAGCCACTGCTTGCGGCTACGGATATCGCTGGCGATGGCATCGAGATCGACAACGATACGATGAAATATGCCGCGAATGTCGGCAACGACAGTCAGCTTTGGATTGTCCTGCAACTCGGCCATGCTCTTACTTAACAGCGCGGCGTCTTCGGCGATCGGCGAGTAGTGCAGCCCGAGCTTCTTCAAGCCGGTCAATACGCCTTCGATTTCCAGCACGAGTATCTTCGAGGAGATGCCGACGTTGGGCGAGAAGTAGTTTTCGTTGACCGTCAGAATGGCGCGGGCCACCATGATGTTGAGGGCGACCACGTGTTCCTCGCGCTTGTGGATTTCATTGAGCAATTGGACGGAGTCAATCAGGGAGTTTCTCTCGTACGCGATGACGATAGACACCACGACGAAATAGACAACCATGACCGTCAGGGTCAGCACGCCCTTAAAGGCGAGCGTACTCTTGAACTTATGCGGATTTGAGGTTCGCGCCGCTGGCCGTGTTCCGAGGCCCAATTTTTGCTCTATGTCGTTCGCCATACTGGGGTAATCGTACTTTTCGTGCAATTTCTGGCGGTTTCCTCTGTCTCCTTTGATTAGCGGGCTCCATCTTATGACACACGGGTGACGAATGCCTAGTCACCCTATCAATATTACAAGTGTGGTAAAAAGCTTCGTCTTTGTTTTGACTTGGTCAGGGAGACTGGAAAATGGGAAGCTATGAAATGCGATATGTCGGACTCGACCGACTTCCCAGCAAGCTTTCAGACTTCGACCTCGAACGTTACTTTTCTCTGACCAACGCTGACATTGCGGCGGTCAGCGAGCGATTCCGGGCTGACCGCCGTGCAGGTGCATCCGTCCAACTGGTCTTTTTGCGCGCCAGCGGTCGCCCTCTTGATCATTTCGGCACAATCCCCCGCCAATTATTGCATTACGTGGGAATGCGCTTGGGTGTTGTCACCCCGACTATCGCATCGCTCAAAACCATCTATGGCCGTTACAAGACCCTTTACGATCATCAAGTATGGGCACGCGAGTATCTTGGACTGAGCGTCCTTGACGACGTCACACGTGACGACCTGAATCAATGGATGTGCAAACGCGCCCAGGAGGCATTGTCTCTCGATGAACTTCTCCAGGATGCCGTGCTTTGGCTCTATGAGCAGCGCATCGTAATTCCTGCGGAACGGACATTGCGGGACACGGCTCGATCTGCCTGGGCAACCATCGAAAAAGACTTGCTATCCGTTGTGCAGCAGGCAATACCGAGTTCGGCGCTTGCCGATGTAATTACCAAGCTTGGTGAAATCCTGACTGGTTCCTCCATGACCCGACTGGAGTGGTTGAAATCCGCGCCAAAACGCCATAGCCCAAGCACCCTCAACGAAACCCTCGAAAAAATCCGCTACCTCAAGGGGCTGGGTGTTCACGACTGGATCCTTGAAACCGTTCCGCTGGACAAGCAACGGGCGTATGCACAGCTATTGCAGGCTCGCCGCCCCGCCAAGACACGAGAACTCAAGGAATCTCGCCTCACGCTCGAACTAGTGTGTTTCCTCAGAATTACCCTTCTTGAATTGACCGATAGCGCCCTGTATCAAAGCGGCAGACGAGTCAGGGATTTGGTGCGCGGCGCATACACCAAGGCGCAATCCAAGCAGGCACGCAATGCAATAGATTTCCGACGCCGGCTGGTGGATATCAAGGTCGTGGTGGAAAACGATGAGCTACCGGCCGAAGCGCGACTGGCGGCGATACGGCAGATGCTGAGCGACGTGGAATCCGTACCTTCGGCTAGTCATGCTGCAATCGTTCGCGAGGCGTTAGCGGAAGACGGTACCCGCATCAAAGCCTTGCTGAACGGGCTTTCCGACCTGGAATTTGCGGGAACAATGACAGATAAGGGACTCAAGCAATTGACAGCCGTGCGCCAATTACATGCCGCTGGAGTTACCGAACTTCCTGTGGGAACGGATCAGAACGTAGGCAAGGCCTGGCAGCATATGGTCGACGACCCAGATCGAAAACGTGCGCTCCGGGCACTGGAAGCGTGCGCCATGATGAATTTGCGCAAAGGACTTCGGGGTGGCTCGATATGGGTTCGTCACAGTCTTTCATTCCGGGAACGAAACCAGATGCTCATTCCGCCGGAACAGTGGACGGCCGAATCCGACAGCTATCTAACAGTGCTTGGCCTCCAGCGAGATCCCGAGCCGTTTCTTGGGCGCCTCTTGGAAAATATCAAGGCCGGCCTCACAGCCGTCAATGAGGCGCGCGAGGCGGGCAAGATTGATATTGGTAGCGATGGCATGCTACACCTGTCGGCACTGGCATCCCTTCCAGACGATATCGACCCCAAACATACTCGTGATCGGGTATTTAAACAGATCGGAGACATCCAGCTTCCTGATCTGATGCTACAAATGGATGCCCTGACTAATTTTAGCGAGATACTGCTGGCGCGCCGCCCCCGCGACGAAAACGAACTCATCGGCCTGTATGGCGCTTTGCTCGCTCACGGCACAGAGGTGGATGCAAAGGGCGTCGCTGCCATGACACCGCAGCTAGATGCCGCCCAGATTTCTGCGGCGATGCGGATATTGGAAACCCCCAGTCGCCTTTATCGCGCCAGTAATCGAGTTGTCGAGTTTCAGCGTAAGCACGCGATCACGGAACTCTGGGGCACGGGCGAGTCCGCCTCGGCCGATATGATGAGCCTGGATGCCTCCAAGCACCTCTGGAATGCCCGAGTGGATCCCCGTCGCCGTCAGCATGCGGCGGGAATATATACCCATGTTCTGGATCAGCACGGCATCGTCTACAACCAGCCCATCGTCCTCAACGAACGCCAAAATGGTCCAGCTATAGAGGGCTTGGTCCGTTACAACAACAGCAGGGAGCGCAATCGACTGTCGATGCTGGCGGTCGATACGCACGGCTATAGCCACGTGGGAATGGCGGTGGCGAATCTTCTCAGTTTCGACCTCTGCCCTCGTTTACGTAATCTTGCCGAGCGCAAACTCTATTTGCCGAGAGGATTCGACGCTCCAGAGGGGATCGAAGGTATTCTTGCTCGGGAAGTATCCATCAAGGCGATTCGGGCGGGATGGGACGAGTTGTTGCGCCTGGTGGCATCCATTCATAGTGGCCGGGTGAGTGCTAATGTCGCCCTCCAACGTTTCGGTAGCGCTGCTCAGGGAGACCCGCTGCATCGGGCCGCAGAAAACCTCGGCAAGCTGCTGAGAACCCTTTTCCTCTGCGACTATTTCAGCAATGAGGAATTCCGCCGGGAGATTCACACGATCCTGAATCGGGGCGAATCCGTTCATCAACTTCAGCGCGCAGTCTATTACGGCAAGATTCCTCCCGAACGTGGGCGGCGAAAGGATGAAATGATCGCGATTTCAGGCGCGCACACGCTACTAACCAATCTCGTTATCGCCTGGAATACCCACCAGATGCAGTCCATAATAAACGGTTGGCGTAAGTCCGGCATTGAGGTTGACGATGCATGGATACGGCGGATGGGACCAGCTCATTTCGGCCATATCAATTTCCGAGGAACATTCAAGTTTTCCGTCGGGCGTTATGCAGAATTAATCTTTCAACCGGCTCAGCAGCACTCCAAGCGGGCCTCGTAATTGGGAGTCAGTTCTCGGAAGAAATTCATGCCGCAGCGGCGAACTGGCTAGCGCCGTGGCGTATCGCGGACCCACTGGCCGGCATTCTCTGCGCCGTAGGGACAAATGGGGAGGCAATGTCAACTTTGCAGTAGCCTTCAGCGCGCTGACGACGAATATTCATTGGGCTATCCGATTTCTCTGATTTATGTCAGTTCGATATGTTGCCTTACACAATAACGGCGGCGAGAATAATTCGTCAGAGTGGCGTACCGCTTTCTCGACCGCGCGGCGCGAAAGCCATTAGCTCGCCGCGATGGCGCTTTGTGTCAAAGCCTTCCAACATTTCGTCAAGAGAATATCTCGATTTGCGCCGCTTCGTCGCAAGCTTGCGGTTTGTAGCGTTGACTGATGCGATAGCCTTCGACATTGCACGTTTGGCGCCACGCGCGCTCGTTTGTAGCTGCCTGATAATTGGCGCTTTCGTTACCGCACCACAACGCCAAATCAATCACTGAAATCGGATACTGAGCTATTGTTTATTCGCCGCGCTGGAGCCACCAGGACACAAAGCTGGCGAGGTCGGAGTGTTGGGAGTGTGTAAGAAGCTCCAATTCTTCGCCGGTATTCGGGCTGCCATTGGGCTCGCGCAGAACGATCGCCGCATGGATTCCGTCTGGGATGCCGCGAAAATACGGTAGATAGTCGTCGACAAATGCGACTGGTTGCACCTTGCCCAACGCCTCTACCTTGGGGCTGATTCCCATCTCCGCTTCCGCGGCGGTCGCTATCACTCTCTCAATGGGAAATCCGCAGTTGCGCAGGTTCTTTAGGCGAGCGGCTTGGAAATTTGTCTATTCCACCGAACTTGGACAGTGATTCCGCAAACACTTGGACGGCTATTCCACGTGCACCTGGACATCATCGGAGCGCAGCGACGCGGGGTTGATATTGTGAGCGATCCTTT
>Ga0172380_10001006_pt1 | contig 50328 bp, 44 predicted proteins | sample Leawe162metaG_FD_119747 | JGI IMG/M metagenome (GOLD analysis project Ga0172380, IMG submission 119747) | Leachate microbial communities from a municipal landfill in Southern Ontario, Canada - Leachate well 162 metaG | ecosystem: Engineered > Solid waste > Landfill > Unclassified | place... | reverse complement strand
GCCATCGAGGCGGCGCGGGCCGGGGAGATGGGGCGCGGTTTCGCCGTCGTCGCCGACGAGGTGCGCAAGCTTGCCGAGAGATCGCGCTTGCAGACCGAAGAGATCAGCCGCACCGTGCAGAACATCCAGAGCGTCACCCAAGCCGCGGTCGGCAGCATGGATGCGGCCGGGGCCCAGGTGAAACAGACGGATGAAGAGATGGACCGCACCGAGGCCGGTCTGATAAAGACCAGCGCTCAAGGCGAGCGCATCAATGAAATGGCCCGGCACATCGCCAGCGCCTCGGCCGAGCAGTCCCGCGCCGCCGACGGCATCACCGGCAGCACCGGCCAGATCGCCGCGGCCATCGAGGTCAGCCTGGGGATATTGGCGGAAACCACTGAAAGAGCGCGGCAACTGGACGATACCTCGGTGCATCTGCACCAGTTGATCAGCTATTTCCGCCACTGAGGCGCTGCATCCGTGCTGCCCGCGGCTGCTCGGCGAACCCCGCCTCAGCCGGCCTGATAGCCGCGCCAGCCGGGCAGTTGCGTCTGCATGCAGCGGCGGAGTTCGGCGCCGGCCTTTCCCTGGCAGGCGGCGCGAGCTGCGGCCAGCGCCTTGCAGCGCGCAGCGTCGCTGGCGTGCTGACAGTCGGGTGGCGGCAGCAGCACGGCCAGGCAGCGGCGCTTTTCCGTGCCCCGCTTGTCCCGGCAGGCGGCACGCGCCTCCAGCCGTGCCGCACAGCGGCGCGGATCGCGCGCCAAACGGCACTCTTCCCTGAGCTGGCCGCCGGGCTCGAGGTCGGCCTGGGCGGCCGCCCCCGCTGCGCCGCCGATTGCGGCCAGAATCAGCGCCGCCAGGGATCGCGTCAGTCCGTGCATATGACAATTATATATTGCAGCGGGCGCCGTCGGACGTTGAGCGGGTCGCGGTTGTCGGCTATAGTGGCAGCCACGCCTTCCGCGACAGATCCCATGCCCGGTTCCGCTGAGCAGCCGCTCGCCAGACACTCCAAACAGCCCAGGGCAACCAAGGTCCATCGGGAACATCGTCTGACGCTGGCCGAGGTGACGGAGGCCCTCATCGCGGGCGGTATCGTCGATGCGGCCGAAGGCAACAAATTCCTGCGCGAGCGGCGCTATTTTCGCGGCGATATCCATCCCCTGGCGGTGATCGCCGAGCAGAAGTGGAAGTCGCTGCAGCCACCGCACCGCCTGCTCGATCTCGAATCCCTCAGCCAGTGGTTGGCGCAGTGGTCCGGGCTCGAATACCTGCACATCGATCCGCTCAAGGTGGACTTCTCGGCGGTGACTGAGGTCATCTCCAACGCCTACGCCACGCGCTTCCGCGTGCTGCCGGTGGAGGTGCGGGCGAGCGAGGTGGTCGTTGCCACGGCCGAGCCCTTCCAGCGCGACTGGGAAGCGGAGCTGAAACCCATCCTGCGCAAGGACATACGCCGCGTCATCGCCAACCCGGACGCCATCACGCGCTTTCAGGTGGAGTTCTACAACCTGGCGAAGTCGGTGAAGAACGCCATGTCCGGCGGCAACGTCGGTGCCGGCTCGCACCTCAGCAACTTCGAACAGTTGGTCGAGCTGGGCCGCGCCAACAAGACCTTCGACGCCAACGACCAGCACATCGTGCGCATCGTCGATTGGCTCTGGCAGTATGCCTTCGAGCAGCGCGCCAGCGACATCCACATCGAGCCGCGGCGCGACCTGGGAATAGTGCGCTTCCGCATCGACGGCGTGCTGCACCAGGTGTACCAGATTCCGATGCCGGTGTTGAACGCCATGACCAGCCGCATCAAGATCCTCGGGCGCATGGACGTGGTGGAGAAGCGCCGGCCGCAGGACGGCCGCATCAAGACGCGCACGCCCGAGGGACTGGAGGTCGAACTGCGCTTGTCCACACTGCCCACGGCCTTCGGCGAGAAACTGGTGATGCGCATTTTCGATCCCGAAGTGCTGGTGCGCGACACGCGCGAGCTGGGATTTTCCGAGGAAGACGCGCAGCGCTGGAGCCAGATGACGCGCCAGCCCAACGGCATCATCCTGGTCACCGGGCCGACCGGCTCGGGCAAGACGACCACGCTCTACACCACCCTGAAGACCCTGGCCACGCCGGAAGTGAACGTGTGCACCATCGAGGATCCGATCGAGATGGTGGAGCCCAGTTTCAACCAGGTGCAGGCGCTCGCCGGCATAGACATGGGCTTCGCCGAGGGCATACGGGCGCTGATGCGGCAGGATCCGGACATCATCATGGTCGGTGAAATCCGCGACCTGCCGACCGCCGACATGGCCATACAGGCGGCGCTCACCGGCCACCTGGTGCTGTCCACCCTGCACACCAACGATGCTCCCTCGGCCATCACCCGCCTGCTCGACCTGGGCGTGCCGTCCTACCTGCTCAATTCCACCATACTCGGGGTGATGGCACAGCGCCTGGTGCGCACCCTGTGCCCGAAGTGCAAGAAGCCCAACAATTCGCGTGCCGAGGACCAGGCCGCGTGGAACGACCTGGTCGCACCCTGGAAGGCGAAAATGCCGGCGCAGCTCTACCATCCGGTCGGTTGCCTCGACTGCCGCATGACCGGTTACATGGGGCGGGTCGGCATTTACGAGATCCTCATGCTGTCGCCGGAGATCAACAAACTGATCAACGACGCCGCAGACCTGGCCAAGATCCGCGACATGGCGACGCGTGAAGGCATGAAGCCGCTGCGCATCTCCGGCGCCATGAAGATCGCCGCGGGATTGACCACCATTGCCGAGGTGATGAAGGTCGCGCCGCCGGTGCAGGCGACGTAGCGGGGCCCGGGCGAACGGGAATCGGACGATGGCCCTGGCAAAGCGCGCGCGGCATTCGCTCCGGCGCCGCAACATCTTCAGCACGCTGCTGATCTTTGTCCTCAGCATCTGGGCGTTGTCGTATTACGCCAGCCGCATGCTGCGCGAAGACATGGAAAGACTGCTGGCCGACCAGCAGTCTTCAACCGTTGCCTATGTCGCCGCCGAGCTAGACCATGCGTTGCAGGACCGGGTTCTGGCGCTGGAGAAGGTCGCGCGTTTGATCGACGCGTCGCTGCTCAGCCATCCAGCCGATCTGCAGCAGATGCTCGGCAGCCGCCCGATCTTCTTCGACATGTTCAATTCCGGCGTGGTTGTCGTCACGCGCGATGGCACTGCGGTCGCGGACGTGCCGGTGGTCGCCGGACGCAGAGGGACGAATTACGCCAGCAATGTCGCGACCCACAGCGCCCTGACCGAGGGCAAATCGGTGATCGGGCGGCCGCTGATGGGGCGAGTACTGCGCGAGCCCCTGTTCAACATCAACGTGCCGATCCGCGACGAGCAGGGGCAGGTGATCGGTGCAATGTTCGGCGTGATCAATCTGGTCAAATCCAATTTTCTCGATCGCGTGGGCGAACACCGCTACGGCAGGAGTGGCGGCTATCTGGTCATCGACCCGAAGCACAACCTCATCGTTACCGCCACCGACAAGAGCCGCGTCCTGCAGCCGCTGCCAGCGCCCGGTGGCAACGAAATGATAGACAAGCGCAGGCAGGGATTTCTTGATACGGCCGTCTCGGTAAATTCGCAGGGCGAGGAGGTCCTCTCATCTGCCAGCCGCGTTCCGGCGTCGAACTGGTTGGTGGTTGCCACCTTACCGACCGAGGAGGCGTTTGCGCCGATCCGGGCCATGCAGCGGCGCATCGGGCTCGCCGCATTTATTCTTACGCTGATCGCCAGTGCAATCTCCTGGGCGATGCTGCGGCGCCAGTTTGCTCCGCTGCTGGCCGCCGTCGAGAGCCTGGCCCGAATGTCCGACACCAGCCACCCGCTGCAACCCTTGCCCCTGGCCAAACAGGATGAGATCGGACAGCTGGTTGGCGGCTTCAACCAGTTGCTGGCGACACTGGCGCAGCGCGAAGCACAACTCAAAACCGAGCGCGATTTCTTCGGTGCATTGCTGCACCAGTCGACCGAAGGCGTGCTGTTGTTCGACCCGGACGACCTGTGCATCCGCGAGGTTAACTCGAGCATCTGCAGGATGCTGGGCTACGAGCGCGACGACTTGCTGGCCTTGAAATATGCCGAACTGCTGGACGGAGACCAGGAGAGCGCGGCGGAGAACGTGCGGCGCATCCGCACCGAGAATATCCCCTGGGTGGGCGAGCGGCGCTTGCGCAAGAAGGACGGTGCGCTGATTGCCGTTGAAGTCAATGCCGGCCTGGTCGAAACGGGCGGGCGGCAACTGATCATGGTCAATGTGCGCGACCTCACCGAGCGCAAGCGCACGGAAGCTGAGCTCCAGCGCCACCGCCAGCATCTCGAGGAGATGGTGGCCGAGCGCACCACCCAGTTGCGTACGCTGACGACGGAGCTGGCGCTTACGGAGGAGCGGGAGCGCAGGGCGATCGCGCAGGATCTGCACGACGACCTGGGGCAGATTCTCGCCGTGGTCAAGCTCAAGCTGACGTCGCTGGAGATTTCCGGCGAGGGCGAACGCGATGCCGACCTGGTGCAGCAGGTCAAGGCAATCGAGGCGATGGTCGACGTGGCGAACCAGTCGGTACGCTCGCTGTCGATGCAGCTGAGCCCGCCCGTGCTACTGCTGTCCGGGCTGGTCCCGGCGCTGTACTGGCTGGCAGAGGAAATGCAGCGCAGCTATGGTCTGCGCGTCCGGCTGCATGACGAAGGCCCGCCCCCGCTGCTGGACGAGGCGCTGAGCAGTTCGCTGTTCCGCATCGTGCGCGAACTGCTGATCAACGTCTCGAAGCACGCCCAGGTGGACGCCGCCGACGTGTCGGTCTCGACCCATGAGGGCAAGCTGGTGATCACCGTCGCGGATGCCGGGTGCGGCTTCGACGCGACGCAAAGCTTGACTCCCTCCGGGGAGGGCGGCTACGGACTGTTCAGCGTGCGCGAGCGCCTCAACTACATCAGCGGGGAGATGGAGATAGACAGCCGGCCGGGCGACGGAACGGTGGTGGTGCTGACCCTGCCGCTGGAGGCGCTGCAGGGGCGCCCGGTGCGCGAAGTCGCGCCGCTGGCGGCGTGAGCTGCGAGGCCGAGGACGAGCCCCGTCAGGTGAGCTTCGCCCGAGTTTCAGGTAGACTGGTCTCGATCGTCTGACATGGAAATTTTCAACAAGAGTGGACACTGACATGCGCAACAACATATCTTCCGGCTCACCCTTCGAACCACAGATCGGCTTCTCGCGCGCCGTGCGCATCGGTCCCTGCTTGTCGGTCTCCGGAACTGCGCCCATCGCCGCGGATGGCAAGGTCGCCGCGCCCGGCGACCTCTATGGGCAGACCAAGCGTTGCCTGGAGATCGCTGCCGCGGCGATCGTCGCGGCGGGGATGACGCTGGAAGACACCATACGCACTCGCGTCATGCTCACCGATATTTCCCGTTGGGAGGAAGCGGCGCGGGCGCACGGTGAAGTCTTTCGCGACATCAGGCCCGCGTGCAGCTTCGTCGGCGTCAAGGCCCTGATCGATCCGGCCTGGCTGGTCGAACTCGAGGTCGACTGCGTGGCGCAAAAGACCGCTTGATTGGCTTAGGCCTCGGCCAAGGCCTTGGGCTCCGCTCTCAGTATCAGGTCGAGATGCGCGAGTGAGGTGTGGATGATCTCCTCGGCGCAGCGCATCGCCTTGTCGACGCTTCCCTCCTTCATCGCCGCGATCAGCCGCTGGTGATCGGTGAAGGACCGCTGGATGTGGCCGGGTTGCGACATGACCAGGAAGCGGAAGCGCAAGACCTGTCGCGACAACTGATGCCACATCGTCTGCAGGCGCTTGTTTGGGCAGCTTGAGATGAGGAACTCATAGAAATCGCTGCTCGAATGGAAATAGCCGAGGCTGTCTCCCTTCTTGGCCTGCACCCGCATTTTCTCCAGATAGCCGGTCAAGCTGGCGACGGTCGCGGTCGCTGCTGGGCTTTGCATGACGGTCTTTACCGCCAGCGCATTGAGCGTAGCGCGGATCGGGTAGATCTCATGAAGGTCCGCCAGATTGATTTCCGAAACGACGAAGATGCTGCGCGGCTTTCCGGTGACCAGGCCTTCCCTTTGCAGCAGTATCATCGCTTCCCGAACCGGCGATTTGCTGATGTTGAGTCTCTTGGCGATCTCTTCCGGATTGAGGCGGGTTCCGGCCGGCAGCCGCCCTTCGACGATTTCGGCCTCGAGGTAGCGCTCGGCCATCTTCGAGAGCGACTCGGGCACACTGAAGGGCAATTGCTCGCCTGCCGCCTGCTTGAATGCTTGGTTCATCACTCTGTGTCCCGTGAACAACGATAGTGCTTGAAGCTCCGGCCGCACATTGCCTGGCGCCGCCAGGTCTACGGCACAATGGCTGCCGCCGTTCAGTGCGCGGCCGCGGTCGACGCTCCCATATAGGTATTGAAGATCGTCTCGTCGCGCAGCAGTTCTTCCCGGCGGCCCTGCGCCACGACCTGACCGCGCTCCAGGACGTAGCCGCGATCCGACGTCTGCAACGCGATGCGGGCGTTCTGCTCGACCAGCAATATGGTCGTCTTCCCGCGCAACTGATTCAGCACCCTGAAGATGTCCTTGACGATCAGCGGGGCGAGGCCCATCGACGGCTCGTCGAGCAGTAGCAGCTTCGGGCGGCTCATCAGGGCTCGGGCGATCGCCAGCATTTGCTGCTCTCCCCCCGACAGAAGGCCGGCCATCTGCTCCTTGCGCTCGTCGAGGATGGGAAAGGTGCGGTAGAGATTCTCCAGATCGCTGGCGATCTCGGCCTTTTCCCCCTTGCGCTGCCTCAGGTAGGCGCCCATCAGGAGGTTCTCCCTGACCGTCAGCGGCCCGAAAACCCGCCGGCCCTCGGGAACCATGGCGATTCCCCGGCCGACGATGGCCATTGGGTCCAGTCCGTGTATGGCCTTTCCCTCGAACGTGACAGAGCCCGAGGCGACCGGCAGCGTCCGGCAGATGGCGCGCAGCAGCGTCGTCTTGCCGGCACCGTTGGGGCCGATCACACAGACGAATTCGCCTTGCTGGACATCGAGGACGATGTCGCGCAGGACGCGCAGGCGCCCATAACCGGCGTTGATCCGGTCGACGCTCAGCACGCTTCGGTCCCCAGGTAGACTTCGATCACCTTCTCGTCCCTCTGTATCTCCTCGGGGCTGCCTTCGCCGATCTTCTCGCCAAAATCCAGAACAACGATCTCGTCGCTGAGGTTCATCACCAGGTGCATGTCGTGCTCGACCAGGAGCACCGTGACGCCTTCGTCGCGTATGCCGCGGACGATGGACATCATGTGCTCGGTCTCCTTGCGTGTGAGTCCGGCAGCGAACTCGTCGAGCAACACGACCTTGGGATCGAGCGCCAGCGCCCGCGCCATCTCCAGCAGTTTCAGCTGCCCGCAAGCGAGATCCCCTGCGTCGTCATCCGCCTTGTCGGCCAGGCCCACCTTCTCCAGCACCTCGAGACAGTGCTTGCGCAGCGCCAGGTCCTCGCGGCGCGAGCGGGCGGTGTAGAGCAGGGCGGCGAACAGTCCGGCCTTGCCGTGGATATGACGGCCGACCAGCACGTTCTCGAGCACGCTCATGTTCTCGAAGATCTGCGGCGTTTGAAAGGTGCGGGCGAGGCCGAGGGCCGCCCGGCGATTCGGTTTGAGCCCGTTGAGGCTCAGTCCGTCGAAGATGATGCCGCCGGATGAAAGAGGCTCCAGACCGGTGATCAGGTTGAACAGGGTGCTCTTGCCGGCGCCGTTGGGTCCGATCACGGCCTTGATGGCCCCGGCCGGGACCTTGAAGGAGAGATTGGCTACGGCCATCAGTCCGCCGAAGGACTTGCTCACCGCCTCGATGCTGAGTAGGGCTGCGGCGGACATTTAGCGGCCGTCTCCCGTCTGCTCGACCGTGCGACGGCGCCGGTTGAGGTTGCGCAGCAGTGGTGCCAGGCCCTTGGGCAGGAACATCATGACCGCGACCAGTATCAAGCCGTAGATAACCACCTCGAGGCCCTCATAGGCACGGAGATATTCGGGCAGTAGCGTCAGGATCGAGGCACCGATCACCGGCCCCCAGAAGGAGCCGATTCCCCCGACGACCACCATTGTCAGCAGCAGGACCGAATTCATGAAGCCGAAGGTATCGGGTGCCACGAAGTTGATGTAGTGCACGTAGAGGCTGCCGGCGAGCGCGGCGTAGGCGGCGGAGAGGACGAAGATGATGACCTTGTAGCGATAGGTATTGACCCCCATGCTCTCGGCGGCGACTTCCGAGCCCTTGATCGCGTTGAGTGCCCTGCCCATGCGCGACTGGGAGAGATTGAGCGCTCCCAGCAGCCCGAGCGCCACCCACGCCCAGATGAAATAGTAGTTTCTCAGCGTCGTGCCGATGGTGATCGGACCCACGGAAAAACTCGGCACGTCCACCAGTCCCGAAGGCCCGCCGGTGAGCCCCGCAAACTGCACGAACAGGGAATGGAAGATGACGCCGACGCCCAGCGTCGCCATGGCCAGGTAGTGGCCCTTCAGGCGCAGCGTGGGCAAGCCCACCGCGAGCGCCACGACGCAGGTGCCGGCGATCGAGGCGATCAGCGCTGGCAAGGGCGACCAGGCGAACTTGGCGGTGAGTACGCCCGAGATATAGGCACCCAGACCCCAGAAGGCGGCGTGGCCGAGCGATACCTGGCCGGCGTAGCCCATGAGGATGTTGAGGCCGGTACTGAGGAGGATGTAGATCCCGGCGAAGCCGACGATGTTCAGAAAGTAGGCGTTCGGCGACACGGCCGGGAACACGGCCATGCAGGCCATGAACAGGCACAGCGGAAACCAGCGCGGAAGTTTCATTCTGCTAGAGCTTGACAATGCGCTCCCTCCCTGTCCCACCGAGCAATCCCGAGGGCCGAACGAGCAGCAAGACGATCAGCAGCAGAAAAGCCACCGCGTCCTGGTAACCGCTGGCGCCCAAGCCGGCGGCGAGGGCTTCCGCCACGCCGAGGATCAAGCCGCCGAGAAAAGCCCCATAGACGTTTCCCATGCCGCCGATGATGGCGGCGCAGAAGCCCTTGAGACCGATCAGCGTGCCCTGCTCGTAGGAGGTCATCGTCAGCGGGGTGATGATCACCCCGGCGATCGCACCGATGCCCGCAGCGACGGCGAAGGAGAACGTGCTCAAACGGGCGACGGGAATTCCCATCAGCGCGGCGGTGCCCCTGTCCGCCGCGGCGGCGCGCATGGCCATGCCGGTCGCCGATCGTTTCATGAAGAAACCGACCGCCACCATCACCAGCACGCTCGCGCCGACCACCCAGAGCGCCTGGGGCGTGACGCTGGCTCCTAGCAGGTTCAGTGGCACCTCACCGGAAAACGCCTTCAGATCCTTGGGGAACTTCCCCCATAACATCATCACGGCGCCCTTGATCACGATCGCCAGGCCTATGGTGACGATGATCAGGTTCATCACTTCCGGTTTGCGGCTCAGGCCAAAGGTGAGCTTCTCCGCGACCAGGCCGATCAGCGTGACGGTGGCGACCGCGAACAGCAGTGCGACGGGAAGCGGCCAGCCGAATCCGCTTGCCGCGGTGGCCGCCACCATCCCGCCGAGCATGACGAATTCGCCCTGCGCGAAGTTGATGACCTCGGTGGTGTTGTACACCATGCAGAAGCCGACGGCGACCAGGCCGTAGATGCTGCCTATGGTCAGGCCGGAAATGAGAAGCTGCAATAATTCGGTCATCGGAACCCCTGCGCCCGGCATCGCTTGCGCCGGGCGCCACGCCGGCGCGTCATTCGCCCCGGCTACGCTGCAACAACGTGCTTACTTCGTCTCGGCGCCCATGAGCAGCCGCCAGTCGCCCTTGCGCCACTCCATGACGACCGCGTCACCCTTGGTCAGGCCGTAGTGTTTCTGCGGGCTGAACTTGTAGAGCCCGTTGGTCCCGATGAACTGGAGTTTTTCCAGCGCCTGGCGGATCTTCTCCTTGTCGAAACTGTTGGCCGCTTCCAGGGCCTTGAAGGCCATCAGCATCCCGTCGTAGGCCTCGGCACCATAGACGTCGGGTTCGCTGCCGTATTTCGCCTTGTGCTGGGCGATGTAGTTGAGGATCACCTTCTTCGTCGGGTCCGAGTCATGCAGTTGCTTGCCGACGGGGAAGCGCAGGGAGACGAGCACGGTGCCTTCAGAGGCCTCGCCAGCCATCTCCATGTACTTCGGCACCACGTAGCCGAAGCCGTGCATGAGGATCTGCTTCATGCCCAGCTGGCGGGCATTCTTCATGAACACCACGCCCGAGGGGGCGACGGTCCAGCAGAGGATGGCCTCGGGATTGGCGGCTCTGATGCGCGTCAGCTGCGGCACCAGGTCGTTGGCTCCCATGTCGAACTCCTCCCAGGAGACGACGTTGATACCGGCGCCCGGCGCCTGCAGCTTGAGTTCGTCGCGCGCGCTGGTGCCGAAGCCGCTCGTATCGGAGAGCATCGCCACCTTGGTGATGCCCTTGGACTTCCAGTAGTCGATGGCGCGGCCGATGACCTCCCTGTCGGTCAGGTGCGACTTGAACGCCCAGGCGCTCTTGTCGATCGGTTCGACGATGCCGCTGGCGCCCTCATTGGAGATCATCGGCACGCCGTTGCGAACCGCGATCGGCTTCATGGCCAAGGCCAATCCGCTCATGTTCCCGGCGCCGGAGATGATGTCGACCTCGTCCTGGGAGATGAGGCGGTTGGTCGCCGCGACCGCCTTGGTGACATCGCTGGCCGCATCGTAGATGATCAACTTCACCGGGCGGCCGTTGATGCCGCCCTTCTTGTTGATGTCCTCGACCATCATCTCCTGCGTCGTCTTCATTCGCTCACCGAGAAGCGCGCCGCCCCCGGTCAAGGAAAGAATGCTGCCGATCTTGTAGGGGCGCGCATCCTGCGCCAGCGCGACTCCGCCAGCCATTAGCAACGCGACACCAGCAGCCGCTGCGAGCTTCAATGCCCTATGCACCATGATGTTGTCTCTCCTGTCCATCGTTATGCTTCGTTATATTGTTGCCGGGTAGCGTCCAAAGCTTGGACGGGGAGCGGCGGGTAGGCAGTATAGGGAACGCCGACATTGCTACGAGGTGCGGACCCTCAGACTCGAGCCTGTTCCCACCCGCGGTACCGGCCGAGCGAAGTTATACCAATCCCTGAGCAGTGTCAATATTCCGTATTCTGTATATGGCATTTCGTTGCTGTCCTGGCGGATTCAAGCCCAAGCCCGCGCAAGGGTCAGAGCATTTCCACCAGCCACTTGGTCACCGTTCCCGTGGCGTGGGCGCACTGATTGCCGCGCTCCTTGGTGAACGCCTGGTACTGATCGGCCTGCCACATGTCGTAGGTCCGCCCGGTGAATTTCTGCTGCAGCTCCTTGCAGGTGACGCCGCCGAACTCCTGGCGGAAGCGCTCGGTGAATTCCTTGGCCTTCTTGAAATTGTTGATGCCGCGACCGCTGGCCAGTTTGTCGCGATCGCGCCCGTACTTGGCGGAGAGGGCCAGCAGTGCGCCGGACAGGGCGCCGCAAATGCCTTCGCCGAGCAGGCTGCCACCGCCCGAGAGCCCGTGGCTGGCCTTGATCATCTGGTCGTCGATCACTCCCAGCGTTTCCTGCAGCGTGGCGAGCACGCACTGCGGGCAGCAGCCGTAGTCCTGTTCGTACTGCACCGCCTTTTCGTAAGCCTGCTGGGCAAGCACCGCCCTTTGATCTTGATCCATGGCACACCTGTCAAATGGACATGCGGGGAATGTTGTGCAGCGCGGGTAGCCGTAATTGCGAATACAGCACACAGAATATTGTATATTGACAGCCGCTGTCAAAGGTCTTATATTGAATTTGCCCAAGTGAATACGCTGCGGCGAGGAGCCGCGGTGGACAGCGGATCAGCCTCGGTCCGCGGTCGATCCACTGCCGACCGGTGCGGCAACTCGGAAGAGCAGGCCTTGGGGTACAGGATCACCTCGAAACGACTGGCGAAAGGACGACGATGAGCAAGTATTCTTTGGATCTATTCACCAATGCAATGGGTCCGGCGCGCGAAAAATCCCGTTTCACCTATTTGAATTTTTACGGCCAGAAGGTCGATATTCCCTACATCATCTGGCACGTCGCCGGCGCCAACAAGAATATCCTGATCGATGCGGGATGCAGCGCCGCCGACTACTACCGGGTTATCAAGGGCTGCAGCGAGAACGAATTCGTCGCCGGCGGCGAGAGCTTCAAGGACGTGCAGGACATCACCAGCTTCGAGGACGGCCTCGCCGCCTGGGGTCTCAAGCCGGAAGACATCGACGTGATCCTGATCACCCACCTGCATTGGGATCACATCATGAACGCCGAGAAGTGCAAGAACGCCAAGCTCGTCGTGCAGGAGGCCGAATGGCGCTATGCGCTCAATCCGCACCCGATGCAGGGCTTCGCCTATGCCAAGCGCGACCATTACGAGAAGATGCGCAATCTCGAACTGGTCAAGGGCGACGTCGAGTACATGCCCGGCATCCGCCTGATCCACACCCCCGGTCACACCCCGGGCGGGCAGTCGGTGGCTGTGGATACGGCAAACGGCTGGTACGCCATCTCCGGCTACTGTGCCATCAACGACAACTTCTATCCGCCCGAAGCGCTGCAAAAGGCCATCGGCTATCCGATCATCCCCGCTGCCGTGCATACCAACACCATCGAAGCCTACGAGAGCAGCCTCAAACTGCTGCAGATGTTCGGCAAGAATATTCTTCCCTCTCACGAGCAGGCGCTGATGAAGGTCTCGCACTTGCCTTGATGGTGGCTTGTTATCATCGCTCCTTGCGGGTGAGCGCCGGGCCCGGCCGTTGATTCGACGCTCGGGCCCGATCACACGGGCAGGCTGAGGCGGGGCCGCTCCTGCGGCACAGTCTGGGCCGCAGTCGGCAGCGAAGGAGAGAGAAAGGCCGTGGTTCAATTCGATTACGTCAAGCCGTCCACCGTCGCGCAATTGCTCGAGGGCTTGCACCAGGCCCGTTCCGAGGGCGCGGTGCTGGCCGGCGGCACCGATCTCCACGTCAAGATGCGCTTGGGCCTGACCGCACCCCGGGTGCTGTTCGACATCAGCGAATTGCCGCCCTTGCGTGGCATCGCCGCCGAGGGCAGCCACCTGCGCATCGGCGCTGCGGTGCGCATGGCAGAACTCATGACATCGGATACGGTCCGGCGCATGGCGCCGGCGCTGGTGGAGTCTTGCCGCCAGATGAGTTGCCGGCAGATCCGCAATCGGGCGACGCTGGGTGGCAACATCGTCACCGCCTCGCCGGCCGCCGATGCCGTGCCGCCACTTCTCGCCGCCGATGCGAGCCTGGTATTGGTCGGGCCCGACGGCAGGCGCGAGTTGCCCCTGGGGGAGTTTCTGCTGGGACCGGGGAAGACTGCGTTGCGCCAGGGCGAAGCGCTGCTCGAGGTGCTGCTCCCCGTTCAGGCTGCGAACTGCCGCAGCCAATTCGTAAAGGTCGGGCGGCGCAAGGCCCAGGCGATCAGCATCATCAATCTTGCCGGGCAGGTCGAGATCGGCCCGGACGGCCGCATCCGCGACTTGCGCATGGCGCTCGGTTCGGTGGCGCCGACGGTCATGCGCGCCAGGCGTGCCGAGGCGTCGCTCGAGGGACAGGCGCCGAACGCCGGGAATCTCGCCGCGGCAGCGGCGCTGGCGGCGGAGGAGTGCCGGCCGATTTCCGATGTGCGCGCCACAGGAAGCGGACGCCGGCTCCTGGTGGCGGCGTGGACCCTGCGCCTGCTGCAGGGGCTGTGCGCAACTGGCGCCGAGATGGGCGGAGGAAGATGATCATGACGCGACATAGCCTGGTCTTGAAGGTGAACGGCGAGAGCCACGCGCTGCAGGTGGAGCCGCACCGGAGTTTGCTCGACGTGCTGCGGGAGGAATTGGGTCTCACCGGCACCAAGAAAGGCTGCGACGCCGGCGACTGCGGCGCCTGCACCGTACTTCTCGACGGCGCGCCGGTCAATGCCTGCCTGGTCCTGGCGGTGCAGGCCGATGGCCGCGAGGTCTCCACCATCGAGGGCGTCGCCCGCGATGGCCAGCTCCATCCCTTGCAGGAGGCCTTCATCGAGCATGGCGCGGCCCAATGCGGGTTCTGCACACCGGGCATACTGATGAATTCGATCGCCCTGTTGCGCGAGACGCCGAGTCCGACCCGCACCGAGATCCAGGAAGCGCTATCCGGCAACCTGTGCCGGTGCACGGGCTACGTGCAGATCATCGAGGCCATCGAGTCCGTGGCCGGCGCCGGCAAGTAGAGACATTACGCGCGGATCGGGGAACTACCATGACGCACGAGAGCATCATCGGCAAGGGCGTACAGCGTGTCGATGCACGGGGCAAGGTGACCGGGCAGACCAAGTACGCCGGAGACATGCAAATGCCGGGCATGCACCACGGCAAGATCGTCTTCAGCCCGCATCCAAGGGCGCGGGTGCTGGAGATCGATTGCCGCGCGGCGCAGGCGATGCCCGGCGTCAAGACCGTCATCACCGCACGCGACCTGCCCGGGACCAATCGCTATGGCTACGATGTCGCGCATCGTCCGGTGTTGATTCCCGAGGGCGAGGAGACGCGCTACATCGGCGACGCCGTGGCGATGGTCGTCGCTGCCAGCGCGGAACTCGCCAGTCGCGCTGCCGCTGCGGTCGTCGTGCGCTATGAGGTGCTGCCAGCGCTGACCTCGCCGCGCCAGGCGATGGCGGCGGGCGCCTATCAGCTGCATGCGGAGGCCGCCGGGAATCGCTGCTGCACACGCGAGTTTGTCCTCGGCGATGTCGCCGCCGCATTCGGCAAAGCCGAAGTGGTGGTCGAGCACACCTACTTCACGCCGCGCCAGGAACAGGCCTTCCTGGAAACCGAAGCCGGGCTCGCCTACCAGGACGATGCCGGGGTGTTGCACGTCATCTCCAGCCTGCAGGACCCCTACGGGGTCGCCGACGATATCCATCTCGCCCTGGCCATCCCCAAGTCGCGCATCCACGTCAAGGGTACGATAGTGGGTGGCGGATTTGGCGGCAAGCTGAACACGACCATCCAGGTCCATCTGGCGGCCATGACCTGTCTGGCAAAGGTGCCGGTGATGCTGGTGCTGAGTCGGGAGGAGTCCTTCGTCTTTCACCCCAAGCGCCATCCGACGGAGATACGACTCAAGCTGGGAGCGGGGCGCGACGGCACCCTGCACGCGCTGGAGGGAGAAGTGATCGCCGACGCCGGCCCCTACTCGGGGCGGTCACCCGAGGTCTTGGGTCTGACGATGTCCGCTCTGCTGGGCCCTTACCTGATCCCCAACGTCGCGACGCGCGCCGAGGCCATCTATACCAACAACCTCGACTCGGGTGCGTTTCGCGGCTTCGGCGCGCCGCAGGCGGCGATCGCCCGCGAGTGTCTGCTCGACAAACTGGCGCGCGCGCTGGCCATGGATCCGCTGTCGCTGCGGCGCAAGAACTTCATAGCGCCGGGCGCCCGGCCGACCAGTACCATGCTCGGCGACAGTCCCGTGAGCCTCGAACTGCTGACCGAGCGCATCGTCGAACACATGGGTCCGCGGCCGAGCGCGCCAGCGAACTCGAGCAAGCGCATCGGCCGCGCCATCTGTTTCGACATGCCGGTGTTCGACGTCGGTGCCATTCCGGTGCTCGGCAAGTCGGGGGTCGGCGCGACGGTGGAAGTGCACTCCGACGGCGGCGTCTCGGTGTACGCCGGAGGCACGGAACTAGGCCAGGGCATAACGACGATACTGGCGCAGATGGCGGCCGAGCAGTTCGCTCTGCCGCTGGAGCGGATCCGCGTCGAGATGAGCGACAGCTGGACCAGCCCGCGTGCCGGCAGAACGTCCGCATCCCGATTGACCTACGGCCTGGGCAACGCGCTGCTGCTGGCGACCGGGCGCGTGAGAAAGACCCTCCTCGCGCGCGCCGGGCAGATGCTCGAAGTGGCCGCGGACGATCTGCTGTTCGAAGACGCAGAGATCCGCATCAAGGGCGTGCCGGCCAAGGCGCTGGCCTTCGCCGATCTGGCCCAGGTGTGCTGGGATAGGGGCGACCAGTTGCGCGAAGAAGGCTGGTTCCGTTCCGCCGAGGACCGCTACATGTACGGCCACACCTTCATGGCGGCCGCCGCCGACGTCGCGGTGGACACCGCCACCGGCGAGATCGAGATTCTCAAGCTGGCCAACGTGCTCGACATGGGCCGCGTGCTCAATCCGGTCATGGCCTACGGCCAGCTCTACGGCGGCGCGATCCAGTCGCTGGGCTACGGCCTGATGGAGAACATGGTCACGGTCGACGGACTGCAGAAGACCCCGTCGTTCGCCGAGTATGCGATACCCACCGCCCTGGACATTCCCCAGCAATTCCTCGCCGAGGGCGTCGAGACGCCCTACCCGACGGGGCCTTACGGTGCCAAGGGGATAGGTGAGGCGGCGCTGAATTGCACGACGCCGACGCTGCTCAACGCCATCGCCGACGCCCTGGGCGTCGAAATCAATGCCATTCCCTTTGCCCAGGAGCACGTCCTGGCAGCGGTGCGCGAGCAGAATCCAACCAGCGTTTGAAGGAGATCGATAGACCATGGACGAAGAATTCAAGAATGCGGCGATGACCATGTTCGGCTACACGGCGGAACAGGCCGCAGGCCTCTCGGCAAAACAGCAGGCCATCATCAAGGGCTCGCCGGCGCGGCGTGGCTACAAGATGATCATGGAAGTGGTGTCGGCCGAGAACTGCGCCTACAAGCCGAAGATCGGCGATCGCTACGTCACCACCGGCAGTGGCAAGCTCCTGCCCGAAGAATGCACCTTCCCGATCTGCCTCTGGGCGCTGGCGCCCATGCTGCCGATCAGCTACGTCGTCTATGATCGCCTCTCGCACGGCCTCGACCCCAACGGTCACCTCTACGATCACATGAAGTGCGCCGACACCGGCGTCGGTTGCGGCGGGCTGGGCGAGGTGGCGTTCAAGGTCCGCTGCGAACCGGTTTGATGATGTCCCATCCCCAATTCATCGTAGACGGCGAGTGGCTTGCCGCGCATCTCGACGATCCCGAGGTCGTGGTACTCGACTCGACCACGGTCACGACACCGCCGCCGCCGCTGCCTTATGGCATCCTCTCCGGCGGTGCCGATTTCGAGCGGGCACACATCCCCGGCGCGCAATTCGTCGATATCGACGGCGAGCTGTCGGATCCGCGCGCCAGCCTCCATTTCACCCTGCCGCCGCCGGCGCGTTTCGCCGAGGCAATGGCGCGCCTGGGCGTCGGCGACGACAGCCTGGTCGTCTGCTATTGCAACGGCAACCACTGGTGGGCCACACGTCTGTGGTGGATGCTCGGGGTGTTCGGCCACGACCGCGCCGTCGTGCTCGACGGCGGCTTACCCAAGTGGACTGCGGACGGCCGCGCCGTCGAGACGGGAGCCGGCCGCTTGCGCGCTCGCGGCGCGTTCACCGCGGCTTACCGCCCCGAGCGGGTTGCCAGCAGACAGGACGTGCTGGCAGCGATAGCAGCTGGCGGCGCCTGCATCTTGAATGCGCTGCCGGCCGAAAACCATCGCGGCGAGGGCGGCACCAACTACGGTCGACCGGGCCACATCGCGAGCAGCATCAACGTACCGGCGGTCGAGCTCGTTGCCGCCGACAACCGCTACAAGCCGGTCGACGAACTGCGGCGCCTGTTGGCCGGGCCCCTGGCCAGCCCCCGCGTCATCGCCTACTGCGGCGGCGGCATCTCGGCGACCAGTCCGACCCTGGCGCTGGCCCTGCTCGGCCATCGCGACGTGCGGGTCTACGACGGCTCGCTGTCGGAGTGGGCACCCGATCCCAGCCTGCCCATGGCCGTGGGACCCTGACCGCGATCGAACGAGCAAACCACTGAGAGCTTTCAGATCATGACGCATGAGGCGCTGCAGAGAGTCCCCCGGGAGACCCGCTTTCCCCTGAACCTGGCGGTCTCCAGTGCGGCGATCGACCGCCTGTACGAGGAGAGCAAGCTCGACATCTGGGCGCCGGCGACCGAGGTCGATTGGGGTAGCGGCGACTTTTCCGCGCTGACCAAGGAGCAGTTCGAGGCCGCGCGGCGCGTCTGGAGCCGGCGCACCTGGCTCGAATACACCGGCATCGCGGCGACGCCGGCTCTGCTGCTGCGCTTCTGCCTCGAGCGGGGCCGCGAAGTCGAGGCGAAGTTCTATCTCACCGTGCGCAATACCGAGGAAGCCGAACTGGTCGACGCCTTCCATCGTTATTCGGAACTGCTCGGCGGCTATCTGGCGCGTCCCGAGAACCCCGCCTGGGAAGCGGTGATCAACCGTCGCTGCGAAGCCGACGCGCTCGACCCCGAGCTGCCGCTGGACGGCTACGTCGCGGCCCATTGCGCCGTCGAGGACGGGCTGGAACTGGCGCTGTTCCGCGCCTATCTCGCCAACGCCCGCGAGCCCCTGGCGCGCACCCTGCTCGGGCGTGCCGTGGCCGACAAGACCCGCCACGCCGCATTTGGCTGGAACTACCTGGAGTCGCGGGCCGGCTCGCTGTCCGCCGGCGCGCGCGGCGAAGTGGTCGCGGCGCTGGTCGATTGGCTGCACAAGGTGGCGTTCGCCGGATATCACCTCCCCTCGCTGGCGACGACGATCGACAGCGCAGCGGAACAAGGCGCACAGCAGGCCGCCGCCGCCGCGGGTCTCGGTGCCGCCACGGCGCCGGAGGAAGAACAGATATTCCGCGACTATCTGGTCACGGCGCGAGCGCACCTGCAGGCGCTCGGCATTGCGCTGCCGGCGCTGTCGCATCCGCGACTGGGCGCGCTCTGACAACCGACGATAACGGAGGCAGCGATGTCCGCCGCAAGCGAAACCTTCAGCAGCATCCTGGCGCAACCGACGCCCCTCTTTCCGCTCGAATTGGGCCGGCGCAATCCGGAAATCGGCAAGCTGTTCGCCGCGTCGCTGACCAGCCAGTGGAATCCGGCGACGATCATCGACTGGGATGGACTCGACCTGCAGGCATTCACCGCGGAGCAGCGCCAGGCACTGCGCGTGCGCTGGAGCCGCCGCGCCTGGGGCGAATACGGCGCCATCTCCGAGAGTCCGGCGCTGCAGATACGCTTTTGCCACGACCGACTGGATGCCGACACGCGGCTCTACTTCTCCATCCGCACCCAGGAGGAATCGCGGCACGCAGAAATCAGCTACCGCCTGGCCGAGAAGTTCGGCGGCTACATCGACGCCCCGGCCGAGGAATATCGCGGCTCGGTGTCGTCGCACGGCATCCGGCGCCTGGCGCTGGACGCCGACGTTCCCGTGGAGAGCACCATCGCGGCGCTGGTGTGCTCGGCGGAGCAGATCATCCTCGAGAACTTCATGCACGTCGCCAAACTCACGACCCAGCCGGACATCCGCCGCGTCTACCAGCTGATACTGCGCGATGAAGCCCGTCACTGCGCCTTCGGCTGGTACTTGATGGCGAACCGTTTACCGCATTTGAGCGCTGCGCAGAAGGAGCGCGTCAGGGAAGCGGTGGTCACCATGATCGAGCAGGTCGAGCTGAACGGATACCAACTGGCCTGGCTGGCACCGGACAACGCCGCGTCGCGGGCCCAAATCGAAGGCGACCGGATCCTCTGGCGCGGCGGACTGGGCGCCAGCACGGAGGAACTGGAGAAGCCGGTGTTCATCGCCTCGCTGCGCCGCATCCGCGAGCGCATGGACAGCGAATGGGGGATTAGCCTGCCGAAGTTCTTCCATCCGAAGACCGGCGAAATATGATCTCTCGAGGGTAGTGTGCGGGCTTATGCGCTAGAAACTTGCAGTCCCGCTGCGCTGAGGCGGAAGGGAGTGGGAGTCGAACCCACACAGGACTGTAGACAGCCCCTACCGGATTTGAAGTCCGGCCGCCGCACCGGCGACGATTCCCTTCCAGCGTTACTCGTGCGTGCACTAGCGCGCGCCCAACAGTGCAGCGATCATTATCGCCCGCAGTCCCTTCCCGGGCGCGGCGAAACGCGACGCTGCGGTTCGGCCGTGGCAGTTGCCTGCGCTGCGGGTACCATCGGCGCGTTGGCGGCGCCCAGGATCGCCACCGAGTCGCCACGCATTTTGCGAATATCGCCGACGCGCTGGGTGACGCGCAACTGGTCGAGGCATTCGAGGATTTCCGTCGCCAGACCGCGCCCAACTCCGCTTGCGTCGCGGAACTGCGCCACCGTGAATTGCCCGCCGCTGGCCGCGCAGATCGCCTGCGCCAGCGCCGCCAGTTGCGCCAGGGTCGCACGCGGATAGAAGCGCTCGGCTCCGACATGCAGGAGTTCGCCGGTACGGCTCTTGCGAAAGAGGAAATCCTTCAGCAGCGCTTCCTTGAGTCGGGTGCTAGCGGTCAGTTCGCGCAGCGTCGGCACCTTGAATGCCGCGGTCTCCAGCAGCGGCCTGATCGCTGTCCACAGTTTTTCATCGGCCGGGTTGGCGGTTGTGATATGCCCCGGCAAACGCACCAGCGAGCCCGTCAGCTCTATTTTGCCCCGCTCGGCGAATTCGCGCAGCAGCGCCAGAAAGGTCGCAGCGGCCAGGGCTGCAGCCAGTGCCTTGCGCTGGACCTCGATCTCCGCCCCGGCCGCCTGCGGCGATTCGCCGTGAAAGCGCCGCAAGGCGGCGAGCAGCCCGTGCTCGATCGCATCCACCACCGGCTGCGGCAAGGCAACGCGTGGGTCGCGACCGACGACGACCAGGCCCAACTGCCGGGCGAGGTCGACGACCAGCTCCGCTTTGAGATTGCAGGTGCGCTCGAATTGCGCGAGCTCGACACCGGCGGCGGAGCAGGCGGCGAGGCCAGCCAGCGCCACTTCGGGTGCCGTGTGCTCCAGCGCGGCGAGTTGCGCTCGCCGCTCGGCCGAATTGCGCCGGGTTGCCGGTGCGAACGGATCGATCACCGTGCCGCCGCCCAGGGTGCGCGTCGCCGATTGATCGCGGACGATGAAGCGGTCGCCGTTGAGCGAGGCAAGCGGCCGATCGAGAATCAACTGGATCACGGCCTCAGCCCCGGGGGCAATCGCTTCGCCGCGCCGGATCGCCACCCGACCGGTGACGTCGGCGGTGCCGAGATGCAGATGTATCGGTGTCCAGTGCTTGAGCGGCTGCGCCTCGCCGGGCATCAGCCGCAGGCGGACAGCGATGCGCCGGGTCGGCGCGTGCAGCACCGGTGCGACCAGCCAGTCGCCGCGCCCGACTTGCGCAAGATCGGCGCCGGTCAGGTTGAGTGCGCAGCGCTCACCGGCGACCGCCCGCTGTGCCGCGTGTCCTTGCTGCTCGAGCGCGCGCACCCGAACCTCCAATCCGGTCGGTGACAAGACCAGCTTGTCGCCGACCGCGACCGCGCCGTCGAACACCGTGCCGGTAACCACGGTCCCGCTGCCGGCGACAGTGAACGCGCGATCGATCGCGTAGCGAAAATGCCGCCCGCTGCTCGCCCTGTGGTCCAGCGCCCTGGCGGCAGCGGCGAGCTCGTGGCGCAACTCGGCGATGCCCTCGCCGCTCGGCGCCGACACCGGCATTATCGGTATCGCCGCAAGCCGCGTCGCGGCAAGCAGGCTCCTGATGTCCTCCGCCACCTGCGCCAGCCTGCTCGGGGAGCTGCGATCGGCCTTGGTAATGACAGCGACACCGCGCGCGACCTGGAGCAGATCGACGATGTTGAGATGCTCGATGGTTTGCGGCATCACGCCGTCGTCGGCAGCGACCACCAGCATGACGTAATCGATGCCGCAGACGCCGGCGAGCATGTTGCGGATGAAGCGCTCATGGCCCGGAACATCGACGAAACCGATGCTCGTGCCGGCATCGGACTTCCAGTAGGCGAAGCCCAAGTCGATCGAGATGCCGCGCGCTTTTTCCTCGGGCAGGCGGTCGGTGTCGACCCCGGTCAAAGCCTTGACCAGCGTCGTCTTGCCATGATCGATATGGCCTGCGGTGGCGATGATCATGGTGATGCGTCACCCGGTGCCGGGTCCATGACTAGGCCGCCGGAAGCCTGAGCTGAGCCAGTTGCGCGACGAACTCATCTTCCTCGCGACTTCCGCCGCTTAGGCAGCGCAGATCGAGGATGAGCGAACCCTGCTTGACGCGGCCCAGCACCGGGACGGGCAGGGCGCGAAATGCGGCGGCGAGCGCAGCCGCGGCGGCACCCCGCTTCCTGGCGCGGGGCGTTAGCGCGATGGCCGTGCTCGGCAGGGCATCGACCGGCAGCGCGCCGCTGCCGATCTGGCTCGCGCAAGCGACAACCTGCGCCTCGACGCGGCCGGCCAGCGCCTGGCTAAGCGCGGGCAGAAGGCGATGCGCCTGGGCTTCGATCTCGGTTGGCGAACGGGTCAGCATGCGCAGCGTCGGCAGCTCGCGCTGCAGGCGCTTCGGGTCGGCGTAGAGCCGCAACACCGCCTCGAGTGCGGCGAGCGTGATCTTGTCGACGCGCAGTGCGCGTTTCAGCGGATTGTTCTTGAGCCTTTCGATCAGAGCTGCCGTGCCGACGATCAAGCCGCATTGTGGGCCGCCCAGCAGCTTGTCGCCGCTGAAAGTCACCAGATCGGCGCCGGCGGCGAGGGCCTGGCGCGGCGTCGGCTCATGCGGCAGCCCGAAATCCTCGAGGTCGACCAAGGTGCCGCTGCCCAGATCAACGACAAAAGGCAGCGCGTGATCCCTTGCCAGTTTGGCGAGCTCCGCTTCGGCGACCGCGGCGGTGTAGCCTTGGATCGCATAATTGCTGGCGTGGACCTTCATGATCGCCGCGCAACGGTTACCGATGGCGGCGGCAAAATCCCCGGCGTGGGTGCGGTTGGTGGTGCCGACTTCGCGCAGGCGGCAGCCCGCGCGCGCCATGATGTCGGGGATGCGGAAGGCGCCGCCGATTTCTATGAGTTCGCCGCGTGACACGAGCACTTCCTTGCGCAAGGCGAGCGTGTTCAACACCAGGTAGACGGCCGCCGCATTGTTATTGACGACCATTGCCGCTTGCGCTCCGGTGAAGCGTTTGAGCCAGGTCTCGACGTGCGCATCGCGTTCACCGCGCTCGCCGCTGTCGAGAGCGAATTCCAGGTTGACCGGGCGCGTCATCGCTGCGAGTGCCGCCTCGGCCGCCGCCTTCGGCAGCAGCGCCCGACCGAGATTGGTGTGCAGCACCGTGCCCGTTAGATTGAACACCGGCTTCAGCGATGCTGCGGTCGCCGCGCGCAAGCGCGCCGCGACTGCGGCAACGAGCGAGGCATCGTCGGGGCTGGCGCTGCCAGCATCGGCAAGCCTGGAACGCTGCTCATCGAGTGCGGCGCGAATGTTGTCCACGACCAGCGTCCGTCCGTACTCTTCGATCAGGGCGCCAGCCGCCGGGCACCTGAGCACCCGGTCGACCGATGGCAGCGCGCGACGCGCGGTGGGGCTCACCATGGTGGACGCGATTCTCCTCACTTGGACGGTTGAGGGAGCATGGTGACGCCCTGGTCGACGAGGGCCGCTATTTCCGTCGCGCTGAAGCCGGCTTCGCGCAGCACTTCAACGCTGTGTTCGCCGAGCCGTGGCGCGAGCCGCGTAACCTGGGGTTGCGTGCGCGACCAGGTGCTGGGCACCGCCGTCGAGCGGATGCGCCCTTCGCTCGGATGATCCACCGTCTGGAGAAATCCGGTCGCCTTGAGATGGGGATCCTCCAGCAGCGATTCGATGCTGTTGAGCGGCATCACCGGAATGTCGGCCTGATCGAGCGCAGTCAGCCATTCGGCTGTGGTGCGCGTCGCCATCGTTTCGGCGACGAGGGCATAGAGGTCATCGATGTGCCGGCTGCGGCTGCCGAGATCGACAAAGCGCGGGTCGGTCTCCAGGACGTCTTCGCGCCCGATGAGGGCGAAGAAGTTCTTCCACTGCTTGTCGTTATAGACCATCACGCAGACGTAGCCATCCTTGGTCGCATAGGGCCGGCGGTGCTTGGCCAGCAGTCGCGCGTAGCCGGGCGGCCCGAGTGGCGGATCGAACATCAGGCCACCGAAGTGGTCGCCCAGGATCAGCTGGGCCATCGTTTCGAACATCGGAATTCCGATCGATTGTCCTTCGCCCGTGCGCTCCCGGTGATAGAGGGCGGCGGATATGGCACTGACGGCGCTCATCCCGGACGTTCGGTCGGCGATCGTATAGGGGACGTAACGCGGCAGGTCGCCGCCGGCCTCTGTCGCCAGCGTCGGCAGGCCTACCGCGCCTTGAATCAGGTCGTCGTAGGCGGGCCTCGCAGCATAAGGGCCGTTCTGTCCGAAGCCATAAGTTCCGACGTAGATGATGCGCGGGTTCACCTTGACGACGTCCTCGTAGGCGAGGCCCAGTCGCGCCATCGCTTGCGGGCGAACGTTGTAGAGCAGGACATCAGCCGATTTGGCCAAGCGCAGAAGCGCGGCGTTTCCTGCCGGCTTCTTCAGGTCGAGAACGATGCTGCGCTTGCTGCGATTGGCCTGCATGAAGATTGGTCCCATGCCGGGATGGCGCATGAATCCTAGGCTGCGCGTACCGTCCCCCTGCGGCGGCTCGACCTTTATCACATCGGCGCCCATGTCGCCGAGGAGCTGGCCCGCAAACGGTCCCATCAGCACCGTGGTCATATCGACGATGCGCACGCCGTTCAAGGGTCCGGGCATTGCTCTTCCTCCGTCTACTTTGCCCCGCGTAACGCCGCGGTGTATGCGTTGAGGACCTGCGTCCCGGGTTTGCCGCGTTTGTCCAGAGCCTGAGCCCAGACGCTGCCGCCATCTTGCATCATGGTGGCGAGCGCCGCCTTGTCCGCTGCCGGCAGATCGACCATGGCCACGCAGCTCTTCGCCAAGTCGCTGCGGGCTCCTGCGCGCCATGCCCAGCACGCCCAAGCCGCCCGCCTTGGATACTTCCACGACCACGTCGCGGCAATGTGAGAAGGCGAAGATGGGCGCATCGATGCCGAACATATCGCACATCCGGTTGTTGATGCTTCCCTCGCGTCACGTCAACCGGATTGAATGGTAGCAGATTATGAAGTTGCGACAGACTTCGCGACGGCGCTTGAGCGCAAGCACGCGAGCGGGACAGTGCGGCAGCGGGTGTTGCTTGAAAGTGCCCGTCATTGGTGGTACAAGGTGAGCTTTGGGGAGAGAAAAATTATGAATCGCACCAAGCTAAGCAGGATACTGGTGTTGTGGGCGCTGGTTCTTGGCGCGGCGCTGGCGGCGCCCTGCGCCTTGTCGCAGCAGAAGACGCCATTGCGCTTTGGAATGGCCATGCCGCTGACAGGTTCGCAGTCGGCGTATGGTCTCGACTTTGTCGAGGCGGCGCGCTGGGCCGTGGCTGACATCAATGCCAAAGGTGGTGTTAACGGACACCCGTTGGAGATGATCGTGGCCGATACGCTGGCCGACCCTCAGGCGGGAATTAGCGCTGCCACTCGCTTGATCAATGTCGAAAAGGTGCCGCTGATCGTCTCCGCGTGGAGCGGCGTGGTGAAGGCTGTCGCACCCCTGGTCACCAGGGAAAAGGTCCTCGTGTTAGCCGCCGCCGGTGCGCCGGAACTGGCCAAGCTGGGCGATTACGTATACACGGTCCTTACGCTGTCGGACGTGGAAGTCAGTGCCATCGCGCGTTACGCCCACGAAAAGCTCGGCAAGAAGCGCGCTGCCGTGCTCTACATCAACAACGAAACCGGCGTCGGCGGGGCGCGTGCCTTCCGCAGCGCGTTCGAGAAAGCCGGCGGCCAGGTCGTGGCCTATGAGGCGTATGACGCCGGCGCGTCGGACTTTTCGGGTGCCGTCTTGAAAGTGCGCGCGGCGAACGTGGATGTCATCCACATCCAGGGGTTGATCGTGGACATGCCACAGGTCATGGCGCAGATACGCCAACTGGGCATGACCCAACTGATCACCAGCTACAGCGGAGGATACAGCCCGAAGTTGATCGAGCAGTTGGGGTCGGCCCTGGAACCCTACATGGTCACTTCCATGGCGCCGGGGGTCAAGGACAATCCGAATGTCGCCGGGTTCATCGAGCGTTGGCAAAAGACGAAGGGTCGCGTCACGAACGCGCTGCCCTACACCCAGTACATCTACGACTCCCCTTATCTGGTCGCCGAGTTGTACAAGTGGACGATGCAACACAACCTGCCAGCGACCGGAGAGAACCTGCGCAAGGCGATGCTGGCGATCAAGAAGTTCGACTTCCCCATGACGGGCGCTCTGGAAATCAACGAGGATCACGAAGTCAAAAAGCCCGTTTACCTGTTGGTCGTCGAGAAGGGCAAGTTCGTACCCTTGGCCACCGTCAAGTAAGCGGACGATTAGGGAACTCCGGGCGAAGAACCCGGGGTCTCCCGATGGAATGGCGAGCTTCGGCCAGAGTCGCGTCCTTGGCCTAGCCCGGCACTGAATATCCGGAATGCATGGCGATCGAACCACCGTCAACCGACATGATCAGGCCGTGCACCGAGGCCGCTTCCGGCGACGCCAGGAAGAGGATGGCGTGTGCTTGATCATCGCAGGTAGCGACGCGGCCGAGCGGAATGCGCTGGCGACGCCCTTCAATCAAGCCCGGATCCTTGGCGGCCAGCCGCTTCACCAAGTCGGTCTCTGTTGCCCCGGGACAAATCGCGTTCACCCGGATGTTGTAGCGACCCAACTCCACTGCCAATGCCTTGGTGAGCCCAACCACGCCGTGCTTGGATGCGACATAGGCGACGTTGCTGGGAATGCCCGCAAGCCCGGCAGCGGAAGATACGTTGACGATCACGCCAGCTTTGTTGGGAATCATGCTCTCGACGACGACACATTGTGCCCAAAAGAACACGCCGTCGAGATTGACCGCGAGCACCCTCCGCCAGTCTTCGACCTTGACTTCACTGAATGGCGCGAGACTGATGATGCCCGCGTTGTTCACCAGTATGTCAATGCGTCCATAACGAGAGATCACTTTCCGGACATTGGCCCGAACTTGATCAACGTCTGCTACGTCGCCGGGGATGGCCATTGCCCGGCCGCCCTGCTCCTCGATCGACTTTACGGCCGCTTGGGCACCGTCAGGACTGCAATCATTGATGGCGACCACCGCACCCTCTGCGGCAAACAGCTTTGCGCTATGAAAGCCGATTCCAGAAGCGCCACCGGTTACGACCACAATCTTATCTTTGAATCGAGTCATGCCTATGCTCCCTTCACTCGCATTATGAAAACATGCCCTACCTGCCTCCCGATTGAGCTGCGGCAAGAGCGCAAATCAAGCGTCCGGGTTCTCTTCGAGGTCCGGATAGTAGCGCGTCGCCGTCCAGCCGCCATCGACGGGCAGGACCACGCCGGTGATGAAGGAAGCGGCGTCCGACGCGAGGAAATAGACAGCTTCCGCGACGTCAGCCGGCTTTCCTGTCCGTCCGAGCGGCGCAGTATCCACCATGGCGCGCATGATCCAGCGATTGTTCTTGATGCGATCGGCCGTCGCCGGCGTTTCGATGACGCCCGGCGCCACGGCGTTGAAGCGGATGCCGCGGCGGCTGTAGTCGGCGGCCATCTGGCGCGTGAGGCCGATGATGCCGGACTTTGCGGCGGAATAGGGTGCGCTTCCGCGAAAGCCGACCAGGCCAAATACCGATGCGTTGTTGACCACCGAACCCCCGCCCTTCATCTCTATCACGGCCTGGCGTGACATGCGGAATACGCTGCCGAGATTGACATGGAGGTAGCGGTTCCATGTTTCGTCGGATGTCTCCAGGGCCTCCTTGGCGTTGCCGAAGCCGGCGTTGTTCACCAGGAAGTTGGGCGCACCCAGCCGCTCGCGGCACAGCGCAAAGATCTTCGCCGGGCTGCTCTCGTCCGCCACGTCGAACGTCGAGCAGGCAAGGCGGGATCCCGCTGACGCATTCTGTTGCGCAAAGCGTGCAAGCGTATCCGCGTTCATGTCGACGGCAAGGACCGAGCAGCCCATCTGCAGAAACTTGATGGCGATACCTTCTCCGATCCCGGATGCCGCACCTGTGATGATGCCTATCATCCCAGGACCGATCGCCGGATCGGTCGGCCGCGCAGGCGAATGGTTCTGTGGCTTCGTCATATTGATCTCCTCTTATCTATTGATTGGGCGGCAGAAACTCAGTGAACGGCCGCATACATTAGCTCTTCCTCAGTTGCGCCGTTCGGCGAGAACTCTTCAACAATTCGCCCCTGGCGGCAGATCAGGATCCTGTCGGAGACGTTCATCACCTCCGGCAGGTATGAGGAGATCATCATCACAGCCAGTCCTTGACTCGCCAACTCGTGCATGAGATGGTGGATTTCCGCGATTGCGCCGACGTCCACTCCGCGGGTAGGTTCGTCGAAGATAACCAGCTTCGGGAGCTGCACCAAGGACTTGGCGATCACCACTTTTTGCTGATTCCCTCCTGACAATTCAACAACTCGGGCATTTCCGTTAATGGCGCGGATGCTAAGCGCCTTCTGCCAGTGGCTCGCCAGTTCCTGCATCTCCCCCATGCGCACGACCACCGACCGTTTCCTATTCACTGCGAGGTTGCCCATCTGGATGTTCTCGGCAATCGACATTGTTTCGAAATAGCCCTCGACTTTTCGGTCTTCTGTTACGTAGGCGATTCCATCCAATATCGCAGGGCGCGGAACTCGATAACGAATCGGCTTACCCTCTAGGAGGATCTCGCCGCCGTAAAAGAAGTTCCTCTTCAGGACACCAGCAATGATCTTCGCCGCTTCGGTCCTGCCGGAGCCGATCAAGCCGAACACACCGGTGATCTGTCCAGCGAAGATGCTGAAAGAGGTGTTCCGCACCGCCTTGCCCATCGATAGATTCTGGACACTCAGGACCTTGCGACCACGGGACCGGGTTGCGGCCCCAGTCTCGTTGCGGGAGTACAGTTCGCCAGTTAGAGATCTGCCGACCATTGCCCGGATAATCAGCTCGCGGTCAAGATTCTTTGCGTCGTCGGTGCGTACGCGCTGGCCGTCCCTAAGAATCGTTATGCGGTCAGCGATGGCCAGTGCTTCCTCGAGCGCGTGGGAAATGAAGATGACCGAGACTCCCCGGAGCTTCAGGCGCGCCACGAGGGAGAAGAAATGTCCCTTTTCCTCCGGCGTCAGCGCCGCGGTGGGCTCATCGAAAATGATGACTTTGACGTTTTGGCGCACCGCCCGGGCTATCTCGACCATTTGCTTCTTGGCCGCGCCCAGGGTGCTGACCATTGCCCACGGATCAACTTCGAAATTCAATGTCTGCAGAAATTGCTGTGCGGAATTGTAGAGCCGTCTCAGCTGATTGAAGAACCTTTCGTCCCCCAGATAAAGATTCTGTGCCACTGTCATCGAAGGTACCAGGCTGGTCTCCTGGAACACCATGGCCACACCCCGTCCGACAGCTTCGGCCGGCGTCGAGAAACTCACTGTCTCCCCTTGGAGCAAGATTGTCCCGCTGGTTGCCACCGTCACTCCGGCAAGCAACTTCGTCAGCGTTGACTTTCCGGCACCGTTTTCCCCCACTAGCCCATGGACTTCACCTTCCATCAGGGTGAAATCTATGTCCTTCACAGCGGCAACGCCTCGGTATTCCTTGGTGACCTTGCGCATTTCAACCAAAGGAGTCATGGCTGGTCCTCGCACACGGTCGACAGATCGATACCGACAATGGCATTACCGCCGCGGCTGGTGAGCCATAGCATGTTCTCCCTTGCCAGGCAGCTGGTTACGCCATGCCGGCGCCCGTTTGCCCGGCTATGGACACTGCGTATGGGCTGGAAGTCGCTGTCGAGTTGAACGGCAAGACCATGAGAGCGGGTTGGCGCCCAGGGTTTCAGCTTTCCAAGTTGCCGCAACTCGCCTCCCTGGAGTGGTTCCATGAAGCTGCCGGCGGGCGTGAGTGTCGGCACAATCCAATGCTCAGGCCTAACTGCAACCATCATTCTCTCTCGGAACTGCTTCTCTCTCAGCACGAATTCGACCAACTGATTGCGAGGTGCGAAGACGCTCAACCACCAACCTCCGCCTGGGGAACTAGACAGCCTGCAGGGATATCCGGGAAGCTGATCGAGCACCACGACAGGCTTTCCTCCATCTGCAATTCGCAGAAGACGATGCCGCCAGGCCTCTGAAACAACGACTGCTCCATCCGCCGTCGGCATGATCCCGCATGGGTATGCGAGTCCCTTCGCGATGCAATGTGACTCCCGCTTGGCGAGATCGACCCGCCAGACGGACCCAGTCGCTCCCCGCTGCAATAGATCTCGCTGCCAGGCGTCTGATCCATAAACTGCCGAACCCTGGCACAGGAGGAGGACCCCCTCGTCTTTATACGCGATAGCGCTTATGTTCCTGCCAGGCCCGCCGTCAGGCGCAGCCAATTGCGCACCATCGAACTGCCCACCCTTGATCTGCACGGCTCCGTCGGCAAGGGCAACGGCCACACTGCCGGAGGCGGATCCTGCAAGCGCAACGACCTTTGTCGAAAAGCGATGCTTGACGCTTGCGCCGATGACTCCCGCCGAATAAGCCAAAGCACAGACCGTCGCTCCTTCCGAAAAGAGCATCTCGCCATTTACCCCGATCAAGTTGTCCGGAGCAGATCTTGTCAAGGACAATGGAGCGTCCTCCAATATGCTGTTCGGTCGCAACGCGCCGTCCATCGTAGGAATGGTCACGCTTACGCTGCCGCTGCCGCGGAAGGCGTCTACAGCCCGGCGTATCGCACTGATCATGTCGAACTTCCCCAGTATGCATGCGGTCCTGTCCAGTGCGGGTCGGCACCGGGGATTCGATACCGACCGATTCGATTGTTATAGATTCCTCCGAGATAGAGATGACCTTTGTGCTCACGAATCGACGTCACCATAGGATGCGACTCGCCGCCAAGATCCCAGAGCGAATCCAATACATTTCCCTTAATGTCAAACTTGAAGACGCAGCCGGTATTAGCGTTCGGATAGAGCCAGCTGTCGGGAGCTACCCGGTAGACCATACGCCGTCGGAACTGCGGCATGGTCATGGCAAGATCAAACGTCGGCGAACGCATGCCGACGAACGCACACCAGTAGTTTCCATCGGACGCGAGATTGATGTTGTCGGGATAGCCCGGAAGATTGTCCATGACCACTTCGAGCTGTCCCTTCTGCGGTCCATCAAACCAAAAGCGGGATATGCGACAGCCCCATGTCTCGGCGAAAAGAAACGACTCTCTGTCCATCACCATGCAAACCCCATTGGGGAACATCAAGTTCGGAATCACGGTCCGCGAAGTATCCGTTCGCGGGTCATAACAGATGATGCGGCCGTTGCCGCGACACTCCAGAGCATCGATCATCCACTCGGCCATCTCATATCGAATCGTTGCTTCGGAGAAGAAGACACGCCCGTCATGGGCGATGTCGAGGTCGTCGGCGAGGCGCAGTCGGGAATCATCGATCACGGAGAACAGGCTGCGATTCGTCTGGTCTGATAGCTTTACGACTTCTCGATCACGGGTGACTTTATACAGGCCCATGCCGCCGACGCAGGTGACCAGGCTGCCTTCTGCGTCGATCGCCATGCCGAGTGGATGACCGCCAATGTGCACGTAGACTTCCCACTTCTTATGGTCCGGACCGAAGAAACGAATGATGTCTCCATGCCGGCTGCCACAGTAGAGGTTGTCGTCCTCATCGAGGACCATGTCCTCCGGACCCTCGACTTCGCCCAAGCCGATTGCCTCGACACCCGTGAGCTTGTCGTTGAGAGCATAGGGAGAGTCAGAATCCCGCTCGGTGGAGGGCGCTGTCGGAAGGGAGAAATAGGTCGGAGACACATAGGCCCGGGTGAGAATCTTGGCGCGATTCTTAGTCCAGCGAACATCAATCACCACGGCAAGGAGCATCGTTATTCCGAGAATGAAGACGCTGGCGCCGCTGCGCATGCCCAAGCGCAAAAGGCCCATTGTGATCGCGATAACGATAACGGTGCCAAGCAGTGCTTTGGTCACCGATCCCCGCCCACCTCCCAGGCTCACTCCTCCCAACACGACGGCCGTGAGCACCACGAACTCGAGGCCGACCCCGGTCTCTGCGCTGGAGCTGCCAAGCCGGCTCGCATAGAATACCGATGCCGCGGCCGTCAGGGCACCGGACATTACGTAAGTGAGGCAAACGACACGGCGAACGGGAATTCCCACGTTGTATGCCGAGCGACGGGATCCGCCAACTGCCAAAATGTGCCAACCCATGCGCATTCTGCTAATGAATAAATGAGCTAGCGCCAAGATGGTCAGCGCAACCAGCAAACTCGACGGAACCCCGAAGACGCTGCCGTCACCCACAAATTCCCATATTGCGGCGCCGGAGACTGGCGCTGCCGATGAGATGTCTTTCGCATAGCCGCCGAGCAACAAATCGACAATCGCGCGAACTATGATGAGCATTACCAGTGTCGTGAGGAAGGCGCGAAGTCGAAGGTAGCCGATCAAGATGCCGTTGATCAGCCCCACGGCGATTCCGACTAAAATAACGCCGACAACCGCCAGCGGTACCGGCATTCCCACCTTGTAGATGAGGAGGAGGGAAACAAAATTGCAGAGCGCGAATGTCGACCCAACGCTTAGATCAATACCGCCGGCCAGCATCACTACTGTCATTCCAAGCGCGACGAAGAGGTACTCCCCCAATACCCGTGATAGATCATTCAGATTGCCCGCCGCGAAGAAATCCGGCGTGACCAGGTAAAAGAAGGAAAGAACAATTACCAGAGCCAAGACCGGAATGGCATTGTCGATCCACGGCTTTGCCAGAATCTCTCCGACGACGTGGTCCGGGACTAGGCGGTAACGCCAGCGGATATAGAAGTTCGACACGGACATGGTGATACCCAGGTGGGTAGGTGATGGCGCCCCGCGAGAAAGAACGCAGCTCGCGGAGTGCCGCTCAATGCGCTACCGCTCTATCCGCCGTAGCCACCCAGCTTCGTGATTTCGTCTACGGTCCAGCATGAATCCGGACGCAGTGTCTCTTTGCTTAGCACCTTCAGCGGTGTATACAGCGCAAAAGGCTTGGAACCGGCTGGCGCTGGCTTTGCCTGTAGCAGAATCTTGATCGCGTTGTTCAAGTCACGGACTTGTCCCGGAACATCGTAACTGACATATGCACCAAAGGACCCGTTCGCAATGTTGTCACAGGCCGACTTTTGATTTCCTCCACCCGAGGAGATCAAAAACACCTTTCCGGATTTACCGGCTTCGCGAATTGCTGCCGCGGCGCCAATATCCTGATTGTCCCAAAGTCCGATGATCCCGCAGAGATCTTCATGCTGTTTGAGCATGGTGGCGGTTACAGCGCGTGCCTTGGTGCCATCCCAATCCGCAGATTGCTTGGCGACGATCTTTATGGTCTTGCTGTTCTTGAATGTGTCTTCGATCGCGCTCACGCCGACTTGACTCGCAATCGTAGTCGGTGTTCCTTGAAGTATTGCCACCTTGCCGGACTTGCCAGGGGCTCCACAAATCTTGCCCATTATCTCAGCTTGCATTGCGGCAAGTTGGTACCAGTCGACCCCCACATAGGCATCACCATTGGTAACGGCCTTCATGTTGATGGCGAGAACCGAAATGTTGGCGTCGTTCGCCTTCTTGACGAGACGGTTATACGCCTGCATGTCCATGTTGTGTATGACCAAGATGTCGGGCTTCTCGGCGATCAATTGATTGATCGCCTGTGCTCCGGCTTCAACGCTCCAATTCGCATCGCGCACGACAATCTTGTACCCATACTCCTTTGCCTGACGCTGCATCCCCGCGGACCAACCTTGCACCAGATCCATTCCCATGGAAATCGGCACAAACGCGACGGTCTTTCCCTTCAGAGATTTGGCGAATCTGGCCGATAGTCCATCATCAAAGTGCTCGGCAACAGCGCTGGTTGCCAGTAGCGCCACGGTGAGACCAGCCAAACATTTCTTAAACAGGTTCATCTATTTCTCCCTATATTGTCGAAAAAACATCCGAACACTAAATGTCCCCTTGCTGGGACGTTTGCTCGTCTCGCGGATTGACCAAGGTATCGATTACTATTGCCACCAGCAAGATTGAACTCTTGACAAGGTTCTGCGTTGTATACGAAAGATCCATGATTGTCATGCCATTGATCAATAGTCCGATCGTGACCGTGCCAACAACGACGTTTCGCATGCGCCCGCGCCCGCCGCTCAGGCCGATGCCGCCCAGAACCACCACTAGGATTACGTCGTAGACCATCGTTGAGTTGGCTGCCCTGGTGTTCATGCTCGATACCGCAGCCGCTGTAACCATGCCGGACACAGCAGCGATTACCGAGGCGAGCACGTACTGCATCGTCAATAGCGGTCGAGTTGGCAGTCCGGTAATGCGCGCCGCCTGCGGGTTGTCCCCATAGGCATAGATGAATCGTCCATACATCGTCCAACGCAAGAAGACAGCAGCCAACGTCGCCAGAGCTCCAAAATAGATTACGGGTGCCGGGATGCCCAAAATATTGCCGGCGCCGAGTCCTTTCATCCAGGACATGGCTTCAGGTAGATAAACCACGTCGGCATCGACAAGAAACAGATGCGTAAAGCCATAGACGACACTACCCATCGCCAGTGTCGCGAAGATCGCGGGAATTTCCATGTAGGCGATCAGAACACCGTTGATCAGGCCAATCAGAACTGCGAAGCAAAGGCCCAAGAGCGCCGCCTCAGGCAGTGCTGTTCCAGTCTCCAGCAGATGTAGCAGCCATGCGACCGGCATCACCATTGCAGCCACCAGCGAGAGATCGATGCCGCGGCCGATAATCGTGATCCCCATCGCTATCCCCAAGGCCCCAAGGATTGAGACGCCTTGAATCAAGGACAGCAGGTTGGCGCTGGACAGGAAGTTGTCCAGCATTAGCGAGAAGACAACGAACAAGGTGACGGCAATCAGAGAAACGATACTTTCCTGATTTAGTGAGCGGAACCATTGTGCTGGCGTCATATGATTCCTACCACACAATGATGTTCAGGGGGACGCTCGCTGCAGGCGGATATTGAGGCGCGTGTCGTTGTTCAAGCCCTGTTCCGCCGAAATGCGCAACCGGCAACGCGAGCGCCGCCAGAAGCAAAGCGCGTCTTGCCGTATTGCCTACAATGGAAATAATCGACATGCATTCCCCCTGTAACGCATGAGATTCCGGCGTATCGCGTTGTTCAGCACAACCGCGGACCGTTGCACGACCTGCTACTTTGGCGCTACGTTTTGATCGGCTGAACCGCCTCCCCAACTTGCAGCGGTCATATCTTCTTGTTCAAAATTTCGCGGCTGCCGCCGTAGCCCACTGCTGGTTGTGTAGCACAATTTGCACTGGATTATTAATCCATATTGTCATCGTCGTCAACTGATATGGTTTTGACTGATATGGTTTTGACATGTCGCGCTGCCGACGCTGCAAGCTCGGTCTATCCACAGGTATGAGCCGCCGCCAGTGGCGGCTGTCCTACTCGCCGGCTGTTGCCGGTGCTGCGTCGGCCTCGATTTCGGCCACGACGTGGCTGGAGGGAACCTGCTCGCCGGTCAGCAAGTGGACAGCCTTGAGGGTGGCGGAGATCGGCGCCGCGTGTACGTGCTCCATCTTCATCGCTTCCAGCGTGATGATGGGCTGTCCTGCCTCGACCCGATCGCCGACGGCGAGCAGCACTGCGACGACGCGGCCGTTCATCGAGGCGCGCAGCTTGCCGTCCCTGCCGCCCAGGCTCTCCTGCCGCGTCGTCGCCGCCCGTGTCTGGTCGTCGATGGCGAACGGCTGTCCGCGATAGTGCAGCAGCAGGCGCGCACCATCGCGGCAGTAAACGGCGCTCTCGACCACGCCGTCGCAGACGAAGCGAACCGCATGGGTGCCGATTTCCGCCGCCTCCAGGTCATGGCGTCGACCCTCGATCTCCGCCTCGTAGCGGTGCTGCCCCAGTTGCTTCAGCGTCACCGCGCGCTTGGCCCCGTTGATGTCGAAACGCAGGGCGATCGGCAGGTTGTGGACCAGGCGCCGCCCGGTACTGCGCGGCGTCGTCCCGGCGTCGGTGGCCAGCAGCGCGGCCAGGGCGGCGGCGCGCGCCGCCGCTTCGCCATCGTGCTGCAGCAATTGGTCCAGGTTTAGGCCGACGAAGGCCGTCGTTGCTCCGCCCTGCGCAAAGACCGGGTGCGCCAGGCAGCGGGCGAGAAAGACCTGGTTGGTGGTCACGCCGAGCGCCACGGCGTCCTCCAGGCCGTGGATGAGCTTGCGCCGCGCCTCGTCCCTCGTTCTGGCATGGCTGATGAGTTTGGCGATCATCGAGTCATAGAAGGGCGGAATGGCCGCACCCGATGCCAGCCCATGCTCGACGCGCAGCTGCGCCGGCATCTGCCACAGGGCCAGGCTGCCGCTTTGCGGCATGAAGGACTGGTCGCAGTCCTCGGCGCGGAGCCGCACCTCGATCGCGTGGCCGGAAAACTTCACCTCGGCCTGGGTGATGGGCAGCGACTCGCCGGCAGCCAGGCGCAGCTGCAGCTCCACCAGGTCGAGGCCGGTGATTGCTTCGGTGACCGGATGCTCGACCTGCAGCCGCGTGTTCATCTCCATGAAGTAGAAGTTGCCGTCGCGATCGAGGAGGAACTCCAGGGTGCCGGCACCCTCGTAGCGGATCGCTTTTACCGCCGCGACGGCGGCCGCACCCATGCGTGCACGCAGCTCGGCGGACACTGCCGGCGAGGGCGCTTCCTCGATCAGCTTCTGGTGGCGGCGCTGCACCGAACAGTCGCGCTCGCCCAGGTGGATGGCGTTCCCGTAGCGGTCGCCGAGAACCTGAATCTCGATGTGCCGCGGCTCGACGATCGCCCGCTCCAGGATCACGGCGGCGTCGCCGAAGGCGTTCTTCGCCTCGGACTGGGCGCTGCGCAACAGCTCGGGAAACTCCTTGGCTGAATTCACCAGCCGCATGCCGCGCCCGCCGCCCCCGGCGCTGGCCCTGATCATCACCGGGTAGCCGATGCACACCGCCTGGTCGGCTTCACGCACGTGGCGGGAATCGGCATCGGCGGTCGAATACACGGCCACCGTGCGATAGCCTTGCGCGCGCGCTGCGCATCACGCGCAGGGCGATCTCGCCCCGGTTGGCGATCAGGATCTTGGTAAACGCCGTCGCTACCGTCACGTTAGCCTCGCTGGTAAGTGCTGCCCGTGCCCGGAAGAGCTCAAGGTCGGGCCACGGAGAATTGCATGGGCTGCGGCTGGCGCGCCTCCGCCTCGCGACAGACGGACAGCACCTTGGCCAGCACCGCCCGGGTATCGCGCCGATCGATGACGCCGTCGTCGAGCAGTTGCGCGCTGGTGACGAAGACGCTCATCTGCCGCTCGAACTGGTCGATGATCGCGCGCTTGAGTTCGTCGATCTTGGCCTGGTCGACCTCGCCGCCCTTGCGCTTCATCGCCGCTTCGGTGACGATGGTCATGGTCTCGGCCGCCCATCACCGCCGTCTTGGGTTTGGCCAGGAGAAGCAGAAGCGCGGATGGAATCTGCCCATACGCAGCGTCGTCGATAACTTGCATACAGCAAAGATGCGCCCCATGCATGGGCATTCAATTGCAGGACGGAGTACGGGCCTTGTGTCCCCTTGCCCTGATTCATGACGGCCAAGGGGCCCGCCTCGATTCGTTGGAACGGCTTGCGCGGAGAAAATGCTAGCATGCTCTCCGTCAATCGATTTGCCGAATTCGATTCTCCTTCTGGAGCATGCGATGAGACTGTACTCGAACCGGGACCGCGGGTTCCATCTGGGGAACTTGCCTTTGGAGCGTCTGGCGAGGGCAGAAAACCCCGTTGCCGAGTCAGGAGTGATGCCAGGGGACGCTGCATTGCCGCACAGCAGTGCGGTCAGCCACGTTCTGCCGGAATATTTCGCGCTCTTCACGCAGTCTTTCGATGGAAGTGCGGCTGCGGCTTTGGCTCCCGTGCCGGCCCAGCCGCAGCTTAGGGCCGATAATCTAAAGGCGTCGGCATATTTTCTTGACGCGTCGATTGCCGGCATTTGCGAACTGCGAGCGGAGGATTGGACCGGAACGCCGCGGCCGGACCATACACACGCGTGCGTATTTCTTGTCGAATTCGGACGCGAACCCGACGCGGGTGGGCCAGGCGAGGACTGGATACGCGGCACGAATGCCCTACGCACCGACCTGAGGGTCGCCGAGCTCGCGGCTGTGCTGTCCGGATACATCCGCTGGCTTGGCTACCCCGCCCTGGGGCATTGTTCGGGTCACACCTCGGTCAATATCGAGCGCCTGGCCCTGCGCGCCGGCGTCGTCGATGCCCACGCGGGGAAGCTTCGCACGCCGCTGATCCGGGGCGGGTTCCGCCTCGGCGTCGTAACCTGCGCATACGAACTGGCGCCGGATCGCCCCCTGGCGCCGCAAGCTGCCGCTCAAGCGGAGGATCTCGAAGCGTATTTTGGTGCCGGTGGCGTCCAACCGGGTTGGGAGCGCGATGCAGACGCGCGGCGGCCGCTGCACATGGGACGCTATCCGATGGAATCGATCAGGCACGTAGCCGAGCCAACGACACTCGTGCTACGCGACGAAATCGTTCGTGTGCCGAAGCGAGGCGACTTCTTCAAACGCGCTGAGGCCGGCGATATGGGCGAAAAGGCCAAGCGAGAGCGGCAGCGTTTTCCGTTCAAACACCCGCTTGCCCTGGGCATGCAGCCCCTGATACGGGCCATGGTTCCGCTGCAGGGTGAGCGGGGCAAGCTGACACCGACGGGCATCGGCGGCGATCTTTCGGACCCTGCCCGCAACGCGCTTGCCATCAAGGCCCTGGCCTATTATTTCGGCGCGGACTTTGTGGGTATCTGCAGGGCGGAACCCTGGATGTATTACTCGCACGACGAGGTGCGCGGCCAGCCCATCGAGGCTTACCACGACTTCGCGGTGGTGATGCTGTTTGACCAGGGCTACGAAACGATGGAGGGTGCGTCGGGTGACGACTGGATCAGCGCGAGCCAGTCGATGCGCGCCTACATGCGCGGTGCGGAGATTGCGGGCGTGATGGCGGCACACTGTCGCCGCATGGGATATTCGGCGCGCTCACATTCGAACGCCCACTCGGAGATCATCCACAATCCCGCCATCGTGATGGCCGGATTGGGCGAAGTCAGCCGCATCGGCGATACGGTGCTAAATCCGTTCATCGGACCACGGTCGAAGTCGGTCGTATTTACAACCGACTTGCCGCTGGAAATCGACCAGCCGATCGACTTCGGACTGCAGGACTTCTGCGAGCAGTGCCGCAAGTGTGCGCGGGAATGCCCCTGCAACGCCATCACCTTCGGACCCAAGCTGATGTTCAATGGCTACGAGATGTGGAAGGCGGACGTGGAGAAGTGCACCAAGTACCGGGTGACGCAATCGAAGGGGTCCGCCTGCGGACGTTGCATGAAGATGTGCCCGTGGAATCGCGAGGACACGATCGAGGCACGGCACCTGACGCAGTTGTCGATCGAGGTACCCTCGGCGCGCAAGCACATCATCGAGATGGACGAGCGCTTGGAGAACGGCCGGCGCAATCCCATCAAACGCTGGTGGTTCGACATCGAGGTGGTCGACGGGCTGCCGGTGAAGCCGGTGGCCGGCGTGAACGAACGAGACCTCGATCCGGCGCGCAGCAAACTCGCCGCAGCTCAGAAGCTGGCGATGTTTCCACCCTCTCTGCAGCCCAAGGGCGGCACAACGCTGGCGCAAGTCGTTGCCGTGGATCGCGCGGCCGGCCTGAAGCTCTATACGGAGGCCGAAACGCCGCAATCGGCGCGCCGGCGGATCGCCGGCACGCCAACCGCCGGCACGCCAACGGACATTCGCCAACGGTGATGCCGGCAGCCGCCTTCTGCGCCCGGGCTGCGGCGCTTGGCGGGCTTTTTGCGTCGCACGGGACCGGACTCGGACCGGGTCGGAAGCGGCCATAGCCGCGGCGGTAGCGCCTACTTGTTCAGTTGCCGCATCGCCCGCTCCAGGCCTTCGATGGAGAGCGGATACATGCGCGTGCCCATGATGTCGCGCAGGATCTGCACGGAGTGGCGGTATTCCCATAGCCGCTCCGGCTCGGGGTTGAGCCAGACGGACTTGGGATAGTGTTCGAGCAGGCGACCGAGCCAGACAGCGCCGGGCTCGTCGTTGTTGTACTCGACGCTGCCGCCGACCTGGAGTATTTCGTAGGGGCTCATGGTGGCGTCCCCGACCAGGATCAGCTTGTAGTCATCGCCGTACTTGTGCATTACGTCCTGCAACGGGAAGCGCTCGGCGTGGCGGCGGCGGTTGTCGCGCCAGACGTAATCGTAGACGCAGTTGTGGAAGTAGAAATACTCGAGATGCTTGAACTCGGTCTTGGCGGCGGAGAACATCTCGGCGCACAGCTTGATGTGGTCGTCCATCGAGCCGCCGATGTCGAGGAAGAGCAGCACCTTGACCTTGTTGTGGCGCTCCGGACGCATCTTGATGTCGAGCCAGCCGGCGTTGTTCGCCGTGTCGCGGATGGTGCCGTCGAGGTCGAGTTCTTCCGCGGCGCCCTCGCGTGCGAAGCGGCGCAGGCGGCGCAGGGCCACCTTGATGTTGCGCGTTCCCAGTTCCACCGCGTCGTCGAGATTCTTGTACTCGCGGTTCTCCCAGACCTTGATGGCGGTTCTATTGCCGGCCGATTCGCCGCCGATGCGATAGCCTTCCGGGTGGTAGCCGCCGTTGCCGAAGGGGGAACTGCCCCCCGTGCCTATCCACTTCGAGCCGCCTTGGTGACGGCCTTTTTGCTCCGCCAGGCGCTTCCTGAATTCCTCCATCAGCTTTTCCCAGCCGAGCTTTTCCAGCTTGGCCTTGTCCTCAGGCGTCAGGTGCTTCTTGGCCATCAGGGCCAGCCAGTCCTCGGGGATGTCCGCATCGAGGCCGGGCAGTTCGGTGACACCCTTGAAATAGGCGCCGAAGGCGCGGTCGAACTTGTCGTAGTTCGATTCGTCCTTGACCAGGCAGGCGCGCGAGAGGTAGTAGAAGTCGTCCATGCTGTGCTCGATGACGCGAGCGCGCAGAGCCTCCAGGAGCGCCAGGAATTCCTTGGTCGACACCGGCAGTTTGGCTGCCTTGAGATGGAGGAAGAAGTCGATCAGCATGACGGCCGGCTAGGCTCAGCGGTTGTGCCGCGCCATGAACACCAGGCGCTCGAAGAGGTGCACATCCTGCTCGTTTTTCAGCAGGGCGCCATGCAGCGGCGGCACCACCACCTTCTTGTCCTGTGAGCGCAGCGCTTCCGGCGGAATGTCCTCGGCCAGCAGGAGCTTCAACCAGTCGAGCAACTCCGAGGTCGAGGGCTTCTTCTTCAGGCCCGGCACCTCGCGCAGCTCGAAGAAGACCTGCAGCGCCTCCTTGAGCAGGGCATCCTTGATGCCGGGAAAATGCACGTCGACGATGCGCTGCATGGTCTCCTTGTCGGGAAACTTGATGTAGTGGAAGAAGCAGCGGCGCAGAAAGGCATCGGGCAGTTCCTTCTCGTTGTTCGAGGTGATGAACACCAGGGGCCGATGCCGCGCCCTGATCAGTTGGCGCGTCTCGTACACGTAGAACTCCATGCGGTCCAGTTCGCGCAAGAGGTCGTTGGGGAACTCGATGTCCGCCTTGTCCACCTCGTCGATCAGGATGATGCTGCGCTCTTCCATATCGAAGGCCTGCCAGAGCACGCCCTTGACGATGTAGTTGGAGATGTCGTGCACCCGTCCGTCGCCCAGTTGCGAATCGCGCAGGCGCGAGACCGCATCGTACTCGTAGAGGCCTTGCTGCGCCTTGGTGGTGGACTTGATGTGCCACTGCAGCAGCGGCAGGCCGAGCGCCGCGGAGACTTCCTCGGCGAGCATCGTCTTGCCGGTGCCGGGTTCACCCTTGATCAACAGGGGACGCTCGAGGGCGATCGCGGCATTCACCGCCAGCATCAGGTCGGGCGTGGCGACGTATTGCTTGGTGCCAGTGAAACGCATGGGGCTATCCTTCGCTATCTTTCGCTGTAATTGGCCATTATATCAGGCGCGGCGGCGCAGGCAGTCGAGGTAGGCGGCGCTGTCCGGGGCAAGCTGCTGCCGCTGCGCCTGCCACATCACCTCGCCCAGGCACTCCAGGACCTGGTGCAGCGCGGCGTGGCGATCGCCGTGGCGGGCGAGCAGTGCCGTGAAGGCGGAGCGTATGCCCGGCGGTTGATCGATGGACAACTGCTCTTCTGCGGCAAGGTGCAGCGACAGGTGCAGGAAGGGGTTGGTCTCGCCCTGTTCGGGCGTCCATTCGCGCTCCAGCGCCGCTTCCCCCTGCTCGAGCAGGCGGTGGTATTCGGGATGCAAGGCGATGATGTCGGCGGCCAGCGTCTCCAGCGGTGTCTGTGGCATTGCCGATCGCCGCTTGTCCCACGCGGCGATGAGGAAACGCCGCGCCTGTTCGCGGCTAGGACTGAACATCGGGGCGGCCGGGCTTTTCGGGCCAGGGGCACAGATCGGCGATCAGGCAGCTGCTGCAGTCGGGCGCTCTTGCCTTGCAGACATAGCGGCCGTGCAGGATCAGCCAGTGGTGGGCGTGCTGCCGGTACTCGGCCGGCACCGCGCGGGCCAGCTTGTCCTCGACCGTCCTGACGTCGTCCCCCGGGGCGAGTCCGGTGCGGTTGGCAACGCGAAAGACGTGGGTGTCCACCGCGATCACCGGCTCGCCGAACAGGGTGTTGAGGATGACATTGGCGGTCTTGCGCCCGACCCCCGGCAGTGCTTCCAGCTGGCTGCGTTCCCGCGGCACCTCGCCGCGGTGCAGGGCGATCAGGGCGCGGGCCATGGCGACGAGGTTCTTCGCCTTGGTTCGGTACAGGCCTATGGTCTTGATGTGGGCTTCGACCTTGGCCTCGTCCAGGGCTGCCAGCCGCTGGGCCGTCGGTGCAGCGCGAAACAGTCCGGGCGTGGCCAGATTGACGCTCTTGTCGGTGGCTTGCGCCGAGAGGATCACCGCGACCAGCAACTGGAAGGGCGTCTTGTAACGGAGCTCGGTGTCCGGTGCCGGATCGGCGGCGGCGAAGCGTTCGAACATGCTGCGTATCTTCTTCGGGCTCACGCTTTGTCCCCGCCCGGCCTTGCTGCTCGCGCCCGTTCGAGCGCGGCAGCGATCAGCGCCTGCTTCGCGGCCTGGCTTGCTTCATCGGCGGCCAGGGCCTCGCGCCTGGCCTGCGTGGCGCGCTCCAGGCGCTCGGCCTTCTCCTCTTCCTCGCGTAGCAGGCGTGCGCGTCGCAGTTGCGCGCGTTGCTTGGCGGCGCGCAGGTCGACCGGCTGGTTTGCCGGCACCATGGCGATGCAGTCGACCGGGCAGGGTGGCAGGCACAGTTTGCAGCCGGTGCAATAGTCATTGATGACCGTGTGCATCAGTTGCGCCGCCCCGACGATGGCGTCGAAGGGGCAGGCCTTGATGCACAGGGTGCAGCCGATGCAGCGGCCCTCGTCTATCAGTGCGACTGTCGCGGCTCGCTCGGGCATGCTTATCCAGTCGCGTCCACACACTCACGCACCAGCGTCGGACCGCGGTAGATCAGCCCGGTGTACAACTGCACCAGTTGCGCGCCGGCGGCTATCTTGGCGGCGGCGCGGGGGCCGCTGTCTATGCCGCCGGCGGCGATCACCGGGATCTCGCCCGCCAGGGCCTTGACCAGGCGGGCGAGCACGTCGGTGGCGCGCTCGAACAGGGGCGCGCCGGAGAGCCCGCCAGGCTGCCTGCTCTCGGGCCCCTGGGGCAGGCCATCGCGGGCGACCGTGGTGTTGGTGGCGATCACGGCGTCGATGCGCTGGCGTCGCGCCGTCTCGGCGATGGCCTGGATGTCCTCGCCTTCCAGGTCGGGAGCGATCTTCAGCGCCAGCGGCACATAGCGACCGTGGCTTTGCGCCAGTTCGGCCTGGCGCGCCTTGAGCGCCGAGAGCAGCGTCTCCAGATGGGCTGCGTCCTGCAACTGGCGCAGGTTGCGCGTATTGGGGGAGGAGATGTTGACCGCCACGTAGCTGGCCTGGGCGTAGACCCTGGCCAGGCAGAGCAGGTAGTCGTCGGCGGCGCGCTCCATGGGCGTGTCGGCGTTCTTGCCGATGTTGATGCCGAGGATGCCGCGGTAGCTGGCGCGCCTGACGTTGGCGAGCAGGCTGTCCACGCCCAGGTTGTTGAATCCCATGCGGTTGATCAGCGCCCTCTGTTCGACCAGGCGGAACAGACGCGGCTTGGGATTGCCGGCTTGCGGCCGCGGCGTCACCGTGCCGATCTCGATGAAGCCGAACCCCAGGCGGGCCAGGCCGTCTATGGCTTCGCCGTTCTTGTCCAGGCCGGCGGCCAGCCCGATTCGGTTGGGAAAATCCAGGCCCATGACCCGGGTCGGCGCTTGCGCCGATGGCGTTAGCTGCGGCAGCAGACAGCCAAAGCGGCGCAGGCCGGCGAGGGTCAGATCGTGCGCGGTCTCCGCGTCGAGGCGGAACAGCAGGGGCCGGGCGAGCGCGTAGGGGAGCATGGCCTGATTGTACTAGGAAGGTCCGGCTGGTTCGTCCGGGCAAGGGCAGAAATGGGCGGCATAAGAGGCCTTGAGTTTCATTACCCCAGCTCACCCGATTGGGTAATATCCGCGAATTGACCATGCTCCAAGAGGGGAAACAACATGGGTATGCTCGGCAATATGAAAATATGGGTGCGCCTCGTCATGGGCATCTCCCTGATCCTGGTGCTGGCGTGGGCAGGCATCATCTGGTTGGTGATGGTGCAGCAGCAGGAGATGGGCATCCGCCAGGCGCGCGACTTCTCCTCCAGCGTCAATCAGATGACGGTAGCGGCGATGACGGCGATGATGATCCAGGGCAACATGGATGATCGGGCCGTCTACCTCGACCAGATCCAGAAGAGCGAGAACATCAGCGGGCTGCACCTGGTGCGCGGAGAAGGAACCAACAAGCAGTACGGTGCGGGCAAGGGCGGCGAGGTCAAACCCGACAGCGTCGAGCAGGAGGTCCTGGCCAGCGGCAAGCCGCACTACTCGCTGCAGCAGACGGCCCAGGGCGAGATATTGCGCGCGGTCATCCCGACGCTCAATTACAAGAATTACCTGGGTAAGGACTGCATGAGTTGCCACACCGTCGGCGAGAACGCCGTGCTCGGCGCCGTGAGCATGAATATCTCCCTCAACGGCATCAACAGCGCGGTGCGCGAATCCAGCCTCAAGGTGGTGAGCGTCGCCGTCGGACTGCTGGTTCTGGTCATCGCCTTCATCTTCATCGTCGTCAATCGTTCGGTGTCGCGGCCGCTCCAGCATCTGGCGCAGAATCTGGCGCAAATCGCCGCGGGCGAGGGTGATCTGACGCGCCGCCTGAGCATCGAGCGCCGCGACGAGATAGGCAAGACCTCGGCCATATTCAACAGCTTCATGGACAAGCTGCAATCGGTGGTGCGCGACGTCAAGGACAGCGCCGACAAGGTGTCGGTCACCGCCCGGCAACTGGCCAGCAGTTCACGCGAGGTGACCAGCAGTTCCGAGAGCCAGAGCCAGGCCACGGCCTCCATGGCCAGCGCCATCGAGGAGATCACCACGAGCATCAGCCACGTCGCCGACAACTCGAACCACGCCTACGAAATGGCGCTGGAGGCAGGCAAACTGTCGAACGAAGGGGCTGGCGCGGTGCAGGAGGCGGTCGGCGAGATGAGCAAGATCTCGGAATCGGTCGGCAACTCGACGCAGATGATCCGCGACCTCGATCTCAAATCGAAGCAGATTTCCGACATCGTCAACGTCATCAAGGAGATCGCCGACCAGACCAACCTGCTCGCCTTGAACGCGGCGATCGAGGCGGCGCGCGCCGGAGAACAGGGCCGCGGCTTCGCCGTCGTCGCCGACGAGGTGAGAAAGCTGGCCGAACGCACCACGGTGTCCACCCAGGAAATCGCCAAGATGATCGATTCGATCCAGGCCAGCACGCAAAGCTCGGTGCAGGGCATGGAGCTGTCGAGCACCCAGGTGCAGGAGGGGGTGCAGATGGCGGCGCGCTCGGGCGATTCGATGACCAAGATCGAGGCCAGCACGCGCAAGGTGCAGGACGCCGTCAACGAGATTTCCTCGGCGCTGCGCGAACAGAGCGCCGCCTCCAACCAGCTCGCCCAGGAAGTGGAGCGGATCGCCCAGATGACCGAGAAGAACGGTCAATCGGCCAAGGGCTCCTCGGAGGCGGCAGCTCAGCTGGAAGCCATGGCGGCCACGCTCAAGGCGTCGGTGGACCGTTTTCGGGTGTAGTCTCGAGAACCGACCATGCGCCGCGCACCAGGCCCTCCAGCGGCCTGAAGTTGGCCTTGTAGGCCATCTTCCGGCTGCCGCGTATCCAGTAGCCGAGGTACAGATAGGGGAGTTCCAGTTCCCGGCACTGCAGCGCCTGCCAGAGTATGGCGTAGGTGCCCAGGCTGGCGCCGGGCAGGCTAGGATCGTAAAACGTGTAGACGGAGGAGAGTCCGTCCGGCAGCAGGTCGATGATGCTGACCATGACCAGCTCGCCGTTGGCGCGAAACTCGATCAGGCGGCTGTCGATGTGGGTCTGCAGCAAGAAGTTCGAATACTGTTCGCGGTTGTCGTGATCCATGCCGCCGCCGCTGTGGCGCAGCGCCTGGTAGTTCTGATAGAGCGCGTAGTGTTCCTCGCGGAAGCTCAGCGGCCGCTGCCATGCGGCCAGCTCGCGGTGTCGTTCCCAGGTGCGGCGCTGGCTGCGATTGGGCTGCAAGCGTTCGACCGGGATGCGCACCGGTACGCACTCGCGGCAGGCATCGCAATAGGGTCGATAGGTGAACACGCCGCTGCGGCGAAATCCGGCACGCACCAGGTCGCCGTAGGTGGCGGTGTCGATCAAGTGGCTCGGCGTCGCGACCTGCGAGCGCGCCACCCGGTTGGGCAGGTAGGAGCAGCCGTAGGGCGCCGTGGCGTAGAACTGCAGCAGCTTGATCGGGATGTCGTTGAGGCGGGTCATCGGTGGTGGCGCAACAGATCTTCCATGCTCGTTTCGGGCCAGCTTCCTGGCACCTGATAGTCGTTGGCTAGGCTCCCGCAGTGCCGCTCCAGCAGTGCGGCGAAGTCGTGGCGGGCGATCTCGCGGGCGCCGAGGGAGGCCAGATGCGGCGTGTTCATTTGACAATCTATCACGGCGTAAGCGTGGCGTTCAAGATGGCGGCAAAGATGCGCCAGGGCGATCTTCGAAGCGTCGCTCGCGGCGCTGAACATCGACTCGCCATAGAACACGGCGCCGATGGCCACGCCATAGAGTCCGCCGACGAGGCGGCCGCGCGTCCACACCTCGACGCTGTGAGCGTAGCCCAGCCGGTGCAGTTGCAGATAGGCGGCCTGCATCTCCGCGCTGATCCAGGTACCGCCGGCGCCTTGGCGCGGCGCGGCGCAGCCGGCCATGACGGCGGCGAATGCGCTGTCGCAGCGCACCTCGTAGTCGGCATGCTTCAGCGTCTTGGCCAGCGAGCGGGAGATCTTCAGCTCGCCGGGAAAAAGCACCATGCGCGGATCGGGGCTCCACCAGAGTATGGGTTCGCCCGCGGCGTACCAGGGAAAGATGCCGCGCCGGTAGGCGGCGAGCAGGCGCGGTGGGCTGAGGTCGCCGCCAGCGGCGAGCAGTCCGTTGGGTTCGGCGAGGGCGGAGTCCAGCGGAGGAAAGCGAGGCTCGTCTGGCAGCCAGGGGATCATCGTGAGTGGGCGTGTAAAATTCTGCGCCATGATACCGCCGCGCCTCACCTTGTTTCTGCTCCTCGCGGTCAGCCTGCTCATTTGCGCCTGCGCCCAGCAGCCGCCGGCGCCGACCGTCTCGCCGCCGTCACCGCGCCCGCCGCTGAAGATCGCACTGGCCTTGGGCGGCGGAGCCGCCCGCGGCTTCGCCCACGTCGGCGTCATCAAGGCGCTCGAGGCGCAGGGCATCGTTCCCGAGATCATTGCCGGCACCAGCGCCGGGGCGGTGGTCGGCGCGATCTACGCCGGTGGTGCCAATGGCTTCGAGCTGCAGAAGCAGGTGCTGCAGGTGGACGAGGCGCAGTTTTCCGACTGGTCCCTGCCCGATCGCGGCGTGCTGAAGGGTGAGGCGCTGCAAAGTTTCGTCAATGGCGCCGTCGGCGGCCGGCCGCTGGAAAAGCTCGACAAGCTGCTGGCGGTGGTGGCCACCGATCTGCAGAGCGGTGCGGCGGTGGTGTTTCGCACCGGCAACACGGGCATGGCGGTACGCGCCTCGGCGAGCGTGCCCGGCGTCTTCCAGCCGGTGCTCATCAATGGCCGCGACTATGTCGACGGCGGCCTGGTGAGTCCGGTGCCGGTGCGCGTGGCGCGCAGCCTCGGGGCGACTTTCGTGATCGCGGTCGATGTTTCGGCGCGACCGGCCGATAGCAAGATACAGAGCACGATAGACGTGCTGCTGCAGGCCTATTCCATCATGGGTCAGGAGATCGCCCGGCGCGAGCTGCCCGAGGCCGACGTGGTGATCCGTCCCTTCACCCCGGAATTGCGCGCCACCAATTTCCAGGACCGACACCTCGCCGTGCTCGAGGGAGAAAAGGCGGTGGCCGCCATCCTGCCCGAACTCAAGGCGAAGCTCGCGAAGCTGCGTTAGTTGATGTCGATGCGCCGGGCGCCGGTAAAGCGCTTGGACCAGTAGCTGGTCCGCATGTCCTCGACGCGCACCTCGCCGCCGGACGCCGGCGCGTGCACGAAGAGATGCTCGCCCAGATAGATGCCGACGTGGGAGAAGGTGCGGCGCATGGTGTTGAAGAACACCAGGTCGCCCGGCTGCAGCTCGTCCTTGCGCACCTTCTCGCCGCTCTTGGCGATCTCGCGGGCGCTGTGCGGCAGGATCAGGCCCAGGGTTTTACGGAACACGTGACTGACGAAGCCGCTGCAGTCGAAGCCGGTATCCGGGGACGTGCCGCCGCGGCGATAGCGGATACCGATCAGGTCGAGCGCGCCGGAGACCAGGTTGCCGACGGTATCGCCGGCCTGGCTGACAACTCTTACTATCGGCCCACGGTCGAGAATCAGAATGGGCGCCTCGGTCTTTGCCGGAGGCTGTTCATCGGCCATCGCCGGGAGAGCCAACGCCACAAGTAGGAGCAGGGGGAGCAGTTTAACGCCGCCGCGCTTGGGCAAAAATCGCTTGGGTGCAGACATGGGGCCGGACTATAACGGCAGGTGCCCGCCGAGTAAACCCCCGGTGGATAGCCACAATGGGGCTGCATTTCGTATCGTGATATCATGACCCGCCAAAAACATGCCCATCGGGCGGGCCCGCAAGGATAAGAGAGTCACTGCCAGAAGAACTGGCGGACAAGGTCAAACGGATGGGGCTCTATTGACATGTCGGAGCACTTGACGCTTGCAGCGCTGCTCGAGCGCAATCTGGCCGAGCGACGTGACGGGGTCGCCTTCATCGAGGGCGAGCGCGAGATCAGCTACGCCGAGTTCGACCTGCTGTGCCGCAGAGCGGCGGCTTGGCTCACCGCGCAGGGCATCGCGTCCGGCGACCGGGTCGCGCTGTGGCTCGTCAACCGGGTGGAATGGCTGGCGCTCTTCTTCGGGCTGGCGCGCATAGGCGCGGTATTGGTGCCTGTCAACACCCGCTATCGGGCGACGGAGCTGATCTACATCCTGGAGCGCTCCGGCGCCCGCCTGCTGGTGCTGCAGCTCAACTTCAGAAAGATAGACTTTCCGGGCGTGCTCGCGGAGGTCGATCCCGGTGCCGTGCGCACGCTGGAACGGGTAGCGGTGATGGATGCGGGCGCCGACCTGCCGGCGCGGGTGCTGGGCAAACCGACCACGGCCGTCGATCTCTCCCGGGACATCGCAGTCGCGCCGCCGGACCGTTCGCACCCTGATGCGTTGGCGGTTCTGTTCACCACCTCGGGCACCACCAAGGGGCCGAAACTGGTCATGCACCCGCAGCGCACCATTGCCCTGCACAGCCAGCGCGTGGTCCGCGCCTTCGGCTTCGACGCACCTGGCGCCAGGCTCCTGGCGTCGTTGCCCTTCTGCGGCACCTTCGGCCTGACTTCGGTGCTCGGCGCCTTCGCCGGGGGCGCACCGGCGGTCATCATGGATGCCTTCGACGCGACGGGTGCCGTCGATCTGCTGCGGCGGCACGAGCTGACCCATGTCATCGGCAGTGACGAAATGTTTCAGCGCATCATCGAGCAGACCGCTCCTCCCGATCCCTTCCCCTCATTGCGCCTGAGCGCTTTTGCCGCCTTCCATCCCGGCGCTGCGGAACTGGCGCGCGCGGGCTTGGAG
>Ga0172380_10001005_pt1 | contig 50365 bp, 45 predicted proteins | sample Leawe162metaG_FD_119747 | JGI IMG/M metagenome (GOLD analysis project Ga0172380, IMG submission 119747) | Leachate microbial communities from a municipal landfill in Southern Ontario, Canada - Leachate well 162 metaG | ecosystem: Engineered > Solid waste > Landfill > Unclassified | place... | reverse complement strand
GTTCCTAGGATGTTGCGTTATGGAATCTATGGTTTTTTGTTGACCCTGTTGTTCGTGCCCTACCAAACTAAGTTGTCAGGATATGCCATACCGTCGCTGTTCTTGGCATTGAGTTTATGCGCCGTATTGATGAGTTTTATGTTGGACAAGCCTTCTGCAGTAGACTTTTTCCATAGCGGCGAAGGTAAGTTGTGGACGGGATTTTTGTTGTTTTTTGTGCTGTCGGTATTTGTGATAAACCACAGCAAGGCGGTTTATGTGCAGGCCTACATTGTCTCCTTTGTTACCTATCTGGTTTTTCGTTTCTCAGGGACCAGCATTAATCCGGATCAGTTGCTGAAGTGGATTCCGCCCTATCTGATCCTGAATGGGATGTTTTCTTACGCCCAGTTGTGGGGTGGTGCTGCCTGGTTTCCGGCCAAGTACATCGCGAATGGCGGTTTGAGTGATTTCAGAATGCCTTATGGGTTACAAGATATTCCGACTACCGCCGGGTTGTTTCCGGCCGTTTTGCTTGTCGGAGTATTGGCAAAATTTTCATTAGAAGCGGCCAAGAAAGTTGGTATTCTTGCATTGTTGGCCATGGTCATGGGGGTTTCCAGTGTGTTGCTGGCGGCATCGAGGGCATCCTTGCTGGCAGTTGCTGTAGGTGTACTTGTGGTGACCGCGTTTGTGATTCTAAAAAAAAGAAGGCCTGTAAATCTTTTTTTGATGGTGGGGACCATTGTGGGAGGGCTGGTTATTTCTTATTTTGCATGCGTCGATTTCGATGCCTATCGTCCCATTCGATATAAGATCGTTGAACCGCTCCTGAAAATGAAGCTATCTGACGGGTCGTTTCAGCAAAGGCTGGTAACGTTAAAGATGGTTGCCGATGAGTTTGGCCAGGCAAGTCAGGCAAGCCAGGCAAGCCAGGCAAGTCAGGCAAGTCAGGCAAGTCAGGCAAGCCAGGCAAGCCAGGCAAGTCAGGCAAGTCAGGCAAGCCAGGCAAGCCAGGCACGTAACGTCCGGAAGTTGCTATTCGGTGTTGGGATCGGGAATGCCGAAAGCCATTATGGGGAATATCTTAGCTCTGGAACACTCAAGTGGGCTGACAAAATAGATCGGAAGACTATCCCTATCCACAATTCTTTCGTCGAATTCTTGTTTGAGGCTGGGGTAATTGTTTTCGTGTTTTTTACCTTGGTCACGGTTTACGTTCTTTATCGTGCTATACGATCTCGGAGAGAAGAACTGCTTCCTTACATTGTGATGTTTGTGTCCCTGTGTTCTTGGATGTTATTGCATGATTATCTGCGAAATCGACCTTATTGGTTATTGCTTGGCATTTTGGCCGCGTTTGCAGTGTGGCAGAAACCACAGCCCGTTTCGGCCCGCTAGGTTTAGGTGATCGGTAATGACTAAGGCCGTTATCCTCGCTGGCGGGTTGGGAACTAGAATTTCGGAGGAAACCCACCTGAAGCCGAAGCCTATGGTCGAGATCGGCGGCAAGCCGATCCTGTGGCATATCATGAAGCTTTATTCGGCGCATGGTATTGATGAATTTATCATCTGCTGTGGTTACAAAGGTTATGTGATCAAGGAATATTTCGCCAACTACTTTTTGCATATGTCGGATGTAACCTTCGACATGCGAGAGAATCGTATGGAAGTACATCAAGCCTATGCTGACCCATGGCGGGTTACCTTGGTCGATACGGGTGAGAACACTATGACCGGTGGGCGGCTCAAGCGGGTGGCTGAATATGTGCGCGATGAAGAGGCCTTTTGTTTTACTTATGGCGACGGCATTGCGGACGTTAATATTACGGCACAGTTAAGTTTTCATCGGGCTCACGGAAAGGCGGCGACCGTGACAGCTGTGCGACCTCCCGGGCGTTATGGAGCACTTCAATTGAATGGGGTTCAGGTGGCAGGCTTTGCGGAGAAGCCGCGTGGGGATGGTGGATTGATAAATGGGGGTTTTTTTGTGCTATCCCCTCGGGTGCTGGAATACATTCGTGGTGACGATACTCCCTGGGAATCTGTTCCGCTAGAGATGTTGGCGGGAGAGGGAGAATTGATGTCTTTTGAACATCGTGGCTTCTGGCAGCCGATGGATACGTTACGGGAGAAAAATTTGCTTGAAGAACTTTGGGCCAGTGGACAGGCGCCATGGAAGGTTTGGTGATGGCGCGACTGCCTGATGCAGCTTTCTGGCGTGGTAAACGTGTTTTTTTGACTGGGCATACCGGTTTCAAAGGAGCATGGTTGGCGTTATGGCTCAAGCACCTTGGCGCTGAGGTGCATGGCTATGCATTGGCACCCCCGTCGTTGCCGAATTTATTCGAAGTGGTTCACGTGGCCGCCGATTTGATAACCGACGTGCGCGGTGATCTGCGAGATGCCGATGGTGTGGCGGATGCTGTTGCTAAGGTGCGTCCCGATGTGGTATTTCATCTTGCCGCGCAATCTTTGGTGAGACCGTCTTACGCAGATCCGTTGGGGACCTTCGCTGTTAATGCAATGGGAACAGCCCACGTGCTGGAGGCTGCTCGGCATTGTCCGGCGGTCCGTGCAGTGGTGGTCGTGACCACTGATAAATGCTATGAGAACCGTGAGTGGGTGTATCCGTATCGTGAAAACGATCGGTTGGGTGGGCATGATCCGTACAGTGCCAGCAAGGCCTGTGCTGAATTGGTGGCGGATTGTTGGCGGCGTAGTTTTTTTAAGTCGGCCGGCGTAAATGCATTGCGTATTGCTACCGTGCGGGCTGGCAACGTTATTGGTGCAGGTGATTGGGCAGTCGATCGCTTGCTGCCAGACTGCTTTCGTGCGTTCGCATGCAGCGAATCGGTAAAGTTGCGTTGTCCGCATGCGGTTCGGCCGTGGCAGCATGTGCTTGAACCGCTTTCAGGCTATCTGCAGTTGGCCGAGAGCCTGGTCGGGGCGGGAGGGGAGGATTTTTCCCGGAGCTGGAACTTTGGCCCTGATCCGGATAGCGATGCATCGGTTGGTCACGTTGCAAGTGAAGCGGCTCGCCTATGGGGGGAAACTGCACGGGTGGAATTCGATGTCGCGCTGATGGCGGGTCATGAGGCTGGCGTGTTACGTCTCGATTCTACGATGGTCCGCGTTCAGTTGGGTTGGCGACCTCGTTGGCCGCTAGCTCGAGCATTATTCGAGACGGTACGTGGTTATAAAGTGTATGTCGAAGGCGGTGATCTGCGAGCATTGGTGCTGGGACAAATTGATACTTACAGTTCGGAGTCTGGTTAATAATGGCGCGATTTGATTTTTTGCCGATGCCGATCGCCGGACTTATGCTCGTGCAGCGTCAAATCATTGAAGATAGCCGAGGGTTTTTCTCCCGATTTTATTGTGCAGCAGAATTTGAAACATTGGGTATTCAAAAACCTGTCAGGCAAATTAATCATACACTGACAAAAAGCAAAGGTGCCGTGCGTGGTATGCATTTTCAATTGCCACCGTATGCGGAAACCAAGCTTGTTAGTTGTTTGCACGGAAAGATCTTCGATGTTGCCGTGGATCTGCGTAAGGACTCGCCGACTTTTTTGAGATGGCATGGCGAAATACTTTCGGCCGCTAATCAGCGCAGTTTTTTAATCCCAGAGGGTTTTGCGCATGGGTTCCAGTCGCTAACGGTAGATTGCGAAGTGATTTATTTGCATACCGCCGCTTATGACCCGGCATCTGAAGGTGCTCTAAATGCGGCCGATCCGCGTTTGGCTATAACATGGCCTCTCGACGTCACAGAGATGTCAGATCGTGACCGATCCCATCCAATGCTGTCCGCATACTTTGAGGGGATTCAATTATGAGGTGCCGCCACTGCGGAGCCGATCTGAGGTTGCCGTTTATTGACTTGGGGAGCGCTCCGCCGTCCAATGCTTATCTGAACCAAGAATCCCTTCATGCGCCGGAGAAATGGTACCCGCTAAGAGTATTGGTGTGCACTGAATGCTGGTTGGTGCAGACGGAGGATTATGCTCACTGCGCGGAGCTTTTTTCGGCGGAATATGCCTATTACAGTTCGTTCTCGGCAACTTGGTTACGGCATGCAGAATGTTACGTTGAAATGATGGTTCAACGTTTTGGGCTTGATGAAACTTCCCAGGTAGTGGAGGTCGCCTCGAATGATGGTTACCTCCTGCAATACGTCAAGGGACATGGCATTCCTTGCTTGGGGGTCGAGCCGACGGCAGGGACGGCGCAGGCGGCACGTAACAAGGGAATTGACGTTATCGAGGAGTTTTTTGGTATTGAATTTGCTCGGAGTCTGGTTGCCTCCGGGAAGAGTGCTGACTTGATGGTGGCGAACAATGTCCTAGCTCACGTGCCGAATATCAATGATTTTGTCGGTGGGTTTTCCTTGCTGCTTAAACCCAACGGTGTGGCTACCTTTGAATTTCCGCATCTCCTGAGGCTCGTGCAGGAAAATCAATTCGACACGATTTATCATGAGCATTTCTCATACCTTTCGTTGACTGCGTTGCTGCATATCTTTGACCGCAATGGCCTCGTCGTGTTTGATGTCGAGGAACTGACGACACACGGCGGTAGCCTCCGTGTCTATGCGCAGCGTAGTGATACTGGCAAGCGAGCACCCAGCGAACGGGTGAAGCAGTTAACTGAGATGGAAATAGAGGCAGGAATTACGACGAGAAATTTTTACGCAAAATTTCAACTCAAAGCGGAGCAAGTCAAGAATGAGTTCCTCTTTTTTTTGATTGAGGCGAAAAAATCCGAGAAAACGGTCGCTGCCTATGGGGCGGCGGCCAAGGGGAACACCCTGATGAACTATGCAGGTATCCGTCCTGATCTGATTCGGTTTGTAGTCGATCTTAATCCCGTCAAGCAGGGGAAATTCATGCCGGGGAGCCGAATTCCCATTGTGGGCGAAACATCCTTGCAGGCGGCGAAGCCAGACTATGTCGTGATTTTTCCGTGGAACCTGCGAAATGAGATCATTGAACAGGTAGCCTATGTTCGCCAGTGGGGAGGTAGATTTGTAACTGCGGTGCCGGAGATGACGTGCGAATGCTGATCATATCGTCCGAGGCACATGTCTCGCCGCTTGCAGATATTGAAGACTCGCAGCGCGGAAGCCGTATCGAGATCGGAGTTGGCTGCCAGATCGACTCCTTTGTCAAAATTAAGCCAGTTGGGGGGAGCGGAGATGTTGTTATCGGGGAACAGAGTTACATTAACTCGGGGACAGTGATTTATTCCGGGAATGGAGTACGAATTGGTGATCATGTCCTGATTGCGGCTAACTGTACTCTGGCGCCAATAAACCATGAATTTCGGGATCGGAGGAAACTGATCGTTGAACAGCGATTCATGCCGAGCCGTGGGGGGATTATCATTGAAGACGATGTCTGGATCGGGGCAAATTGTGTAATTCTCGACGGTGCCATAATACGTCAGGGGTGTGTGGTTGCGGCCGGGAGTGTTGTCCGTGGGGAATTGCCGGCATATGGGGTGTATGCCGGGAGTCCGGCAGTACAGCTAAGGACGCGCACATGAAGTTCACGGTTGTTGGTGCCAGCGGATTTATCGGTTCGGCACTTATGAAACAGTTGTGTGCTACCGAGAATCATCAGGTTTTTGTGCCCGAAAAAAATGCGGCTGAACTTTTCATCCAGCCGCTTGGGCATGTGATATATGCGGCGGGTGTAACGGCCGATTTTCGTCGTCGCCCCTTTGATACTCTCCGTGCGCATGTTAGTTTACTTGCCGAATTGTTGGAAAGAGCGGAATTTGATTCATTGCTGTATCTATCTTCAGCTCGTATATATCGGCATGCCGAACATACGGGCGAAGAGGCGGCCATTTTTTTGCGTAGTCATGATCCAGAAGATTATTACGATCTCACCAAACTAAGCGGAGAGGCCTTGTGTTTCGCAAGCATGCGCAAAAATGTACGAGCTGTCCGACTCTCAAATGTAGTTGGAACGGATTTTAGATCGAGTAATTTTTTGTTTGAATTGATTCGTGCTGCATGTGATCATGGCCATATCGAATTGCGTAGTGCTCTTGACTCGGAAAAAGATTATGTTTTAGTCGAAGATGTTGTCCGGATTCTTCCCGAGATCGCGATGCACGGTCACGAGCAGTGTTACAATCTAGCAACGGGGTGCAATCTTCGGCACGCAGCGATTGTAGATGCCATTAAGGATGCGACGGGGGCAAGCTTTTCCGTTGTTTTGGGCGCGCCTAGACATGTGGTGCCGCAGATCAATATCCAAAGGCTACAAGCTGAATTTGGATTTCACGCAGATGAAGTTCTCCCACGCATACCTGAACTAGTCGGTGAATATAGGAAATATCATGATGCTAAAAGTAGATCTTGAAAATGGGTTGGTTGAAGTTGATTCTGCCGAAGGCAAGGTTCGTTATCAAATAGGCTCTCCAGAGGCGTTTGAGTGGATTTCCCGTGCGTGGCTGCGTAGCGGATGGGATGGGAAATATGTTTACAGTTTTAGTTGGCTCGGTCGCCCTATCATTCAGCTCCCGGATGACGTAATGCGCATCCAGGAGGCGATTTACGAAATCAAACCGGATGTAGTGATTGAAACAGGCGTTGCCCACGGCGGTAGCTTGATACTTTATGCATCATTGTTTCGCTGTATGGGGCGTGGACGGGTTATTGGAGTGGATATCGAAATTCGCCCTCATAACCGGAAAGCTATTGAAGCGCACGAAGTTAATGATTTGATTTCATTGGTGGAAGGTAGTTCGACGTCCCCCCCAGTGTTAGAACAGGTGCGTTCTATGGTCAAACCTGGGGAGCGAGTGATGGTGATTTTGGATTCTAACCATTCGCGCGATCATGTTCGAAGCGAATTGGAGTGTTACGGGCCCCTAGTGTCACAGGGGTCATACATTGTGGCTACGGACGGAATAATGGGTGATTTGGTTGGCGCGCCACGCTCGCATTCGGACTGGTCTTGGAACAACCCTCGGGTCGCTGCCGAAGAATTTACTGCGTCTCATCCCGAGTTTGAATTGGCGCCGCCAGATTTCCCCTTCAATGAAGGAACGCTGGCACATCATGTTACCTATTGGCCTGGGGCGTGGTTGCGGCGGAAGTAATGGGGATGATTGGAACAGATAGTTGGCCTCTAGTGACAATAGGGATGCCTATTCGTAACGGCATGCCAATGCTCGCTGAAGCATTCCGCGCTGTACTCGCTCAGGATTATCCAAATTTTGAAATCATTGTCTCGGACAATGGATCCACAGACGCTACGTCAACACTATTGGCAGATTTTGCAAAGAAGGACGCGCGCATCTGCATTACTCGCCAAGTGAATTCGTTGACGGCTCTAGACAATTTCCAATGGGTTCTTAAACGTGCTCGCGGTGAATTTTTTCTTTGGGGTGCGCATGATGACCTGCGCGATCCGGACTATGTGTCGCGTCTTGTCGCGCATCTGCGCGTTCACCCAACTGCGGTATTGGCCTTTGGCGAGTTGCGCGTATCATCGACCTTCGGGGAAGGATATCACATAAAGTCCTTCGTATACGAAACCAAGGGGCTTAGTCCTCTGGAGCGAGTGCGTAAAACTGCTCATCGTCAATGTTATCACATTTATGGCGTATGGCGGACAGCAGTCTTGCAGCAAATCCCGTTTATATTTAACCCATGGTGGCCAGATTTGCCGCTGATGATTGCTGCGGCGTATTGTGGCGAATATCATTGTGTGCCAGGTGTTCGATTCGATTACCTCGAAATGCCAAAAACGAATCTCGAACGTGCTCAATATCAGGATAACACCGCAAGTTTTAGTCGTGTGGCACGCACGATCAAATTATTCGTTGTCACCTATAGGACAATGCTGCCTGTAGGTGGGATTTGGCCGGCGATTTGTGCAACGGCCTTTGTCATAGAGAAGCAATTTTATGTGGTTTTTGGGCTGATAACTGGTCGGATTCGGCGCGGTTAGAGGCGTACGAGAAAATTTGAATATTCTTCATGTAATCAGCGGACTCGAGCAGGGCGGGGCGGAAGCCATCCTCCTTCGGTTGCTGCAAAATCTGGATCGTAGGGAATTTTCTCAGGCGGTTGTGTCCCTCACAACAGAGGGGACACATGGTCATGCGGTCAAGGAGAGCGGGATTCCCCTTCTATCCCTTGGAATGATGGGGTTTAGCTCCATTCCAGGAGGTCTTTTTAAGCTGATAAGTGCAGTAAGAAAAGAACGTCCCCATATTGTACAAACTTGGCTTTTTCATGCGGATTTGATGGGACTTCTTGCCGGGAGAATGGTTCGTGATGTTCGCGTAGCATGGAATGTCCGTTGTGCGGCATTGGCGCCCGGCGATGTGCCATGGTCAACGATGGCTCTGATTAAAGTTTTGTCGAAATTATCGCGTTATCCAGAGGCGGTGGTTTTCAATTCGGTCGTTGGCAAGGAAGCCCACAAGGCTCTTGGTTATCGCCCACGGTTTAGTCCTGTAATTCCCAATGGCTTTGATCTTGAGGAGTGGCAGCCTAATGCGACTAGGCGTGCAGAATTTCGTGCTGAGATTGGGGTCGTCGAGGATGACTTTCTTGTTGGCATGGCGGCTCGCTATCATCCCATGAAGAGGCATTCTGTGTTTTTAGCCGCAGCTAAAAAGTTGGCGATGAGAGTGCCTAATGTAAGGTTTGTCCTTGTGGGATTCGGAACGACATGGGAAAATTCTGCTCTTGCTGCAGAGATTGATCGGTATGGGCTTCGCGGGCGTTTTACGTTGCTTGGGGCGCGGACGGATATGGTACGTATCATGGCTGGCCTTGACTGCATGGTATCGACATCAAGTAGCGAGGGATTTCCGAACGTTATTGGCGAAGCGATGGCGTGTGGTATCCCGTGTGTTGTGACAGACGCGGGGGATTCGTGTCTTATTGTTGGGGAGACAGGGAAGGTCGTGGCCGTTGATGATGCGGATGGGGTGGTGGATGGTGTGTTTGAGATAATGACCGCTGATTTAGCGGCACGGATGGTCATGGCAAAACGATGCCGCATGCGCATTGCCGAAAACTTTGCTTTGGACCGGATGGTGGCGCGCTACGCAAATTTTTATCGGGAATTAAATGGACATCGAAAATGCTAATAAGGATGATCGAGTCGTTCGAGGGTTTGGTGAGGAATGGTCGAGGTTTTCCCAAGCATGCCTTAGCGACGAGGAGAGAGGGCGAATTTTTGAGGACTACTTCGCTCTTTTTCCTTGGGATAAACTGCCCTTTGATTCGAAGGGAGCGGATATAGGTTGTGGTAGTGGGCGGTGGGCAGCGGTAGTTGCGCCAAGAGTTGGTCATTTGGTGTGCGTAGATGCGAGTGCTGATGCACTGGAGGTTGCACGTCACAATCTGGAGTACCAGCAGAACGTGGAATTTCAGATTGCAGATGTAGGCCGATTGCCATTCGCCGAAGGTGAACTTGATTTTGCCTATTCCCTCGGGGTACTTCATCACGTGCCGGATACTGAAGGCGCTATTGTTCAAATTAGCAAATGTCTGAAACCGGGGGGCTTGTTTTTAGTGTATCTGTATTATGCTTTTGACAATAGACCTTTTTGGTTCAGATTTTTGTGGCGCTTTTCAGACTTGCTCAGGCAGGTTCTCTGCCGGATGCCCTCGCGTTTGCGGTTTTTATTATGCGATGCGATTGCAATCCTGATTTATTGGCCTCTGGCATGCGTGGCTGCAATGCTGGAGCGATTGGGGCTTGCGTTGGAGCATTTCCCGCTTAGCTACTATCGGGATAAGTCTTTCTATGTGATGCGAACCGATGCATTGGATCGATTCGGTACCCGTCTTGAAAAGCGTTATTCGCGGCGGCAGATCTCGGCAATGCTTGAGTCTGCTGGTTTTAGTGATGTTAAGTTTTCTGAGGTGGCACCGTTTTGGTGTGCGATCGGCATACGTAAGACGAAGGCTGAGTAGGCATGTGTGGAATAGCTGGTTTTTTTGATAGTTCCCAGGTTGGCGCTGAGTCAGAGGCGGCATTGTCGCGGATGACCGGTGCCCTTGTTCGCCGTGGGCCAGATGATTTTGGTCTCTGGTTTGATCGGGAGGCCGGGGTCGGATTAGGACACCGACGGCTCTCAATTCTCGACCTTAGCCCTGCCGGCCACCAACCGATGGTTTCCGCCTGCGGGCGCTATGTTGTGATCTTTAACGGGGAGATTTACAATCATCTTAAATTGCGCCAGGAGTTGGGAATTCTAACCGCTTTTCCGACAGGAGATGAACCGTGGCGTGGCTATTCAGATACGGAAACGTTGTTGGCGGCAGTGGTCGCGGTGGGGATTGAAGCCGCGCTAAAGAAATACATCGGCATGTTCGCTTTCGCTCTCTGGGATCGCGAAACGCGGAGCCTGACGTTGGCTCGTGATCGGCTGGGCGAGAAACCACTTTATTATGGCTGGCAGGGGAAGACCTTTCTTTTTGGGTCGGAACTAAAGGCCCTGCGGGAGCATCCGGCCTTTAGTGGTGAAATCAACCGGGATGCTTTAAGCCTGTATATGCGGCACAACTGCATCCCTGCACCGTACTCTATCTATCAAGGGATATACAAACTTCCCCCTGGCACTTGGGTTACCCTGAGGGGGGACGAGAGGAATATCGTGCCGCAGAGCTATTGGTCGGCACGTGAAGCGGCAGAAGTTGGCTCACGTTCCCCTTTTGTCGGCTCGGAGGCTGAGGCGCGAATTGCTCTAGACAATGTGCTGCGCCAGGCAGTGGCCGGACAAATGCTGGCCGATGTGCCATTGGGCGCTTTTCTTTCTGGCGGTGTAGATTCTTCCACTGTGGTAGCGTTGATGCAGGCCTTATCTGAGCATCCCGTAAAAACATTTACTATCGGTTTTCATGAGGCAAACTATAACGAGGCGGAGCATGCTCATGCAGTGGCTCGGCACCTAGGGACAGAACACACCGAGTTGTATGTTACGTCAAAGCAAGCAATGGCTGTTATACCCAAGTTGCCGACGCTATATGATGAACCATTCGCGGACTCTTCTCAGATTCCTACCTTCTTGGTTTCGGAGCTTGCTCGCCGACATGTGACGGTGAGTCTCTCCGGCGATGGCGGGGACGAACTGTTCGGTGGTTACAATCGATATTTCTGGGCGACGAATATTTGGCGCCGTGTTGGTTGGCTACCTCAGCCCATGCGGGTTGCCTTGGCAGGTGCGCTTGAGGTGCTGCCGCCTGCAGCATGGGATGGTGTGTTTAAGGGATTGGGTCATTTTTTGCCAACTGGGTGGCGTTACGCGAACCCCGGCGATAAACTGCACAAACTGGCGGAGATATTAGCAGCGCGGACGCCAGAAGAAATTTATATAGGATTGGTGTCGCACTGGAAGTACCCAGATAAGATCGTATCTGACGCGCACGAGCCAGCAACAGTGTTGACTGATTCGTCTCGATGGGCGGCATTGCCGGACTTTGAAAGTCGGATGATGTACCTCGATCAGATGAGCTACTTGCCTGATGATATTCTTGCAAAGGTGGATCGTGCAGCGATGGGGGTATCGCTGGAGACACGCGTGCCATTTCTGGACCATCGGGTGGTGGAATTCGCGTGGTCGTTGCCACTCTCCTTGAAAATGAGGGATGCTCAGGGTAAGTGGCTGTTGCGTGAGGTGCTCTCTCGCTATGTGCCGAAGGATTTGATCGAGCGCCCCAAGATGGGCTTCGGTATTCCTCTCGACGTGTGGCTGCGTGGCTCACTTAAGGGCTGGGCGGAAGAATTGCTTGATGAAACTCGTTTGAGAAACGAGTGCTTTTTTGATCCATCTGCCATTCGCAAAAAATGGGATGAACATTTGGCTGGGCGGAGGAATTGGTCCTATCATTTATGGGATGTTCTGATGTTCCAGGCTTGGAATGAACAATGGCGCTAAAGGTTTGCCAGCTCTGTGCCGTTGATTTCACGCTGCAACACTTTTTGTTGCCGTTGATCGATGGTATGCAGGCTGCTGGCTGGCAAGTTAAGGCGGTCTGTTCGGATGGGGAGGCCATAGATGGACTGCGGAAGCGGGGGTATGACATAGTCACTATTAGGGTCACCCGCAGTTTTAATGTAGTTGCCCATCTCGTTTCATTTTGGCAATTGTTTTGTTTTTTCCGGCGGGAGCGTTTTGACGTTCTGCATGTACACACTCCTATTGCGGCACTCATAGGGCGTTTGGCTGGGAGGCTTGCCGGGATCCCTCTTATTGTATACACCGCTCACGGATTTTATTTCCACGGGGAAATGTCGCAATTGAAATACCGGTTTTTTGTTGCCTTGGAGCGGTTGGGTGGCAACTTTACCGATTTGTTGTTCACTCAGAGTTCGGAGGACGCAGAATCTGCGGTTTTTGAGGGTATCGCCCCTCGGCAGAATGTGTTGGTTATCGGTAACGGCGTTGACGTACATCGTTTTGACCCTGAAGCTCCTGTTGATGTTGCATTTTTAAAACAAAGTTTTGAGATCCCAGAAAGTGCCCCGGTGGTCGGGATTATCGGGCGAATGGTTTGCGAGAAAGGGTATAGAGAATTTCTCCAGGCAGTCACGACGCTATCATCGGAATTTCCTGAAGCATATTTTCTGCTTGTTGGCGGGCGTCTTGTGAGTGATCATGATGATCCCATCGAGCCCGCAATCGAACGCGCTAAAGCCATGCTCGGCACGCGTTTAGTTTTGGCGGGCTTTCGCTCCGATATCCCAATTATTTTGGCAGTAATGGATGTTTTTTGTCTGCCTTCTTACCGAGAGGGTATGCCACGAACTATAATCGAAGCCATGATGATGGGAAAACCCGTGGTTGCTACAAATATTCGAGGTGCGCGCGAGGAAGTGATTGATGGTGTTACCGGGCTACTCGTGCCAAGTCGTGATCCTTTTGCATTGGCTGTGGCGTTGCATCGTTGCTTGGCTGATCCTGGAGGAGCTGTCAGAATGGGGCAGGCTGGCAGAAAGCGAGCGCTTGAACTATATGATGAAACTCGTGTTGTCGCATTGCAAATTAATACAATATCGGGCCGTTTTTTTGGGCAAGCTTAAGAGGCCGTCTCATTTGTTCGATATCTGCGTGGCCGCGTTTGAAGAAGCGCTGTCCCGTTACGCAAGCCTGAGATCTTCAACACCGATCAGGGCAGCCAGTTTACCCGCGAGGCCTTCACCGACGTGCTCAAAGACGCCGGGATCCGTATCTCGATGGACGGTAAAGGGCGCTGGATGGATAACATCATGATCGAAAGACTCTGGTGCTCCCTGAAATACGAAGCATCTGCCGCCATGCCTTTGAGACCGGAAGCGAGGTTCGGCAAGGTCTCAACCGCTGGATTGATATTTACAATACACGACATCCTCATCCCAGTCTTGACGATAAAACTCCGGATGAGGCATATTGGCAAAAAGCTCGGTTCGGCTACGCTGGATCGATTATCAAACTGGCGGCCTAAACATGAAGGCTTTCCATCTTATTTCCGCCGCCGAACTGTCCGAACGACTGGGGCCACCTCTGTATTCATCAGTGCTCTTCTTACGTTGGTCGGTTAGAGGGGCATGAGCCAACCGCAGCTCGCCTTTCATGCCAATTCAGAAGAGTTGCACTTGGAACTTGAATTTAGGTGCTGTCCTAGCCATGACCAAAAGGAAAAAAATGGACAAAAAAAATGAGGTTATTGCCGTGGTGGGCTTGGGCTATGTGGGGCTGGCGCTGGCCGTAGAATTCGGAAAAAAATTTACAACGATCGGTTTTGATCTTTCGGAAATCAAGATCCAGAATTATCACAAGCATTACGACCCTACAGGGGAAGTTTCTTCGGCGGACTTTAAAGCCGCGACTAAATTTACCGCCACCACTGATTCCTCACGGTTGCAGGATGCCGATCTGATTATTGTTGCTGTGCCTACACCGGTGAATGAATCGCGTCAGCCGGATTTCGCTCCCCTGATAGGTGCTTCCACTACAGTGGGGCGGAACATGAAAAGGGGGGCTGTTGTCGTGTACGAATCAACCGTGTATCCAGGGGCTACCGAGGAAGTTTGCATTCCGGTTCTGGAGAGGGAGTCTGGTCTGACATGGAAGGATGACTTTCATGTGGGTTATTCTCCGGAGCGGGTTAATCCTGGCGACAAGGAGCATTCGCTGACCAAGATTGTTAAGGTCGTCGCCGGGGATGATGCGGAAACACTTGAAAGACTTGCTGTTACTTACGAGAGCATCATTGTTGCCGGGGTGCATCGGGCCAGCTCCATACAGGTGGCAGAAGCAGCAAAGGTTATCGAAAATACCCAGCGTGATCTTAATATCGCTCTCATGAATGAACTCGCTATCATTTTTGACAAGCTAGATCTCGATACTGGGGAAGTGTTGGCGGCGGCCAGAACCAAATGGAATTTTCTTCCCTTCCATCCAGGTCTGGTAGGTGGACATTGTATCGGGGTTGATCCATATTATCTCACCCATAAGGCCGAGATGCTTGGCTATCACCCGGAGGTGATCCTGGCTGGGCGGCGCATTAACGATGGCATGGGCGCATTTGTTGCTCGGAGAACCATCAAACAGATGGCCCATGTTGGAAACGGGATTATCAAAGGGGCCAAGGCGATCGTTCTTGGGCTCACTTTTAAGGAGAACTGCCCTGATCTGCGGAACTCCAAGGTTACGGATATAATTTTTGAACTCAAAAGCTATGGGGTGGAGGTGTATGTTCACGACCCCATTGCCGACCCGGTTGAGGCGGAGCGGGAATATGGCATTACTCTTGTTTCTTGGGAAGAACTGCCGCAAGCAGATGTTATTCTTGCGGCAGTGGCTCATCGACAATATTTTTCTATGCCATTTGATGAGATGTTGATCAAATTAAAACAAGGGGGATGTTTCATGGACGTGAAGTCATGTTATGATGCTTCGGCGCTTCGTTCCGCAGGTTATCATGCGTGGAGACTGTGATTGTTTCTGGCTCTGGGGTGCTTTTTCCATGCAACTTGGCGATGTCCCGGCCATGGTTGCAGACGTTGAAGATTTGAGTCGAGATGTTGGTTTTAGGCCAAATACTTCCATTGAGCAGGGTATTCGTTCCTTTGTGGATTGGTCCCGGGATTTTTATCGTGCTTGAGGCATGTCTCGTCGTTCGTCGAAACACAGGCCAGTAACGACTGATATTCGGCGGGAGGCCGAATATCAAGGAGGCGATTTCCTTCGGGAAGGTCGCCCCATGCGTTACTATAAAATCTGGTATGCACGGAAGAACTGGTTTCCTCATGGTATATTTATGTTGGGTGTCAGCTTTTTTTTGGGATGGGAACGAGAAAACATAAAGGTCATCCAGCATGAAATACCAATTTCGTAAACTGAATTTCTGGATTGTATTCGGGGCTGACCTGCTACTGCTGGTCGCCGCGCATCTGCTCGCCTATGTAATTCGTTTCGATGGCGCTGTGCCTCAAGAACAGAGAGCCAACATTTTTGCCGTCCTCGGTTTTCTCCTTCCCGCCAAGTTGATCCTGTTTCATTTGTTTGGGTTGTATAGAGGGATGTGGAGGTACACTTCCCTTGCGGATTTGCTGAATATCCTCAAGGCCTGCGTGGTTTCCGGGTTTATTACGTTGGGTGGGATCCTGTTGTTGAACCGTTTTGAGGGGTTTTCCAGGTCTGTTTTTGTCCTAGATGCTCTGCTGACTTTCCTTTTTATCGCCGGGTTTCGTATCAGTCTCAGGCTCTCTTGCCAGAGCGCTTTCTGTTTACCTTTCTTGCGGGATGATGTCAGCAAGCGGCAGCGCCGCAAGCGGTTGCTCATCATCGGGGCTGGGGATGCAGCCGAGAAAGTGACGCGGGAAATCAACGATAACAAGGCGCTACCCTACATGGTGGCCGGGTTTCTGGATGATCATTCCGCCAAGATCGGTCAGCAGATTCATGGTATTCCGGTCCTTGGCCCCATTGCGGATCTTTCGGAGTATGTGTTTAAAACCAAGGCTCAGGAGGTGCTCATTGCCATTCCTTCAGCCAGCCGTGATCAGATGCAGCGGATCGTCGAGCTGTGCCGGGGTTGTGACATTCCGTTCAAGACCTTGCCGGGGTTGGGAGAGCTGATTAGTGACCGAGTTTCCATTAAGGCCATCCGCGATGTTTCGTACAAGGATCTCTTGGGGCGGCCGCCGGTACGCCTCGAGTTGGAACAGATCGGCGAGATCCTGGCAGGAAAGACGGTTCTCGTTACTGGGGCCGGAGGATCCATCGGGTCGGAACTCTGTCGCCAGATTTTTCGTTTCCAACCCTCCACTCTCATCCTCATGGATGCCAGCGAACAGAACCTTTATCAGATCGAGATGGAGTTGCTCCACGAATACGGCTTCAAGAACTATGTGGCTGTGCTCGGCAAGGTGCAGGATAAGGATTTGCTTGTGTCGTTGTTCTCGCATTACCGGCCAACGGTGGTCTTCCATGCCGCAGCCTATAAGCATGTTCCCATGGTCGAGGGGAACCCCTGGGAGGGGGTTTACAAAATATCTTTGCCTCCAAGCGGTTGATGGAGGTTTCGGCGCGGCATGGAGTGGAGCGGTTTATCCTGATCTCCACCGACAAGGCGGTGCGGCCTACAAATGTCATGGGCGCCACCAAGCGGATGACCGAGATCCTCATGCAGGGCTTTTGCGAGCAGGGCAAGGGCTCCGCTTCAGGGCCACGGTTTATGGCGGTGCGTTTCGGCAATGTTCTTGGCTCTTCAGGTTCGGTTATCCCCTTGTTCCGCCGACAGATCGAGCTAGGCGGCCCGGTTACCGTCACCCATCCGGATATGACCCGATATTTCATGTCCATTGAGGAGGCGAGTCAGCTTATCCTTCAGGCCGCGACCATGGGCGAGGGTGGTGAGATTTTTATTCTGGAGATGGGAACGCCGGTGCGGATCGGGCAGATGGCCCGCGATTTGATCAAGCTCTGTGGCAAGGAGCCGGATACGGAGATTGAGATCAGGTACACCGGGCTCAGACCCGGCGAGAAGATGTACGAGGAGTTGATCACCGAAGGCGAGGGGATCGTGTCCACCGATCATGAGAAGATCATGGTGTTGCGAGGGAACGGTGCTTCCTTGGAGGATCTTCATGGACCGCTGGAAAACCTTAAGCAGTTCGCTGCAACCCATGATGCCGAGGGGATCAAGGCAGAACTTTGCAAGGTGATACCCGAGTACACGTCCCAAGCCAGTGGATCCGTCCTGCCCAGGAGTTGATGGGTGCTTTTTGTTGTTCATCTGCCTGGAATAATTTGTAAAATATTTTGCCTGTCGGCCATCTCGCCCCTCTTGGTTATTTTGTTCTTTGCAAGAGGGAGCAGGTGTTGTAAAGTGGTGCCCCATTGGCCAGCGTGCCTGCTTGACTTAGAAAACGCTGGAGAGGTGACCGAGTGGCTTAAGGTGCACGCCTGGAACGCGTGTGTGCGGCAACGTACCGTGGGTTCGAATCCCACCTTCTCCACCAGATATTTCCCGGTTTGATAGCCGGGTCCTGCGCAACAGAGACTTGCGAACCCCGCCAGGTCCGGGAGGAAGCAACGGTAGTGAGTAACTTTGTGTGCCGCAGGGGTGCCTGGCTATCATTTTTTTGCAACTGTTCAGCAGCACCGCATCTGCTTTGTCATCGGCCTGCTCATGTGCACTAGCACACTTCGCAGACCTCTTTCGTGCATCTGTGGCAGCAGCAAGGCGGCGCTGCTGAACAGTTACATTTCGTGGTTAATGCGATTTTTTTTTGGCATCAAGCTGGATAGTTTTTTTTACCACTCGGGAGGCGGCCCCTTCGCCATCCCTTCCATGTCCCAAGAAGCACCGGTTCTTACACCTGAGGACTGAAAATGTCCTACCTTGTTCTAGCCAGAAAATGGCGTCCCCAGAATTTTGATGAGGTTGTCGGTCAGCAGGCGGTGGTGCGCACCCTGCGCAACGCGCTCACCCGTAACCGGGTCGCCCATGCCATGCTTTTTTCCGGGGTGCGCGGGGTTGGCAAAACCACCTTGGCGCGGCTCATGGCCAAGGCGCTTAACTGCCGGCAGGGCGAGCTGGATGTGCCCTGCGATCAGTGCGAGTCCTGCCTGGAGATCATGGCCGGCAACGCCATTGATCTGCATGAAATCGACGGCGCCTCCAATCGCGGCATTCAGGAGATTCGCGAACTCAAGGAAAACATTCGCTTTTTCCCCGCTAAGGGCCGCTACAAGATCATCATCATCGATGAAGTGCACATGCTCACCACCGAGGCCTTCAATGCTCTGCTGAAGACCTTGGAAGAGCCGCCGTCCCATGTCTATTTCATGTTCGCCACCACTGAGCTGCACAAGATCCCGATCACCATCCTCTCCCGTTGCCAGCGTTATGAACTCAAGCGGGTGCCTTTTGCCGAGCTGGTCGCGTTTTTCGCCAGGATCGCCGAAGCGGAAAAGGTTGCTATTTCTCCGCGCGCCCTGGAGATGATCGGCCGGGAGGCGGAAGGTAGCGTGCGGGACGGCTTGAGTCTTCTTGATCAGATCTTTTCCTTTGGCGGAGAAGAGATCAGCGATGGGGATGTGGCCCAGGTGCTGGGTCTGGTCGATCGCGGGATCTATGAAAAACTGGCTCGGGCGCTCCTGGCTGCTGATTTGGCCGGGTGTCTTGATATCTTTGAGCAGAGCCAGGCCGGGGGGATGGATCTCAAACGCTTTGCCAACGATCTGCTGGGGTTTTTCCGGGCCTTGCTGATCGCCAAGGTTAAGGCCCAGCCCGAGGAGATGCTGGACCTTTCCGACCAGGAGCTGGCGGCCATCAAGGATATTGCCGCGGGCGCCAGCCAGGAAACGCTCTACCATTATTTTTCCCTGCTGTTGAAGGGGAGCGAGGAGATGCAGTACTCTTCCCGGCCCCGTCTTGCCTTGGAGATGGCCTTTGTCCGGGCCACCCAAGCCGGGCAGATCGTGCCGGCGGCCACCCTGTTGGGGCGTCTTGACGGATTGCTGGCCGGAGCTGGTCCTCTGCCGCAGGGTGTTGCCAGGCCGGGATTTTCAGGCATTGCAACGGCCGAGCCTGAGCCCCCTGCGCCCAAGTCTCTCCCCAGGCCAACGGTATCCGCCCATTCTTCCGAAACGTTTCCGGAGCAAAAAAAAAATGAAATAGCCGGGGCGTCGGCACCCGCGCCGGAGCATGACAGGCAATTGCCTCCTGCCTCGACTGTCCCTTCCTCGGGTCGGGAGGTAAAAAGGGATTGGGAAGCGTTTATTGAGTATGTCAAGGAGCGGAAACGCTGGATGGCGCCTGTGCTGCAACTATGCGCCATGGCCCGGGATGAAGGGAGCGAGCTGGTCCTGAAGTTTGATGACCCATCCGACTGCAAGCTGTTGCAGGAGCATGATAATCTGAAACTTTTGCAGTCCTTTGCCCTGGATTTTTTTCAGCATGATTTTCGGGTCGTTTTCAGGGTGCGTGGCACCCAGGCTATTGCTGATGGCAGTGGTGATGAGGCCGAGAGTCTGCTTGCCGATAGGCGGGTTCTGGCCAATGATCCCATGGTGCGGATGACAGCCGAGATTTTTGGCGGGCAGGTCGGAAGTATCCGGACCGGGTCCAAGTAAAAGTGGAAAGTTGAAAGTGAAGGACAGCGGGGGGAGGTAGTTGCTCCTGTTGTCGGCGTAGTGTGATGGAAAGTCAATATGCCGGAGGTATGCGGATGGATATGAAACAGATGGTGAAGCAGGCGCAGCAGTTCCAGCAACGCCTGACGGAGATGCAGGGAGAGTTGGCGGGCAAGCAGGTCAGCGCCTCGGTGGGCGGCGGCATGGTAAGCGCCACGGTGAACGGCAGGCATGAACTCGTCAGTCTGATCATTGACAAGGAAGTGGTGGACCCCGCGGACACGCAAATGCTCCAGGATCTTGTGGTCTCCGCGGTGAATGAGGCTATGCGCAAGGCCCAGGCGATGATCGAAGCGGAGATGGCCAAGATCACGGGCGGCATCAAAATTCCGGGGATGTTTTAAATGATAGGCGCAAGGTTCAAGGTGCAGGGTAACACAATGAAGCCTGTAGTTTTGCGGTACTCCAGTCCCTTCGCCTTTCACCTTTCACCTTTCACCTTTTTGCCATGAACGTCGTTCCTCCGGCCCTGAGCCGTCTCATTGCAGATCTGAACCGGTTGCCGGGGATCGGGATGAAAACCGCGACCCGGCTGGCGCTCCATATTCTGCGGCGGCCCGCCAGCGAGGCCCAGAGTTTGGCCAGGGATCTGGGGGAGCTGCACCGAAGCATCAGGCTGTGCAGCGGCTGTTTTGCCTTTGCCGAAAGCGATCCCTGCGCCATCTGTCAAGATTCCGAACGGGATGGCGGGTTGGTCTGTGTGGTGGAGGAATCCGCGGATCTCATGGCCATCGAAAAAACCGGGGCCTTCAAGGGCAAGTATCATATTCTCCATGGGGTTCTTTCTCCCATGGACGGGATCGGTCCCGAGGAAATCAAGGCCGATGCCCTGCTGGAGCGAATCCGGAAGCAGCAGGTGCGGGAGGTGCTGATTGCCACCAGCTCAACGGTGCCGGGGGAGGCGACGGCCGCCTATCTCGGCAAGCGATTGCAGGAAGAGGTTGCGGTGAAGGTGACCAGGCTGGCCTGCGGGATTCCCATGGGCATGGACATCAAGTATGCCGATGAGCTTACGCTCAGCAGGGCCATTGAGTCACGGAAGGACACTTTCACCTAGGGTAAATGGTGTGCCTGGACAGGAAGATTTTCCGGCTTTGTCTTCGTGGCTGACGCCTGGCGCACGTAAACTATTTGTCCTTGACACCCGGTTGAATTGTTGGTATTTGGTTGCCGTTTGGAAGATTTGTCTTAAGGAAAGAACGGGCTGTCGCCAAGGGCGGCGTGCTCATTATTTTTTTAGGCGCGTAGCTCAGTTGGTTAGAGCGCTTGCCCGACACGCAAGAGGTCGGCGGTTCGAATCCGCCCGCGCCTACCAGAGAACCTCCACGATATCTTGGCGTCGCGAGGCTTCGCAGAGAGTGTTTTTTTGCTAGGCCTTATTGTGCAGGCAGATTGACCCCGGTCAATGTGCTTGTTTTTGTTTGTGCATTTGCGGAAAGGCTGATCCTACAACCATGACGGAAATATCCCTCACTCTTCCTTCCGGGGAGAAGAAAACAGTCCCTGTGGGGACCACGGTTGCCGAGGCTCTGAAAGATCTGGTCTCCAACAAGGAGCGCAAGCAGACCATTGCCGCCCGGTTGGATGACAGGCTGGTGGATCTTTCCATGCCCATCGAAGCCGACGCGACCTTTGCGCCCATTGGCGTTGACAGCCCGGAGGCCTTGGAAATCCTGCGACACAGCGCGGCCCATGTCATGGCCGAGGCTGTTGTTGCCCTGTTCGGCAAGGACGTGCGCGTTGCCATCGGCCCGGCCACCGCCGATGGGTTTTACTATGATTTCGACCGGGCGGAGCCGTTCACCCCTGACGATCTTGTCCGAATTGAAGAAAAAATGCAGGCGCTTGTTGCCGCAGCCGCTCCTTTTAGCCGGGAGACCATGTCTTCCACCCAGGCGATCGAGTTTTTCGAGAAGAGTGGCCAACCCTACAAGGTTGAGCTGTTGCAGGATCTGGGCGCCGAAAGTGTCTCGCTGTACCGGCAGGGCGATTTTGTTGATCTCTGCCGCGGGCCGCATCTGCCCCATACCGGCTGGCTGAAGGCGGTCAAGGTTATCAAGCTGGCCGGCGCCTATTGGCGCGGTGATGAAAAAAGGCAGATGCTCCAGCGGATCTACGGCACGGCGTTTTTTGACCCCAAGGATCTGAAGGCGTATCTCCTTCAGATCGAAGAGGCGAAAAAGCGCGACCACCGAAAGCTCGGCAAGGAACTGGAATTGTTTGCCGTTTCCGATCAGGTGGGACCGGGTTTGATCCTCTGGCAGCCCAAGGGTGCGCTGCTCCGCAAGATCATTGAGGATCACTGGCGCGAAGAACATTACAAAAACGGCTACGAGCTGCTGTTTACCCCGCATATCGCCCGGCGCGACATGTGGAAGACCAGCGGCCATCTTGATTTTTACGGGGAGAACATGTTTTCCCCCATGGATATCGAGGAGGTGAGCTACCAGCTCAAGCCGATGAATTGCCCGTTTCATATCGGCATCTATAATACGCGCAAGCGCAGCTACCGGGAGTTTCCCTTGCGCTGGTGCGAGCTGGGCACTGTGTACCGTTTCGAAAAAACCGGTGCCCTGCATGGCTTGATGCGGGTTCGCGGCTTTACCCAGGACGATGCCCATATCTTCTGTCGGCCCGACCATCTGGAAGAGGAGATATTCAACATTCTCGATTTGAACCTGCATATCCTCAAGACCTTCGGGTTTGAGAGCTATGAGGTCTATCTCTCCACCAGGCCGGAGAAGTCGGTGGGCAGCGACGAGCATTGGGATCAGGCCACCACTGCCCTGAAGCTTGCCTTGGAGAAAAAAGGTCTGGCCTATGCGCTTGACCCGGGCGAAGGGGTGTTTTACGGGCCCAAGATCGATATCAAAATCAAGGATGTTTTGGGGCGCAGCTGGCAGTGCTCCACCATCCAGGTGGATTTCAATCTGCCCGAACGGTTTGAGATGAGCTATACCGGGGAAGACGGCAAGGAGCATCGGCCGATCATGATCCACCGGGCGCTCATGGGTTCGCTGGAGCGGTTTATCGGGGTGCTCATCGAGCATTATGCCGGCGCCTTTCCGGTGTGGCTTGCTCCGGCGCAGGCCAGGATTATGAACATCACCGACGCGCAGAGCGGTTATGCGGAAGAGGTGTACGCCGAGTTGCGCCGGGCCGGGGTGCGGGTTGAAAAGGATCTCCGCAACGAAAAGCTCAATTATAAGATCCGTGAAGCCCAGATGCAGAAGATCCCGTACATGCTGATCGTCGGCGATAAGGAAGTCGAGGCGCGTCAGGTCACGGTGCGGTTGCGCAACGGCGATAACCTGCCTGCCATGTCGATCCCTGAGTTTGCCGCGCTGATCGCCAGGGAAAATGAGGCGGGACGAACTGGAGCTTGCAATAGCTAGGTGGTTCAGAGTATTATGATATATTTCAGCGTGCGGATGCGGTGCATCGGGTGCGGTGTTTTCAGAATCATGTGTGTGGAGGTATGAGTATCAAAGGGAAAAAAGTTGGCGACCGACCAGAGCGGGAAGTGCGGGCCAGAATCAACCACGAGATTGATTGCAAGGAAGTCCGTCTCATTGATGAGGAAGGGAAACAGGTGGGGGTTGTGTCTGTCCGCGATGCGCTGGTAAGGTCCGAAGCGGCAGGGCTTGATCTTGTTGAACTGTCGGCTGCGGCCGATCCTCCGGTCTGCCGGATCATGGATTTCGGTAAATTTCGTTACGAACAGAGCAAGAAACAGCAGGAAGCCAAGAAGAAACAGACGGTTATCGAGGTCAAGGAGATCAAGCTCCGACCCAAGACCGAGAAGCATGATCTTGAATTCAAGATCAAGAATATCAAGAAATTTTTGCAGCAGAAGAACAAGGTGAAGATCACCCTGCGTTTCCGCGGCCGCGAGATCGTCTATGCCGATACCCTCGGCATGGAGGTGTTGAACAAGGTGGTCGAGGAGTTGAAGGAAGACGCGGTTATCTTGCAGCCCCCCAAGATGGAAGGGCGGCAGATGGCCATGTTTGTCGGACCGAAATAAAATAACAGTTCTGCCGGATTTGGCAGGTAAGCCGTCGCAACAAAAATATAGAGTAATGGCCGGTGTGGCTTTGCCGGCTACGATATGAAAAAGGGAGAACACCATGCCGAAGATGAAAACAAAGAGAGGGGCTGCCAAACGGTTCAAGTGTACCGGCACAGGCAAGATTGTGCGCCGCAAGGCATTTACCAGCCATATCCTCACCAAGAAGAGCACCAAGCGGAAAAGAAATCTGCGCCAGGCCGGGATTGTTGACGACACCAATCTCAAGGGGATCAAGCGTCTGTTGCCCTATATGTAAAAACGGCAGGATTGATAGCCCGCCTCAAGACGATTACCAGTGTAAACACAGCCGACGCCAAGAAAACGTCGGAGAATGTCAATAAGGAGAAGTACGATGCCTCGCGTAACACGTGGATTTAAAGCGCGCCGGAGAAGAAAAAAGGTTTTGAATTTGGCCAGTGGCTTCATCGGTGGCCGCAACCGTCTGTACAGGACGGCAACGGAAGCCGTTGACCGGGCCTTGGTCTATGCCTATCGTGATCGTCGCCAGAAAAAACGCGATTTCCGCAAGTTGTGGATCGTGCGGATCGGCGCGGCCTGCCATGAAAACGGCACCACCTACAGCCGGATGATGGGCAGCTTGAAGAAAGTCAATGTGGAGTTGGACCGTAAGGTTCTCGCCAATCTGGCAGTTCTTGATCCGGGGGCCTTTTCCCAGGTTGCCAAGCTGGCCAACGTCAGCAACTGATTGTTGCCGTGCCCTCCGTCATGCCCAGCATGCACGAAGAACTTCTTCGTCTGAAAGCCGTTGCCGGTGAAGAGCTCGCTGCTATCTCACAGATCGGCGAGCTTGAACCGTTTAGGGTCAAATACTTGGGCCGGAAAGGGGAGTTTACCCTTGTAATGCGGCAACTGGGGCAGGCCCCTCCCGAGGACCGGCCCCGGCTCGGACAACTGGCAAACGATATCAAGCAGGAGCTGGAATCCGCTTATGCCGAACGGGAAGCCACTCTTGCCGAGGCTGGTAGTGGCGCAGCCCAGGCTGCCCTCGATCTGACCCTGCCCGGCCGTGCCTTGCCTTTCGGCAAGCTGCATCCCGTGACCCAGGTCATGGATGCGGTCTGCGCCATCTTCGAGGGCTTGGGCTTTGCGGTGGCCGAGGGCCCGGATGTCGAGGTCGATTTTTATAATTTCGAAGCCTTGAACATCCCGCCGCATCATCCTGCCCGGGCCATGCACGACACCTTCTATATCAGCGACAGCCTGCTGCTCAGAACCCATACCTCGCCCATGCAGGCGAGGATCATGGAGAAGGAGCAGCCGCCCCTGCGGATGATTGCGCCAGGCAAGGTCTATCGCTGCGATTCGGATATCACCCATACCCCCATGTTCCATCAGGTGGAAGGGTTTCTCGTTGACCGTAACATCTCTTTTGCCGACCTCAAGGGCGTGCTTTCGGTGTTCATCACCAAGATGTTCGCTGAAAATACCCCCATCCGTTTTCGTCCCAGCTTTTTCCCTTTTACCGAGCCCAGCGCCGAGGTTGATATCGGCTGCGTTATCTGCGGCGGCAAGGGGTGCCGGGTGTGCAAGCACACCGGCTGGCTTGAGATTTTAGGCGCCGGCATGATCGACCCCGAGGTCTTTAAAAAGGTCGGCTACGATCCGGAAGTATACAGCGGCTTTGCCTTTGGCCTCGGTATCGAGCGGATTGCCATGCTGAAATACGGCATTACCGATATTCGGCTTTTCTACGAAAACGATCTGCGTTTTCTTTCCCAGTTTTAGGAGCCGTTACAGAAATAACCATCGCCGTCGCTGCTAATGTTGCTACGGCTCTTTATGCCGTTTTTTTACGACGGCTTAAGCTCCTGTTGGGGCGACGACCATAAGATACTATCCATGAAGTTTACGCTCAACTGGTTGCGCGAATATATTGATACGGACCTGGAACCGGCGCGGATTGCCGACCACCTGACCATGCTTGGTCTTGAGGTGGATGCCTGTGTGCCGTGTTATCCAGAGCTGAGCGGGGTTGTGGTGGCGAGGATCGAGGCGGTGCAGCCCCATCCCAACGCCGATAAGCTGGTGCTCTGTGACGTTGCCGTGGGCCAGGAGCGCACGCGCGTGGTGTGTGGCGCGCCCAACGCACGGGCCGGATTGGTTACGGCTCTTGCCTTGCCCGGTGCGGTGTTGCCGGGGGGCTTTACCATCAAGCCGGCGAAGATCCGCGGGGAGGAATCCTGCGGCATGCTGTGCTCGGCCAAGGAGCTCGGTATTACCGAGGATCAGACCGGGATCATGGAACTGGCTGCTGATCTGCAGCCCGGCCAGCCGATCAGCCAGGCCTTGGGTCTGGTGGATACCATGATTGAGGTCGACCTCACCCCCAACAGGCCCGATTGCGCCAGTGTCCTGGGGATCGCCCGGGAGGTGGCCGGGGTGATCGGCAAGCGGATCAAGCCGCCGGTTACGGCAACCCCTGCCTTGACCGGAGAGAGCTTGCCCTTCGGCGTGGAGGTGGAGTCCGGTGCTGATTGCCCGCGTTATGCCGCCCGGCTTGTTAAAAACGTCAAAATCGGTCCTTCGCCCTGGTGGCTGCAACAGCGGTTGCTGGCCGTGGGCATGCGGCCGATCAGCAACATCGTCGATATCACCAATTTTGTCATGCTGGAATACGGCCAGCCCCTGCACGCCTTTGATTTTAACAAAATCAAAGGCTCCAAGATCGTGGTCCGGCGGGCGAAGGTTGGCGAGAGTCTTGTCACCCTGGACGGGACCGAGCACCAGCTTGACAGCGAGATGCTGATGATCTGCGATGCCGAGAAACCCGTGGCTGTGGCCGGTATCATGGGCGGAGCCAACTCCGAGGTTGACGCACAGACCACGGATATTTTGCTGGAGAGCGCCTGTTTTGCCGCCATTGGCATCCGCCGCACCGCAGGCAGGCTCAACATGAGCACCGAGGCTTCCTACCGTTTCGAGCGGGGCGTTGATCCGCAAGGCGCGCCCAAAGCCATGGAGCGGGCGGTTCAGCTCATCGCCGCCCTGAGCGGTGGGGAGATTGTCGCAGGCGGTGTGGATTACCGCGAAGGGGTTGTTGCCCCAGCGCCCATTACTCTGCGTGGGAGCCGGACGCGCGCCCTGCTCGGCATGGATCTTTCGTTGGATCAGATTGCCAACGCCCTGACCTCCATTGAGATTGACGCGGCACGGATCGATGACGATACTTTGCGGGTGACTCCGCCGAGTTTCCGGGTTGATCTTGAGCGGGAGATTGACCTTATTGAAGAGGTCGCCCGGATCGTGGGTTACAACCTGTTGCCCACCACCCTGCCCATGGTGCCCATGAGTTTTTCCGAGCAGGATCCCCTCCGGGAGCTGCGGAAAAAAGTGGCGCAGACCATGACCGCCCTTGGGTTTTACGAGGCGATCAACTACAGCTTTGTAACCCCGCAGCATTGCGATCTGCTGGGCTTGGGTGCGGAGGACTTAAGAAGGCAGTCCGTGCATCTGCTGAACCCTCTGGCCGAGGATCAGTCCGTTTTGCGGACCACGCTTTTGCCCGGGCTTCTTGAAAATCTGCGCCGCAATGTGAATCATCAGAACCCTGATGTTCGGCTCTTTGAAATCGGCAAGGTTTTTCACCCCGTGGAAAGCAGTCAGCCCCATGAGCCTTTCCGCTTGGCCGCAATTATTTCCGGACGACGAAATCCAGGGTCGCCTGTGCTCCACACCGGGGAAAGCCCTGCGGATATTTTTGATGTTAAAGGGGTGGTGGCGCAGATTGTAGAGAGTCTGCGCTTGAGTGGAGCAATCACCTGCGAGACTTGCGTTGTCGGGCAGGAACTTCCCTTTGCCGAACCGGGCAGTGTCCTGGCCGTCAAGGGAGGGACGCAAATCCTGGGCTGGTGCGGGGCGTTTAATCAGAAAACCTTGAAGGGTTTTGGCGTTAAGCAACAGGCCTTCTTTCTTGATCTTGATCTTGCCGCGCTCGGCGGTGTTGCGCCACAGGCAAAAAACTTTGCTTCCTTGCCCAAATTTCCCTTTGTGAAATGGGATATGGCCCTCATCGTTCCGGTAGGGGTCGCCGCAGGGGAGATGCTTTCCGCCATCCACGGCTGCGGAGAGAAGTGTATCGAAAAGGCAGAAATTTTTGATGTATTCCAGGGGAAGAATATTGAGGCCGGAAAAAAGAGTGTGGCAATTTCCATCACCTATCGGGCGCTTGACCGGACCCTGGATGACGAAACAGTCGGCAAGATTCACCAAAAAATTATCGAGATGATGATTTTCCGTTTTAACGGACAGTTACGTGAGGCATAATAGATGAAACGATCCAACCTTACCAGAAAAGAACTCGCGCAGACCATCAACGAGAAGATGGGGTTTTCCCAGCGGAGCGCCGGAGAGATGGTTGATGCCGTGTTCGATGTGCTCAAGAAAACCCTGCTCCAGGGCGAGGCTATCAAGATCGTGCAGTTCGGCACCTTCACCGTGCGGAAGAAATCCTCGCGGGTGGGACGCAATCCCCGGACCGGCGAAACCATGGAGATCTCCAAGCGTCACATGGTTTCCTTCAGGCCCAGCAAGGTGGTTCGGGAGAATCTGAACAAAGAATAAAGGAACAGAGTGACCAAGCCATCTTGCGGGACTTTTGATGATGGTCAAGGGGTTGCCCAGGTTCTCCCTGGGATCCCTGACAAGCGGTACTTCAAGATCGGTGAGGTGTGCGCGATAACCGGAGTGAAGCAGCATGTGCTCCGCTACTGGGAATCGGAATTCAGGATTCTCCACCCGCAACGGGCTCAGTCCAAGCAGCGGCTCTATCGCCGGGTGGATGTGGAAACGGTCCTGGCGATTAAGAAGCTGCTTAAGGATGAAGGCTTTACCATCAGCGGCGCTAAGAAGGCTTTGGCGCGGGATGGGGGGGCGCAGGAACTTGATGTTGCAGCGCCCGAAGTACAGTGCGAAATGCCAGTGCAACCGGCGGATATTGTTATGCAGGTCAAGACGGAGTTGTTGGCCTTGCGGAAAATTCTCGAGGAATAAGGTCGTTGGCGAGAGTCCAGCTTGACAGGCGCTCCTGGTCATGCTAAATAGGGGCCACCTGTTGATTGGTGATTATTTTGTCGGGATGTAGCGCAGTCTGGTAGCGCACTTGAATGGGGTTCAAGGGGCCGGAGGTTCGAATCCTCTCATCCCGACCAGCAATAGCAAAGGGGTTAGCCGTTTTCGGCTGACCCCTTTTTTTGGGTTTGAACCGTAGCGACGGCATCAATTACACTTCCTGCTGCTCCTTTGCCCCAGCCTTATAAAAAAACGCGCACCACACGAGCGGCGTGTAGGCGATCAGCAATCCGGCCAGGCCAGGAAGTGAGCCCCTCGACACCAGCAGAGCCAAAGGCAACAGCCAGAGGAGATTGATTAGTCCCACCGCGATGGAGATATGCCGGTGCGCGGCAAAGCGGCGGGCGGCATATTGGTAAGCGTGACTGCGGTGGGCTTCGTGGAAGGCCTCACCGCGCAACACTCGGCGCAACAAAGTCGTGGTCGCGTCAACCACGAAAACCCCAAGCAGGATAAGCCAGACCCAGAACAGTTCCGGGTTAATCCGGCCTGCTTGAATCGAGAGAAGCCCCAGGATCAGGCCCAAAAAGCCGCTGCCCGAGTCTCCCATGAAGATTTTGGCCTTCGGAAAGTTCCAGTACAGAAAGCCGGAAACCGCGGACAGCAGCAGAACTGGCGCCAGCCAATCCTGCCCGTCTGGAACAGAGAGGGCATAGGCAAGAGTCCCGCCCAGGCAGACCGTGATCGCCTCAATGCCGGCAATACCGTCGATGCCGTCCATGAAATTGTACAGGTTGAGCAACCAGACAAGATACACGGCGGCAAGCACATAGCCAGGCCAGCCGAGATACACCATGTGTCCGAATACAGACAGGGGCGGCAGGGTTCCCAGCCAGAAAAGCCCCCAGGCCGCCCCGAGGAAATGGGCGCCCAACCGCCATTTCGGCGCGACATGGTGGCGATCATCTAAAAAACCAACCCAGGCAACCAAGAATCCTGCACCCGACAGGGCCAGCAATATCCGGGTCGGCAGAGAGTCGAGCAGCCACAGGCACAACAGCCCTGCCAGAAAACTCAAGACAATGGCCAGTCCGCCCCCGCGCGGGGTAGGAGCCTGATGCGAGCTCCGGTTGTTTGGGACATCGATAAGGTTGCGCGCCAAGGCGTAACGCCGGATAATCCCGGTAAGCGATAGGGATAACCCTGCGATAAGAATGGCAATTCCCCAAGGATTCATAAGGGTTGGCATGAGGTTGTACTGTGACCGCTTGGTTTCATTGCACGCACTGCGTCTTTGTGCCGATCATGCGGATGGCGGAGGCGGCATCCATTGCCTGGGACATGATGTCCAGGTAATCGTCCCGGGAGGCGTTTTTGGCAATGAGGGTGTCGTTGGTTGTGAAGTTGCAGTCGTGCTCCTGGCAGTATTTTCCCCTGGTCGCGTAGTTGAGGATGATGCGGGGGATGTCGTAATGGTGAATGGTATTCTGCCGCACCGGGCGGCCGTTTTCGATGATGTAGATCCGGTTGCGAAAGGTGGCGTCCACATTCCCGCCGAGGTAGTTGAGATCCTTGTAGGTTTGGCCGCCCGAGAGGCTTGGCAGATGGTCGCTTACCAGGATGATCAGCGATTTCGGATCTGCCGCGATCAGTCCCTTTACATAGGCGGCGATGGCCTCGGTGCGGTAATAGTACTGGTTAGCGGCCTTTTCCAGTCCTTCGTCCTGGAAATTTCCAAGCATCTTAATGACCATTGGCCGTTTTGAGAGGTTGAGATCGTGGGGGGTGTGGCCGTACATGCCGATAACATAGTTGAAGATGGGGAGCGTCGGGTTCTCTTTGATCCGTTTGGTGATGAATTCCAGATTTTGGGAGAACAGCACCCCATCGAACATATAATCTTCGTCCGTCACATCGCCGGCGGAGAAATAGGTGTCGTAGCCTGCGGAAAATTCCCGCGGGTAGTACATCTTGTCAAAGCCGATTCCGGTATAGGCATTGGTGGAGTTGAAGAACTCAGGTTTGTAGGAGTTGGTGGCGGTTGTTTCGTAGCCGGCGAGAGAGAGGATGTTGGGGAGGCAGGGAGCCTTGGCCCCGGTGAACACATCAAACTCGATGCCGGAAAATTCCCGCAGGGCAGGAGCTCCGCAGAGAACCTCGAACTCGGCCTGGGCCGTGCCGCCGGCAAAGACAGGGGAAATGGAGATGCCCCCTTTTTTGCCCAGCAGTTTACGGAAGGCGGGGTGGGCAGGGTTACTGGAAAACCGGGCGTCCAGCAAAAGCCCTGGGTCGAGGAAGCTTTCAAGAACTATCAGGTGGATATTTCGCTTTTTTTGCTGCTCTTTGAGCCCGGCGATCACGTTGTCGAAATCAACCAGGGTCGCAGGGGCCATCCGGTGTCCGGCAATCTTTTCGTGGTAGCTTTTTCGTTTGGCCTCATTGTAGAGCATCATGCCCAGGCGTCCGTTATTGCGGGCGCTTGCGGTGTCGGAATATAAAACGATCTCCTGCTGGGTTTTTTGAAAGGCCGTCAGGAAGAAAGCCGGGGCCAACTCCACCGTCAGGAGCAAAACCAGGAGTGGCAGCGAGGCGATGACAGCTGTCGCCCGTCGCGGGCGAAATTCAAGGGAAGCCAGAAAAGCCAGGAGGGGAAGGGCGATCAGCGCTCCGACCAGGGTAAGGGCCAGGGGGGAGAGCACCTGCAACATCTCCGGCAGTTCGGTTATCTCGGTGATCCGCAACATCCGGCCAAACATCATGTAGTACACATCGAACACAGCGTAAAACAGAAAGAGCGGCGCTGCTGCGAGCAAAGGCTGCAGGCGTGATGTGCGGAGGAGCTGATTGAGCAGGAAATAGAGATAGAGGAGCAGGGGAATTTCAAGGCGCCACGCCGGCAACAATGCAGGCAGGCCGCCGCGCTGCTGGAGAATTTCCGTATAGCCGAGAAGGAAGAGCAGAAATACGGTATAGCGGTTTATCGTTGCTTTCAGCCGGGAGAGATATGGGCGCACGGTTGGGATCATGGTCGTTGGGTGGGGAAAAGAAATCTCGCCGACGGTAAGCCCGGCATGTTCCGGGTAAAAACTGCTTCAGCCCCCTTGGCAACAAGGCAAAAAACTATACCATACTGTCCGTCCGACCCGCACATATTCTTTTCTTGCGGGAAGCCTCCGCACTCTTCCCTTTCTCCGGAAAGTTCTGATTGCCGGTTGGGTGCAAGGCTGCTAATCTTTGTGAAGCGACAGCAAGCGGGATTTTTTCAGGATAAGGCGGCCATGCGCATACTCGTAGTCGAAGACGATTCTAAAATTGCCTCGTTCATCAGCGTGGGGCTTCGGCAGGCTGGTTTTTCGGTTGATGTCGTGGACAATGGCGAGGATGGTCTTGTTCGGGCCCTAGACGGCGCCTATGATCTTGCCATCCTCGATATCATGCTGCCAAGGCTTGACGGCCTTGCCCTGCTCGATCAGCTCCGCCGCCGGCGGGTCAACACCCCGGTGATCATTCTGAGCGCCAAACGTTCGGTTGAGGATAGGGTCAAGGGATTGCAGGCCGGAGGGGATGACTATCTCACCAAGCCCTTTTCCTTTTCCGAGCTGCTGGCCAGGGTGCAGGCCCTGCTCCGCCGGGCAGGCGCCGCGCCGGAAGTCACGATCCTGCGGGTGGGAGATCTCTCCCTTGACAAGCTGAAGCGGGAGGTTCACAGGGGGGATCGCAAGATCGATCTCCAGCCCAGGGAGTTTTCCCTTCTCGAATATCTCATGCGCAATCCAGGGAGGGTCATTTCCAAAACCATGATTCTGGAGCATGTCTGGGATTATAATTTTGATCCCCAGACCAATGTGGTGGATGTGCTCATCTGCCGGTTGCGCAATAAAATCGATCGGGATTTCGGCCGCAAGCTGATTCAGACGATTCGTGGGGTCGGCTATGCCCTTGGCAACAGTTAGGCAACTGGCGAAAACCACGGGGTTCCGACTGGCCCTGTGGTATTCCCTCATCTTTATCTCAAGCTCGCTCCTGCTTTTCGCCCTGCTCTATTTTCCCCTGCGCGCCGCGATTCTGGAAAAGGACAGGAACATCATCCTGGGCAGGCTCAATGAATACACCCTGCAGGAGCAACAGCGCGGGCTGCAGGCCATGCTTGCCGAGATTCGTCTTGAGGATGCCGCGAACAGTCAGGCGGGTTTTTTTGTGCGGGTGGCCGACCCCACCGATCAGTCGCTTATTGTTACCCTGCCGCCGGACTGGCGCCATCTGACCGGCGGTTTTTCTCCGCTATTCCGTAGCGGGGGCGGGGGGGATGGCGATGATTGGGTCGCTCTTCCCGCGAAGGGCAGGGGCGACGTCCTTGAGATTGTCAGCCGGCGGCTTAAGAGCGGATATCTGCTCCAGATCGGCCGAGGGTCCGGGGAGCGGCAAAAAATCCTGGATTATTTCGGGGAGATTTTTGCCGGAATCATGCTGCCGATGATCATCTTTGGTTTTGTCGGCGGTTTTTTTCTGGCCTTCCGTTCCCTGCGACCGGTGCGCGACCTCATTCAGGTCGTGCGCAGCATCGACATCGGCAAGATGGACGCCAGGGTGCCATCGCGGCAGACCGGTGATGAGCTGGACGAGCTGGTTCACCTCTTCAATACCATGCTGGAAAAGATCGAGCAGCTGATTACCGGCATGCGGGCGGCTCTGGACAATGTGGCCCATGATTTGCGGACCCCGGTGACCCGTATGCGGGCCGGGATCGAAACCGCGTTGCAGTTTGGTAATAATACCGAGGTGTTGCGTGAAGCATTGCTGGACTGCGCCGAAGAGTCGGAGCGGATCATCACCATGCTCAACACCCTGATGGATATCTCCGAAGCGGAGACCGGGGTGATGAAGCTGCATCGGCAACCCGTTGAGGTTGTGTCGCTTCTTGCCGAGGTGGCCGATTTGTACCAGTATGTGGCGGAGGAAAAGGGGGTGGAAGTTTCTGTCGCCGGCCCGTCCGATCTTACGGTGATGGCGGATGTCGACCGGATGCGGCAGGTTGTCGGCAATCTGCTGGACAACAGCCTGAAGCATACCCCTCCAGGTGGCCGCATAGAACTGACCTGTAATCGCCAGGCTGGAGATGCGGTGGTCCTGGTGCGTGATACCGGGACAGGCATCCCGCCGCACGATCTGCCTCTGATATTTGACCGGCTGTATCGGGGGGATCACAGTCGTAGTCAACGTGGCCTGGGTCTCGGCCTGAGCCTTGTCAAAGCCGTCATCCATGCCCACGCCGGAACCATCGAGGTGGAAAGCGCGCCCGGTCAGGGTGCGACCTTCATCCTGCGGCTGCCTGCCGACGCTCCCCTGCTGCCCTGATCTCCTGCATCTCCGGTCCTTCTCAAAAAGACCCAACCTTTCACGTTTGTAATCCCCTGGAAATATTCCGGTAATCCTCGGCGTGCTAGATTCAGGCAAGGCAGTGCGCTTCCCCTTGGAAAAATCCGCGGTCATTCCGGCCGAGAACACGGGGCAGGCCTGCGCAACGGATCAGGGCAGCCAATAGTATGTCAAAGATCATACCCCCCGTGTTTCTCCGCCTGTCCGGTCTTCCGTTTCCTGGCCGCTTTCAACTTCTCCGGCTTTTCTTCCTCTGGTACAGTCTGTACGCCTTTGGGGTGCGGCTGGCGTTGTTGATCCACAGCTGGCCGCAGGTCGGGCATGGTCCCATGACCGTGACAGGGATCTTTCTGGTCGGTTTATTGTCTGATCTGGTCAATGCCGTGTATTTTGCCATTCCCTTGGCTCTGTATCTGATGATCATGCCCCACCGGCTTTTTGTCAGTCGCTGGCAGAGGGTTGTTCTGTATCCCCTTGTTTTTGCCTTGTGTTATGGCCTGGTTTTCTCCGCCTTGGCGGAATGGCTGTTCTGGGATGAGTTCGGCGTGCGCTTTAACTTCATCGCCGTGGATTATCTGGTCTATACCCATGAGGTGATCGGCAATATCCGTGAATCCTATCCGGTACCCCGGTTACTCGCCCTTGTCGGCGTCACGGCCACATTGATTTTTGTCGTCATCCGGCCCCGGATTGAGGCCGTCATCGCCTCGTTGCGACAACAGGGCATGCTGGCGCCCGCCTCCGGGCTTGCCGTCCGCCTGGCCACCGGGGCCGTTTTTTTGTTCTTGCCCGTCCTCGTATTTGTGGCCGTGGATGGCTCCCTTCCTGGCGCGGCCTTTGAGAACCGCTATGAAAAAGAGCTGGCGGAGAATGGGATATACCAGCTGTTTTCCGCCTTTCGCAACAACAGCCTGGATTACGGAACCTTTTATAAAAACATGGATGAGGGTCTGGTGTTCACCGGATTGCGGACGCTGCTCAAGACCGGAAACAGCCTCTATGTCGAGGATGATCCCACGGACATAGAACGGGTGCTCACCTCCGTGGCTCCGGAAAAACGTCATAATGTCGTGTTGATCATGGTGGAAAGCCTGAGCGCGGAGTATCTCGGCGCTTTTGGCAACACCGCGCATCTTACCCCCAATCTTGACGCCCTGGCCAAGGACGGTTTGCTGTTCAATCGGCTGTATGCCACGGGGACCAGGACCGTGCGCGGCATGGAGGCGGTCACCCTTTCCGTGCCGCCGACGCCGGGGCAGTCCATTGTCAAGCGGCCCAATAATGGCAACCTGTTTTCCCTGGGCTTTGTGTTCCGGGACAAAGGGTATGACACCCGGTTTTTTTATGGCGGGTACGGGTATTTTGACAACATGAACGCCTTTTTCGGCGGCAACGGCTTTGCGGTTACCGATCGCGGCGATCTCGGCGCGGAAGAGATCAGCTTTGCCAATATCTGGGGCGTGTGCGACGAGGATATCCTGGGCCGGGCCCTGCGCGAATTCGATCAGTCCGCAAGCCGTAAGAAACCATTTTTCGGGTATGTGATGACCACCTCTAACCACCGGCCCTTCACCTATCCCGAGGGGAAGATCGATATCCCTTCCAAAACCGGGCGGACTGGTGGGGTCAAGTACACCGATTACGCCATCGGCAAATTCATCGGCGAGGCCCGACATCATTCCTGGTTTGACAATACCATCTTCATTGTCGTTGCCGATCATTGTGCGGGCAGCGCCGGCCGTCAGGAGCTGCCGGTGCAGAGCTATCACATCCCCTTGATTTTTTATGGGCCGGGGATCATCAAGCCGGGGGTGAACAATACCCTGGCAAGCCAGGTGGACCTGGGCCCCACCCTGTTTGGTCTTCTCAAATGGCAATACCACAGCAAGTTTTTTGGCAAGGATATCCTGGCCGCGGATTTCACGCCCCGCGCCTTTATCGGAAACTACCAGCGCCTTGGCTATCTGGAAAATGGCTATCTAGCCATTCTCAACGAACGGCAGGGGATTTCCCAGTATCGGGTCGCCAGTGAAACCATGCAGGATGCGGTGTTGGTTCCGGTTTCGGAAAATAAGGAGTTGAGCGGCAAGGCCATCTGCTCCTATCAGGGGGCCAGTCTGCTGTACCAGCGAGGGTTGGACCACTGGCCGGGGGAAGATTCCCGGCGTCCCGGAATCAGCCGGGCAGCGGCCACGGTATCCCTGGCCGGGGATGGGAGAGAGGGGATGCGCGTGGAAGTTCGTCAGAGTTTGTGATAAGTAAGGAGATCGGTTTGCAACTATTAGCAGGAGAAGAGGATTTCATGGGTAAGGATAAAATTTTCGCAACACCACAGGGCACGGTGGCTGATTTTAGTTTTGACGCGAAAACAGCGTCCGTCTTTGACGATATGCTGGTTCGGTCGGTTCCCTTTTATCTCGAAGTGCAACGGATGATGTCCGAGTTGACCCGGGATTTCGCCGTGCCGGGGACGAACGTTTACGACCTGGGGTGTTCCACCGGAACGACCTTGATCCAGCTGGACCCGATACTGCCCGAGGGAGTAAGGCTGGTGGGATGCGATTATTCCGAGGAGATGTTGAAGAAAGCCGAGGAGAAACTGACGAGCCACGGCATGCGGCATGAATATCATCTTGAGTGCATGGATTTCAACAAGGAGGTGCGGGTCGAAAACGCCTCGGTGGCGATCATGAACCTCACCCTCCAGTTTGTCCGGCCCCTGAACCGGGAGCGGCTGATCCAGAGTATCGCTCGAGGGGTCAACGAAAACGGCTGCCTGATCCTCATCGAGAAGGTTCTGAGCCGGGATTCGTTGCTCAACCGGTTTTTTATCAAGTACTACTATGATTTCAAGGAGGCAAGCGGCTACAGCAAGCTTGAGATCAGCCAGAAACGCGAGGCCCTGGAGAATGTCCTCATCCCCTACCGGGTGCAGGAAAACGAGGATCTGGTCTTGCAAAACGGCTTCAGCGAATGCGAGATCTTTTTTAAATGGTACAATTTCTGCGGATATATCATCCGGAAGGGGGCCAAATGAGGCTGAGCAACCCCTTCATGGTCGGGGCGGGGAACTTTTTCTTCCGCTACCGGGCCTATATGTTCCCGATCATCTTCATCGTCATGCTCTTTGTCTTCCGGCCACAGGTAGTCATCAACGAAACCGTCTCCATCTGGTTGATTCGGCTGGGGCTGGTGGTGACCATGCTCGGCGAGGGGCTGCGTTTTTTCACCATCGGCTTTGATTACATCGAGCGGGGCGGCAAGGATGGCAAGGTCCACGCCAGCCGTCTGGTTACCGGCGGCATTTACAACCATGTGCGCAATCCCATGTACCTGGGCAACATCCTGATCGCCGTCGGCATCGGCCTGTATGGCGGCGCGCCCTTGGTCTTTGTCACGGTGCTGCCGTTTTTTGTCTTTTTCTACTATGCGATCATGGCCACGGAGGAGAAGTTTCTCTACGGGAAATTCGGGGAGGAGTACGAGGCCTTCTGTCGCAGGACGCGTCGGCTGTGGCCGTCGTTTGCCAATCTCGGCCGGACCCTGTCCGGATCCAGCTTCCATTGGTGGCGCGCCCTGATCAAGGACAGCGGCACCGCCTTCTGGACCTTTGTCGCCCTGGCGCTGATTCCGTTGTGGCGGGAGTATTTTCTCCACGGCGCCACGCTCGACGAATCGGCCTATGCCCCCTATGCCGCAGGCATCGTCGCCGTTCTGCTTCCCGTTTATGTCGGTCTGCGCATCCTCAAGAAGAAAGGCGCCATCGACATCTCGTCGTAAGGCTGTCCGGTCTACTCGTCGTAAAGCTCGGGCGTGTGCCGGATGATCTGGGCATCCACCAGATAGATCACATCCTCGGCGATGTTGGTGGCATGGTCGGCGATGCGCTCCAGATGCCTCCCCACGGAGAGGACATGCATGAGGGTGTTTACCTGCTCTGCATCGGTGATGAGCATCTCCTTGATCTGAGCGTACATCTCCCGATTCATGGCGTCCATGGTGTCGTCCGCGGCCCGGATATGGTGGGCCAACCGCACGTCATGGTTGATCAGGGCGTCGATGCTTTCGGTGACCATCTTTTCGGCCAGACTCACCATGGCCGTGAGGTCGAAGGGGATCTCAAACTGTTCCTGGGCGGCGAGGAACAACCCCCGCTCGGCGATGTTCACCGCCAGATCCCCGATCCGCTCCAGATCGCTGTTGATTTTCAGCACCGCCACGATGAAGCGCAGGTCGATGGCCACCGGTTGATACAGGGCGAGAATCTTCAGGCAATCCTCCTCGATCTCCACCTCCATGTCGTCGATCTCCCGATCCCCCTTGATCACCGCGTTTGCCTTGGCAGGGTCGCGGTTGATCACGGAAAGCGTGGCCTGGTAGACCCGGTCTTCCACGGCCTCGCCCATGGCGATGATCTTTGCCTTCAGTTTGTCGATGTCGTGCTGCATGTGTTTTGGCATAGTTTCTACTCCACGTTCATCCGAAGCGGCCGGTTATGTAATCTTCTGTCTGTTTCTGCCGGGGGTTGGTGAATATTTTCGGGGTTGCATCGCATTCAATCAAGCGGCCTTCATAGAAAAAGGCGGTGTAGTCGGAAACCCGGGCGGCCTGCTGCATGTTGTGGGTGACGATGACGATGGTGTAGTTGGTGCGCAGCTCGCCGATCAGATCCTCGATCCGCATGGTTGATTTGGGGTCCAGGGCCGAGGCCGGTTCGTCCATGAGCAGGATCTTCGGCCCGACGGCCAGGGCGCGGGCGATGCAAAGCCGTTGCTGCTGGCCGCCGGAAAGCCCCATGGCATTGGCGTGCAACCGGTCCTTGACCTCGTCCCAGATGGCTGCCTGTTGCAGACTCTGCTCGACGATCTCCGTGAGGCGTTTGGGGTCTTTCTCGCCGTGGATTCTGGGGCCGTAGGCAACGTTGTCGAAGATGGACTTGGGGAAGGGGTTTGATTTCTGGAAAACCATGCCCACCTCCTTGCGCAGCTCCACGACATCGGTGCCCGGCGCATAGATATCCTTCTGGTTGATGGAGATTTCTCCTTCCACCCGGCTGTGGGGGATGGTGTCGTTCATCCGGTTCAGACATCTGAGAAAAGTGGACTTGCCGCAGCCGGACGGGCCGATCAGGGCGGTTACGTGTTTGGCCGGGATCAGAAGCGAGATGTCAAAAAGCGCCTGGGTTGGCCCGTAGAAAAAGTTGACCTGGCTGGCAGTGACGACCATTTTCAAGTCTTTGGGATAATTGGGGTAAAGAGATTGTTCTACCATCGGAATTTTTTCCTGAAATGGGTTCGAATGAGTATCGCGCCGAGGCTTAAGCCCAAAACCAGCAGGAGGAGAATCAGGGCCGTGCCGTATTGCATATGTCTGATCCGGTCTGCTTCCGGATGCTGGGTGGCAAGGATGTACAGATGATAGGGCAGGGCCATGACCTGATCGAAAATGGATTTTGGCAGCCTGGGGAGAAAAAAGGCGGCTACGGTCAGGAGGATGGGGGCGGTTTCCCCGGCCGCCCGGCCGATGCCCAGGATCGAGCCGGTGATCATGCCGGAAAGGGAATAGGGCAGGATGTTGGTGCGGATCATCTCCCACTTGGTGGCCCCCAAGGCCAGGCTTGCATCGCGGAAGCCCTTGGGCACGGCGCGCAGCGACTCTTCGCTGGCCACGATGATGGTGGGCAGGACCATGCAGGCCAGGGTCAGGCTGCCCGCCAGGATGGAGGGGCCAAAGCCGCAGAAGAGCACAAAGATGCCGAGGCCGAACAGGCCGAAGACGATGGAAGGCACCCCGGCCAGGGTGACGATGGCCAAGCGGATCATGGTGTTGAATCGGTCCTGCTCGGCATATTCGGAGAGATAGATCGCCCCGCCGATCCCAAGCGGCAGGGAAACGGCGATGGTGCCCAATACCAGATAAAAGGTGCCGACAATGGCCGGGAAGATGCCGCCCGCCGCCCCGCTTCTCCGGGGGAAGCTGCTGATAAACTGCCAGTTGAGGGCCGAGGCCCCATTTTTGATGATGTCAAACAGGATATAGCCGATCACCAGAACAATGGCGTAGGTGATGAGCCGCAGGGAGAGAAGAATGAATTTGTCGGCGGTGTTGTTCGTCATCATTTGTCGGCCTCGCAGTGCGCGAACACGATGAAACAACGAAAAGTTGCTCCGCCGACGGTGCGGGCTTGTTTCTTTTTGCTGGCGTTCAATGGACCTGCGCCTTGGCTCTTCTTCTGCGAGATCGTCTTCATTTCATCATGCCGTATTTCTTCAGCACGCGCTGTGCAATGATGTTGAGGAAAAAGGTAATGACCAGCAGGATGATCCCGATCCAGAAAAGCGCTTGATAGTGGACGCTGCCGAAAGGCACCTCGCCCATCTCCGCGGCGATGGTGGCGGTCATGGTTCGCACCGACGCCAGGGGCGAAGCGGTGAGAATGGCTGAATTGCCGGTGACCATCAGCACCGCCATGGTCTCTCCGATAACCCTGCCGATCCCGAGCATCACCGCGGCCACGATCCCCGGCAGGGCCGCGGGCAGGGTGACCCGGAAGATGGTCTGCAAATGGCTGGCCCCCAAGGCCAGGGAGGCGTTTTTCAGGGCATAGGGCACGCTGACCAAGGCATCTTCCGACAGGGAGATGATGGTGGGGATGGCCATGAGCGAGAGGAGCAGGGCGCCGGTCAGGGCGGTGAGGCCGGTGCTCAGGCCGAAGGTTGCCTTGATGATGGGGGCCACCACCAGCAGGCCGAAAAAGCCCAGCACCACCGAGGGAATGCTGGCCAGGATTTCAATGAAGGGCTTGAGGAACTCCCGTTCCCCTGGCCGGGCTATTTCCGCGATGTAGATCGCGACCAGCACGGAGATGGGCACCGTGACCAGCATGGCCAGGGCGGTGACCAGGGCGGAGCCGGACAGCAGGGGGCCGACCCCGAAATGTTCCTCCTGAAAGGAAACCGGGATCCACTGGCTGTCCAAGAGCTTGCCCAGGCCGGGAGAAAGCGCAAAGGGGCCAGCCTCCTTGAACAGGAAGAGAAAGATCAGACAGACGACAAGAACGCTGGTCGATGCGGCGCCGACCAGCAGCAGCCGCATCGCCTTGTCGGTTATGTGTTGCTTACGAGACCGGGACATATCCCGTTTCTCTCACAATCTTCTGGCCCTCTGGGCTCAGGCAGAAATCGATGAACTGTTTTGCCGTCTCCTTGGGAGCCCCGTTGGTGTAGAAGAAAAGCGGCCGGGAAACAGCGTATGCCCCGGAACGGACGGTTTCCTCGCTGGGGATCACCGGAGCGGGCTGATCCTTGCCCTGGATGCCAAGGGTTTTCGCCGTGCCCTTCGCTTCCGCGGCAAAACCAAGGCCAACATAGGCGATGGCCCCACGGTCGGCGGCCACGGCCTGCACCAGGGCGGAGGTGCCGGGGAGCAAGCGGGCGGAGGAACTGAAGTCCTCCTTGTTCAGGACATGTTCCTGGAAGAAAATAAAGGTGCCGGAGCTGGACTCGCGGGAGAGCAGGAGGATTGGGGTGTCGGCGCCGCCGACCTCCTTCCAGTTGGTGATTTTGCCCGTGTAGATCAACCGCAGCTGGTCAAGGGTCAGGCCGTTCACCGGGTTTTCCGGATGCACGATCAAGGCGATGCCGTCGCGGGCCACCGGGATTTCCATGGGGGAAACCTTGTTTCCCTCGGCCTGCTTCCGTTCTTTTTCCTTCATGTCCCTGGAGGCCGCGCAGATATCGGTGGTGCCGTTGATCAAGGCGGCGATGCCGGTGCCGGAGCCGCCGCCGGTCACGGAGATGTCAATCTCGGCATGGGCTTTCATGAATTCTTCCGTCCAGGAGCTGACCAGGTGGACCATGGTGTCGGAGCCCTTGACGGAAAGGGTCTGGACGGGCGCGGATTGTTGCGAGGGGCCGGAGTCACAGCCGGTTAATGCTGTTACGAGCAGCAGGCCAAGGGCCAGGGCAACTTTTTTCATGATCTCCTCCGTGTGCGGTGGGCACAGTGGTTGGTGTGGTCCCGGACAAGGAAATTGCCTGGGGCTGGGGTCTGTAACCCTTTGATTTTACGGGAGCCGGACGAATCAATTCCTGCACAGCCCCGATACCAGAAATCCGAGGGATTTGCCACTAAAATTATACCCAAGATTGCCGTGTGCGCCTGCAAAAAAAATCAGCCGGTGCGATCCACATGGAAGAGGGTGGCGATGATGATCAGGGTTCCGGCCAGCAGCCAGCCCGGGCCGAAAAGCCACAGAGCCAGGGGGACCGAGAGGTAGTAGCCCCGCATCCCCAGGGTATAGTGGGCCGCCCCGTACTGGATTGTTTCGATCACCGAGGCGGGTGTCGAGGACTCCGAATCCGAGGGGGCGTTGATCATGAAGCCCAGATGGTTGTAATAGCGGATGGCCATGGTGAAATTGAAAAAGGTGAAGAAGAAGTCCACCGAAAGGATGAGCAGCTTGACCTGGTGCAGGCTCTCGATTCGTTTGCCCATGAAGCTGAACAGCTGCATGCCGGCCGCGGTCGGATGGCTTGGGGTCAGGACGATATTGAGCAGGGCCAGGGCGATGAGGATTGCCGTGGAGGCGAGAAAGCTTGCGGCCATGGTCCAGTTGCGCAGGGTTTGCACGGCCAGGATGTCCCGCTGGTTTTCCATCATCTCCCGGACCCAGGCCGCCCTGGTTTTGGCGTTGCGGGCATAGATCGTTGCCTCTGGAAAACGGTCCTTTGCGGCCAGCAATCCCAGGTGGTAGACGAGCAGCAGCAGAAAAGACGTTGCCGTGAACGGGTGTATCTCCAAGGGCAGGATGGTCATGGGTTCTCCTCTCCGATCCGGCTTGGCACCTCCGCGTGCGCATGGCGGCGGGTGCGGAGCATGAAGTAGAGGACCGGCACTGCCATGCGGCTAATGAGCAGCGAGGCGATCTCCCCGAACATCAGCGAGATGGCGAGCCCCTGGAAGATCGGGTCGGCCAGGATCACCGAGGCTCCGACCACCACGGCCAGCGCGGTGAGGAGCATGGGCCTGAAGCGGATGGCTCCGGCTTCCACCACCGCTTCCTTGAGCGGCAGGCCGTGGCTGATGCGCAGCTCGATGAAATCCACGAGGATAATGGAGTTGCGCACCACGATTCCGGCCCCGGCCATGAAGCCGATCATGGAGGTGGCGGTGAAGAAGGCGCCGAACCCCCAGTGGGCCGGGAGGATGCCGATCAGCGAAAAGGGGATGGCGGCCATCACCACCAGGGGCACGGTGTAATCCTTGAACCAGCCCACCATGAGCATGTAGATGAGGATCATCACCGCGCAGAAGGCGAACCCCAGATCCCGGAAGACCTCCAGGGTGATATGCCATTCCCCGTCCCACTTGATTGCCGGCTCCAGCCCGCAAAAAGGCTGTTTGAGGTTGTAGACGGCGATTGTTTTTTGCTCGCCCCCGTATTCGCGGCCATCGAGCTGGCCGAGTTTTTTGTTCAGGGCGAAGATGGCGTAGGCCGGGCTTTCCGCTGCTCCGGCCACATCGCCGGTTACATAGATGACCGGTTTCAGGTTCTTGCGGTAGATGGGCTGGTCAATGGGCGCCTCGGTTACCCTGACCAGCTCCCGCAAGGGCACCAAGGGGCCTGCCGGGTTCAGGCCAGAGCGGAGTTGGGTGTTCAGGATGCTCTCGACCCGTGCCCGCTCTGCCCGGGGCAACTCCAGGACGATGTTGATCCCCTCCTTGTCCTCGGGCCGGTGGAACAGGGTGATGGCCAGCCCTGTAACCGCCAGATCAACGGCTTGGGTGATCTCGCCTTCGGAGATGCCGTTGAGCGCGGCTTTTTCCTTGTCCACCGCGATGACGGTTTTGAGCCGCTCCGCCTCGCGGTACCAGTCCACATCGACAACTCCCTCCGTACCGGTGAGGAGCTCCTTGACCTTGGCGGCAAGTTTCGCCCGCTGCCCATCGGTCTGGCCGTAAATCTCGGCGACCAGGGTTTGCAGCACCGGCGGCCCGGGCGGCACCTCGGCCACAGCCGCGGCGGCCCCGTATTTTTTAGCGATGGCCGCAACCTCGGGCCGGATGCGTTTGGCGATCTCGTGGCTCTGGGCCTTGCGTTCACCCTTGGGCAGCAGATTGATCTGGATGTCCGCCAGGTTGGCGCTGTTGCGCAGGTAATAATGGCGGACCAGCCCATTGAAATTGTAGGGCGAGGCAGTCCCGGCGTATATCTGATAGTTGATCACCTCCGGTTCCTGGCCGACGGCAGCGGCCATCTCCCTGGCCGCCTGGGTGGTTGCCTCAAGGGGGGCGCCCTCGGGCATGTCCAGAATGATCTGGAATTCGCTTTTGTTGTCAAAGGGCAGCATCTTGACCTTGACCAGCCCGAAATAGACCATGGCGCAGGAGCCCAGGAGCAGGCCGATGATGGACAGGAAAAAGACCAGCCGCCAGCGGGCGTGGGCAAGGAGCGGGTCCATGATCCGGTGATAGATCCGGGTAAAGAAATCCACCGGAGCGTGGTCTTGCGCTTCTTCCTGCTCCGCTTCCTCTTCGGCGTCGATGGGGCATTCCGTTGGCGAACAGTTCTTTTTCAGCACCCGGATGGCGGCCCAGGGCGTAACCGTGAAGGCAATGAGCAGCGAAAAGATCATCGCCGCGGAGGAGCCGATGGGAATCGGTCGCATGTAGGGGCCCATCAGCCCGCCGACAAAGGCCATGGGCAGAATGGCGGCGATCACCGCCCAGGTGGCAAGGATGGTCGGGTTGCCCACCTCGTTTACCGCCTCGATGGCGATCTTGAGCAGTGGTTTTCTTTTGTTGGCGGGCAGCCGGAGATGGCGGACGATGTTTTCCACCACCACGATGGCGTCGTCCACCAGAATACCGATGGAGAAGATCAGGGCAAAGAGGGTGATGCGGTTCAGGGTGTAGCCGTACAAGTAAAAAAGGAGCAGGGTCAGGGCCAGGGTCGAGGGGATGGCGAGGATGACGATGATCGACTCCCGCCAGCCGAGGAAGAAGAGGATCAGCAGGGTCACGCCGAAAACAGCGATGCCCATGTGCAGCAGGAGTTCGTTGGATTTTTCCGCCGCGGTTTCGCCGTAGTTTCTGGTCACGCTCACCGTGACATCGTTGGGGATAAGGGTGGACTTGAGGGAATCGATCTTGGCCAGCACCGATTCCACCACCTGCACGGCGTTCGCCCCCGGCCGCTTGGCCAGGGAGAGGGTAACGGCCGCCTCTTCCGGCTGCCCCTTGCCTCGGCCGAAAAGCACATAGTTGGTCGGATCTTCCGGGCCATCGACCACGCCGGCAACCTCGTCCAGATATACCGGTCTGTTACCGTAAACGCCAACGACGATGCGGCCGATCTCCTTGGCCGAGTCGAGAAACCGGCCGGTTTGCAGGAGGATTTCCCGGTTCTGGGCTTGCAGGGTGCCGGAATACGATTGCAGGTTGGACTGTTGCAGCCTGGGGATGATTTCGGTCGCGGTCAGCCCACGGGCGGCAAGGCGCGTGGGGTCGAAGAGAACCCGCACCTGACGTCGAGCGCCGCCGATGAGCTTGGTTTCGGCCACCTCGGGGATGTTTTTGACTGCGTCGTCGAGCTGGGCCGCGAGACGGCGGAGGGTATAGTGGTCGTAGCGCGGGCTGTGCAGGGTCAGGGCGAGCACCGGCACGTCGTCGATGGTGTGCGGCTTGACCAGGGGCTGCGCGACGCCGTGGGGGATGCGGTCGAAATTGGTGGCCAGCTTCTGGTTGAGGCGGACAATGGCGTCCTCCATCTTTTCGCCCACGTAGAAGCGGGCGATGAGCAGGGACTGCCCCGGCATGGAGGTGCTGTAGATATATTCGATTCCCGGGATTTCGTAGAGAAGCTTTTCCATGGGGATGGAGACCCGTTCCTCCACCTCCTTGGGGGTGGCGCCGGGCATGGCGACCATGACGTCGATCATCGGCACCTTGATCTGCGGCTCCTCCTCCCGGGGCAGCAGGGCAACGGCCATGATGCCGAGGAGCAGGGAGGCGATGATCAGAATGACGGTCAGCCTGGATTCAACGAAGACCGAGGCGAGCCTGCCGGCAAAGCCGTGTTGTTTGCTGGGGGATTGATTCATCACGGCACGATGGTTACGGGTTGACCATCAACGAGCCGTTCGCCGCCCTGGATCACGACCTGCTCTCCGCCATTGAGCCCGGCAAGGATCTCCACCTGGCCGTCCCGGTGTTCTCCGCTGCGCACCAAGCGCAACTGGGCCGTGTTGTCCCGCACCACAAAGATCCGCTCCATCTGGCCGAAGCGAAACAGCGCCGTCTCCGGCACCTGAAAGGTGTTGACCCCGGCACCGCCGGGAAGGGCCACCCGCGCATACTGCCCGGGCCGCAAGGCGGGATTGGGGTCGATTCGGATTTTTACCAAAGCGGTCCGTGACGCGATATCCGCCGCCGGCCCGATCTCGGTTACGGCGCCGGTCTGGGAAAACTCGGCGGCTGGGACCGTTACGGCAAGGGGATCCCCTTTTTTGATTTTCATTGCCAGTCCCTCCGGGGCCGAGGCAACAATCTGCAAGTGCTCGGTGTTTTCCAGAACCAAGAGGGGCATGCCGGGGGTGGCCAGATCCCCGGCATTGGCCATTTTCTGGGAGATGATTCCGGCAAAGGGGGCGGTGATCCGGGTGTAGTCGCGCATGGCCCTGGCTTCACGCAGACCTGCCTCCGTCACCCGGTAGGCGTCTTCCTGGGATTTGACCGTTTCCCGAGTAGAGGCGTCTTGTTCCAGCAAGCGCTTTTCGCGTTCGAAATTGCGCTGTGCCTGGCTGAATTGGGTCTCGGCCTGCGCCACCCGGGCCGCAATCTCCCCGGCGCTGATCCGTGCCAGAAGCGCGCCTTTTTTCACCGTGGATCCCAGAACCACCGGGATTTCCTCGATGGGGCCGGATATCTTGGCGCCGATGGTCGCCCGCTGGAGTGATTCCACCGCGCCTGCCACTTGGTTTTGCCCTTGGGCCGCTTGGCCGGCCACGGTGATCACCCGAACCTCCGCGGTGGGGAGTGTTTTGCCGGTCGCGCCGTCATGGGCGGGATCCTTGCACCCGGCGGCGGTGAGGAGCAAGCCCAGGAGCAGAGTGGGAAAAAGATATTTATGTGGCATGGTTTTTCTATCCTGTTTCAGGGCTGATCGGTAGCCGTCGTCTTTTCCGGCTGAGGGTTGGCCACGGTTTCCGGGGTGTCGGGAAACTGCGGCAGGCCAAGGGCGCGCCGCAAATCGGCAATGGCAATGCGCTGGGAGGTTTCAGCCACGATGCGCCGCACCCGGGCATCGGTTAGCCTGCTTTCCACCCCGAGAAGATCGGCGGAAAGCAGGGTTCCTTCCTTAAAGCGGAGCCGGTTGATCCGGGCGCTTTCCTGGGCTTGGGCCACGCTTTTTTCCGTAACCTGCAAGCGCTCCTGGGCGTCTTGCGCGGCAAACTCCGCCTGCTTCACCTCAAGGGTGACGGCCAGCTCGGTTTTGCGTTTTCGTTCCTGTGCTTCCGCCAGCAGGGCGGAGGCCCTGGCAATCTCGGCACCGGTCCGGCCGCCCTCGGAAAGGTTGAACTGCAACTTGACCCCGGCCTGCCACGAGTCGCCGGAGCCGTCGGTGACATAGCCCTTGTCCGCATCGTATCCGGCATACCCTTCCAGGGAGGGGTAATAACCGCCCTGGGCCTGCGTGACTCGGGCCTTGGCCGCGAGAATCAGGGCCTCCATGCTTTTCAGCTCATAGCGCTGCTCGTGGTCCGCGGATTGCGGCATTTCCTGGATATAGTCCTGCGCCGGGTCGAGGGTTGCCGGGCCGTCGTCAAGCCCCAGCAGGCCGAGGAAGATCCTGCGGCTCAGGCCGAGGGTATGTTTGGCCTGGCTCAAGCCTTCCCGCGCCTTTGACTGCTGCACTTCCAGATCGAGGAGGTCGGCCTTGAGCAGAACCCCTTCCTGATAGCGGGCCTTCGCTACTCCCAGGGAAGCGGTGATCGCGTCCACCGCCGCTTGCTGCGCCTTGACCAGTTCCTCGGCCTGAATGATGAGTTGGAAGGCCCGGACCACCTCAAAGGCAAGCTGGGCCTGCACCGCGCCGAGCTCCATCCGGGAGGAAACCGCCTGGGCCTCGGCGGCCTTCAGCCCGGCCAGGTCGCGGCCGCCGTTGAAAAAACGGTAGCCAAGCCGGACTCCCATGTTCAGGGAGTCGGTGCGGCCGGGGTTGTTGAAGTCGATGGTGTTGTTGAAGGCGCCCTGGTTCAGGATGTTGCCGAAGGAGTACATGGGATTGTTGGTCTGGTCGTACCGGGAGTTCAGGTCAAGCCTTGGGAAAAAGGAGGACTGCTCCATGGTGATGGCGGCCTGGGCCGCTTCGATCCGGTTCTTGCCCATCCGGCTGTCCGGGTTGTTTCGCAGGGCAAAGCGCACCGCATTGCGGAGGGTCCACACCTCGGGGGGCGTCATGGCAGCCGTGGTGTCGGACCCATGGGCAACTCCGGCCAGCAGCAAAACGGTAAGGCAGATGAGGCTGATCCGGCGCCGGGAGGCGGTGGAGAAAGGGTGTTTTTCCGGATATGGTGTTCGAGGGGTCATGGGTTTGGTCTCTTTTCTTATGTCATCCCGGACGTAATACGGCCTGGGCTATATCCTAGTATTTAATTATATACTTATATGTCAAATTATCCGCCACTAATTTTTCGTGCTTGGGTGCGATTTCGAAGAAAGGTTTTTTGTGGCATGGTGAAGCCGTAAGTCATTATATCATAGAGCAACGGCAGGGGAGCAAGGGGATTTCTCCGGGAAAAAAGACGGAAAATACCGTCGTTCGCATCGGACTCTTCGTCGATTTAGGGTGGGGATTTTCAGGCCTGCCGGTTTTTCAAAACCACTTCTTTTTCTTGAAATAGATCAGCATGGAGCCGGCTGTCCCCGCCATCAGCAGGAGGGCAAAGGGGTAGCCGAAATACCAGTTGAGTTCCGGCATGTTGAAGGGGCTCTTGCCGGTGTTGAAGTTCATGCCGTAGAGCCCGGCGATGAAGGTAAGGGGGATGAAGATCACCGCGAAGATGGTCAACACCTTTATCACCTCGTTCATCCGGTTGCTCACCGAGGAAAGGTAGATGTCGATCATGCCGGAGATGAGATCCCGGAAGGTTTCCACCGTGTCCAGCACCTGGATGGTATGGTCGTAGAGATCCTTGAGATAGACCCGGATCGACTCGCCCATGAATACCGTGTCGTCCCGTTGCAGCCCGCTGATCACCTCCCGGAGCGGCCAAACCGATTTGCGCAGCAGGATCATCTCCCGTTTCAGGGAGTGGATGGTCTGGAGGGTTTCCGGGGAGGGAGATTCAATCAGCTCCTCTTCCAGATCCTCGACCTCCTCGCCGATTTTTTCCAGCACGGAAAAGAAGTTGTCCACCACCCTGTCGAGCAGGGAATACAACAGGTAATCGACCCCCAGTTTCCGGATGCGGCCCTTGTTGGTCTCAAGGCGGGCCAGGACATCGTCAAAAATATCGTCGTCCTTTTCGTGAAAGGAGAGCAGGTAGCAGGGGCCGAGCACGAAGCTGATCTGCTCCATGGTCATCTCCCTGGTGGCGTCGTCGTAGTGGATCAGATTGATGACCAGGAAGAGGTAATCCTCATAGTGATCGATCTTCGGACGCTGGCCGGTATGGAGAATGTCCTCGATGGTCAGGGGATGCAGGCCGAATCCGAGGCAGAATCTGTCCACGGCCTCGGCGTTATGCAGGCCGTGGACCTTGATCCAGGTGTTGCTGGGGGTTTCTTTCAGCAGGCGGAACTCGTCGAGGCGGACCGGGGTGCTGATGGAGATGTCCTCGGCATCGTAATCGACCATGTCCAAGCCGAATTTTTCCGTTACTTTTTCGCCGATGAACACGGGGCTGCCCGGTGGAAGCCCGGCTTTCCGCGAGGAGGTTTTAACAAGCTTGAGCATGTCTGTTCCTGCAAATGGAGGATGATCTTTCGGGGCTTGCTCGCGATGAGGGGAAGCCCATTGTTTCGTTACGACAGGATATCATATCCGCCGCCTTTCCGTGAACCCCATTGTCCAGTGGGGGTGAATATCCGGGGGAATTTCAAGAACAGGGAAGGGCGGTTTCAATGACCAAGTGCAAAAAGCGCAGCATGATGCTGCTTGAAATCGAAAGCGTCCGGGGTGAACAACTCAGCGGGGCACCTGAAGCCCAACGACTTGCGCGGTCGGGTATTCAG
>Ga0172380_10001004_pt1 | contig 50395 bp, 38 predicted proteins | sample Leawe162metaG_FD_119747 | JGI IMG/M metagenome (GOLD analysis project Ga0172380, IMG submission 119747) | Leachate microbial communities from a municipal landfill in Southern Ontario, Canada - Leachate well 162 metaG | ecosystem: Engineered > Solid waste > Landfill > Unclassified | place... | reverse complement strand
ACCTCAAAGGCCTCCTTCAGCGTTTTTTTCTCCAGATCAGTGAGGTCGGCGGGGTTGATGTAATTATGCGGCTGCACGCCCTCTTCCAGCAGATGCAGCTGGTGAATCAGCCGGAGCTGCATGAGAAACTCATAAGCTGCCACCGTTTCATTGTAGAGTTCCTGGGATATATGCCGATGTTCGTGCAGGAGCTGCAGACGGCCCAGGGTGTTTGTCTCGGCAATACCGTATTTCAGGGCCATGATTCTGGCAAAATCAACAAAAGGCACCAGCCCGCTTTCCTTGATGTTCAATCTGTTTTTATGATCGCCGTTTTTTTCCACGATGAAATTCTTGAAAAAGGAAAGAGGGGGCCGCGAATTCAGACAGAATTTGGCCAGATGGGCCAGGAATATTTCCTGCTTGGGCGCCATGGCGCACAGGTGTTTTCTTAAGTTTCTGGCCAGGTTTTCATCGCCGTAGCCTGATCGGAAATCAAAAAAGATGGTGGTATTTAATACCTCCTGGGGGTCCGGAGTGATCATCCACTGGTTAAATGCCTTGATCCAGCCGTTCAGGTTTTTGCGCAGGGCAGGGTTGGAGGCCATGATGTTGCCGGGGCAGCGGGGATAGCCGCAGTGCACCAGATGTTCAATGATCTCCTCCGCGAAAATTTTGAAATACTCGATGGTGTTCTGCCTTCTTTTCTCATCCTCCGGAAGTTCAAAGATCAGGGCATTGTCCTGATCCGTGCGGAAGGTCTGCTCCCGTCGTCCTTCGCTGCCCATGAGCATCCAGCAGAACTTGACCGGCGGGGCCCCCATTTTTTCAATCATCAGGGTCAACAGGCGGTCAAGGATCTGATCGTTTAAAATGGTGATCATCCTGGTGATATTGTTGGCCTTGGCACCTTCCTCGATCAGTGATCGAACTACCAGCGGCACCTTGAGGGACAGCTGGTAAAGATCTTCGGCCCTGCGCTGGGCGAGAATTTCGCGGAAAAGATAGAGCGGGGAGGTTCCCTGCAGCACCATGATGTCGTGGGTGGTTACCACGCCGGTAATCTTGCCCTGCCTGGTGATGGCCAGATGGTGGATACGGTTGCTCATCATCATCAGCAGGGCATCGAAACAGACGGCGTGGGACTCAATGGTCTGCACCGGTTTGGCCATGATCCATTTGACCATGGTCTGGTAATCAAGCCCCTGGGCCACAACCCTGGTGCGCAGATCCTTATCCGTGATAATGCCGATGATCTCGCCGCCGGCATCCTTTACCAGCAGTGAGCCGATATGCAGCTGGGCCATGCGGATAGCGGCATTCTGCACGGTATCCTCGGCATTGATGGTCTGCGGTTCGCCCTTGACCACGGCCCCGACTTGGGCGCTGAAGAGATAGAGCGAACCTTCCGTCCTGGTGGAGACGCGATGCTGCCGCAATTCTTTATATGCCGTTCTCACCAGTTTTTCGGACATACTGCGCAGAAAATAGGTGGTCACCTTGGGCGCGGAATGCAGCAGCTCCATGAATGCTTCCTTGTGAAAGAGGAAGCAGAAGGTGTCCTCCACGGTCTCCACATTGAGATTGGCCGTGGTGTTCTGGATAATGGGCAGGGCGCCGAAGTATTCGCCCTCGCCCCGGAAGTCTTTCAGGGTAACCTGTCCCTGCTCGTCTTTCAGGTAAGTCTTGACGCCTCCCTTCTGGATCAGATGGAAATGGGTGACTTCCGTGGTGTCCTGTTTGAAGATAAGGGTATTCTTTGGGTAAAAATCGATGATGCACTGGCGCGCCAGCCTTTTGAGGGCATCACTGTCAAGTTCATTAAAGGGCAGGGTCTTTTTCAGAAATTCGAGAACGATTTCCGGTGAGACATTATGAAGATCATTTTTATGTGGCATGGCGGGCGGTATCCATTGCTTGACCCTGCCCGGCTGGGCAGGGGATGGTTTCGTCGGGGTTAATAATCCTATTGCTGGCTTATGGGGAAATCGGGACTATACGCATCAGAAGTGATTTTTCTTGGTTTATAACAATCCGATTTGCTGAACGAGGGAGCTGCGTCTTCCTCGGTGGCGTATCCTTGTCTGATCTGATCAAAGGCCAGGTTGCGAACCATGAATGCATCAACAATATCCGGGGCAAAGTGCCGGCCTTTTTCCTGGGCGATTATTTTCATGGCCTCCTCATGGGGGCAGGCTGAACGGTATTTCCGCACGGTGGTCAGGGCATCATAGACATCGGCCAGGGCAACAATACGCGCGGCCAGGGGGATTTCTTCTTCCCGGAGCCCATAAGGATATCCGGTGCCATCCCACTTTTCATGGTGGAAATAGGCAATTGTCTTGGCCATGGCGAGAAAGGACTGCTCCACGGTATGGTCATCCACCGCTTTGAGGATATTGCCGCCATATGTAGTATGCTGTTTGATGGCCTCATTTTCTGCGGGGGTGAACTTGGCCAGCTTGAGAAGTATTTCGTCGGGTATGCTCACTTTGCCGATATCGTGGAGGATGGAGGAATGGTAGAGGTCTTCGATATACTGTTCGTTGATGTATTCCTTATATTCATCCCGGGTGGCCAGCTCCCTGGCAATGACCTGGCTGTATTCCCGGATTCTTTCCAGATGTTTTCCGGTGTGCATGTCCCGGTACTCGGACAGCTTGGCCAGTCCGAGGATAGTGGCGGTTCTGGTTTCCTGCACGGTGTTGAGTGACTGCAGCAGTTCGTTATCCAGTTTGAGGCGGGTGGATATATCCCTGATGAGCATCTGGAAACCCACCAGGATTCCCTCCTTTCTGATCCCCGTGGCATTGCATTCCACATTGAAGATGCTGTTGTTCGGGCCGATCAATCTGAACTGGCAGCCGGTGACGTTCTCTCCCCGCCGGAGTTTGTACAGCAGCTGGGGCTGGACCAGAGAAATATCTGCGGGATGAACCAGGTTGAGAAAATCAATGTCCTGATCAGTTTCCGAGAGATGTAAATTTTTATAGAACCTGGGATTTGCCAAAAGAACTTTGTTTTCCAGGTCAACAAGGATAACGTCGTCTATGATATTTTCGTACAGATCTCGATAGCGGCTTTCGAATTCTTTCAGTTCATTGGTTCTTTTCTTGACGTCATCCTCCAGCTTTCCGGCATAAAAACTTAATTTTTTCCCTATCGCCCGTTCTCTCATGCGCAGATTGAATTCGTTTATGCGCGCCTTGCGTTCCGCATTACTTTGCACGGCAATGATGATGATGAAGGTTATTAAAAAGAAAGAGTTGACGAGAAAGTCGTGAAAGGCGGAAATCGTCAGGGGATTGAAGATAAAAATCGGTCCCGCATAGATGCCGAACAGGACCCCGCCAAGTGTTGCGGTTTGTGGCATGGTCAGCGGGAAGATGGCCGCGAAAATGACCAGAATCAGGATGAGCCCAACGTAATAAAATGAAGAGAATCCCCCTGTCTGGACAATCATGGGTGAAATGGTAAGCGCTGAGACGAAATAGGCGGTGGTCCCGAAGATGAAGGGGTATTGTTTGTCTTTGTCCCGGGTGTTGAGCAGAAGGACAAAAAGGCAGAAGAGAGCCGCGGAGAGCCGCCAGACAAGAAATTTGCCGAAATAGTGGCGGACGGCTACATAATCAAGCACGGAAAAGAGTGGAAGCAGAATGGCCACGGTCCAGAGGGTAACGTTGGCCCGTTGGTGAAGCAGGTCCTGCAGTTCCTGATGATATATGGCGCTGTATTCTGGTTTGATATCGTTCATTTTGCAATGGAGATGAAGAATGACGCAGAACATTTTTAATAGAAATGAGCATAACTTAAAATTTTATGAAAATCTATAAAAGCGTGGGAAGATTAGTTTTTAGGGGAGGCATGCCGGGGAGAAAGCAGCAAGGGGGTGGCACCAATAAAGCTCCGAACAGGAGCTTTATTGGTGCCGGGGGAATGAATTTTTCCAGCTAACGGCTAAAAGCCAAAAGCCATGTAGCCGGTTTGTTCCGGGGCATGGGAGGTTTCTCTGTCTCGTGATTTTTCCTCTTCAATCCGCAGTTCAACACTTCCGGCTGATACCGTTTTGCAGCGGACGGTGGCCGTATCATTTTCTACCGCGCTCTGCATATCGGTCACTACGGTTGGGGCGCTGTTAAAAAGGGTGCTGAAGTTCATGATCGCAAGTATGTCGGTGATGAGAGCTGGGGCGTGGGCAATATCATAAACCATGCCATCGAGGATGCCTGCGGACGGCTCCCAGGCAATATATGCCACTGTTTCCGTTGCATGCAGCAGGGGGTTGAGCTCCTGTTCCTGTAATTTGAAGTTCATTCCGGAAGTGGAAATATCGTTCATCCTGCCAATGACTCCGGCAGCGTCATTGACGCTCGTGACAGAAGTCATGACAATGGGGGTAACGGTAAACTGCTGGGCGAAATTTATCGGCGTATAGCTGGTCATATTGGTTGGAAACATGCCAGCCTCGATTTTTGTCCCATCGGCAAGGACATAACTTCCCTGTTCCATGACAAGATAGCTGGCACGCTCAACACCGTGTCTGCCGTCAAGGTAATCCCACTCATTGAGCCGCAGGTCAAACCCGGTCGCATCGACATTTTTTATCCGCAGGATACATGGATTTTTATCAATCTGACTGACAATTTTTGCGACAACTATGGGGTTAGTAAATGCGGTGTTAAAGGAAATACGTTGCCAATTAGTAGAAACATTGATTGTCCCGTGCTCCAAGGCCGGACCCGCTCCTGCTTGGTTGTTGTCCGGCGTTGAACCGCTGTCCCCGGGATCGGATCCCTGCATGATTTCCTCTCCATCCGGATAGCCGTCATTGTCGCTGTCTGAGTCGAGAAGATTGATGATTCCATCACCATCAATATCCGTATTCCATCCAGATCCCCAGTAGCTGGCCTCTGCGCCGTCATCCAGGCCATCAGCATCTGTGTCAGACAAAGCCGGGCTGGTGCCGTAGAGGTCTCTTTCATCCCTGGTCAGCAAGGTGTCACCATCGGCATCACCGTCCAGATCGATCCGGGAAATGGCCATAAAGCCTACTGATTCAAGATCATGATCCGTCTCGGGATCAAAGGACTGTTCCTCGGAAACTTTCAGCTGAACTTCTGTGGCTGTCAGTTCAGTAAGGCGCAGGTTTGCAGTGTCCATATCGTTCACGCTTTGCATGTCAGCAATCAATACAGGGGCATTGGTAAATCCTTCCTGGAAAGAAATCCCCCGCCCTTGACTGGCAACTTCATCCGGGCTTACAGCGACTTCGTAAGCATATTCGCCTATCATCCCGGCAGAAGGTTCCCAGGCAATATAAGCTATTTGCTCAACGCCGTGTTCTGGCAGATTCGCCTCTTGCTCCTGCATCTCATAGTCAAAGCCAGACGCTGAGACATTGCTTATCCTGCCCACAACGGCATCGGTTTCCTGATTGGTGACTATTGAGGTTGCAACAACGGGAGGAATAGTGAATTCCCTTGCGAAAGAGACGGCCAGAGGGTAATCGCTGGATTGGTGATCAAAGGCGCCCGCTTCCACCATGCTGCCATTGTCCAAGGTGAAGCTGCCCCGTTCCATGGCGATATATCCCACTTTTTCCTGACCATGTTCCTGGGCAAGATAGTCATACTGCTGCAATCGTATCTCGAATCCTGCAGCCGAGACATTGCGGATTCTGATGGTGCAGGGGCTGGGATCAGCAAAGCCTGCCGGTTTGGCAACAATTACCGGATCTCTGAAGGTCTCACTGAAAACAACGGGAATCCAGTTGCCGCCGACAGCAACCTCGCCTGTTTCCATGGTAAACTCAGGTGGAGCCTGCTCAATGGTAACGGAAACTGCCGCAACATTTGAATCCCCATATCCGTCATTGATAACAAAGTGGAAGGTATCACTGCCATAAGTTCCCTGATTGGCGGTATAGGTGTATGCGCCGCTGGCAGGATCAGTGAGCACTGCCGTGCCGAGTAATCCGTTCGTGACGATTCGATAGGTCAAGCTGGCGCTGTCAATATCTCTTCCTGTCAGCAGTCCTGAACCGGTATTGTTTTCCTGAATTGTCAGGCTGGCACTGTCAGCCATTGGTAAATCATTTACCGGATTAATGGTGATGGTGACCGTGGCCGCTTCAGAAGCCCCGTTGGCATCGGTTACTCGATAGGTAAATGTATCAATACCATTGACTTCCGCCTTGGGTTGGTATGAAAAATTTCCGGTTGCCGCACTGCTAATGCTTGCAGTTCCATTCGTGCCGTTTGTAACAATCTGGTAGGTAAGCGGCAGGTTGTCCGGGCTTTGCCCTGGCAGCTGACCTGTGCCTGGAGTATCTTCATTAAGGGCGAGAGACATATCCTGGGCAATGGGTAAGGGGGCGGGTTCTACGGGGACAGAAGGGGCTGTCCAGATCACTTCCTGGGAAAAATCGCTTTCGAAGCCATCGGTATCATACGCCGTTGCCGCAAAATAATAGGTGGTGCCTTCAACGAGCCCGCTGACGGTTCCCGCCACTACGCCATTGATTGAGGCTGGATTACCCATATCAACCGTGTGGTCATATTGGGAGCTGGCGGTTCCGTAATGGATTTTGTAGCCGGCCAGATTCGTTTCCGGATTGGGTGACCAGCTGAAGCTCGCCTCTTGCCAGGCATGAACAGGGGTGGAAAATGAGAATAAAACCGATGTAGCAATAGCTAGTAAAAATAAAATTCCTTTTCGTTGCATAACAGCATCTCCAGGTTTGTGAAAACGGGCAACACCTGAAAATGCTGTCCGTTCGGCAACCCCGCTACCATATTCCAGAATTGGCAATTTAGGCCGGAGGCTTTGCGTCCCACTCTTTCGAGTTGGTTTGCTATTATCGTGGATAAAATTAGGTTACATGCTTACCGTGGCAATTCTGATGCCAAGCAGTCTTCAAGGGGGTTTAGCTGCTGATATGGATAATAATTCGTTGATTTTTCGAAGTTATAAATGATAGGCAGGAAGAGCGATAGAGGCGAGGTGTAAGCGCTGCGGAAAATTTTTTTAGAGTTATAGGGAACAATTTATGCTCTGGTTAAGGCAACCAGGGCGGAGCAGGGGCCAAAAGGGATACGGATGCATGATCGTCAGGTTGGCTGAACAAGTTGAGCCGCCGCATTTTACCCCCAGAAGCGGTATATGTCCGATAATGTGATATTCCTACCTGATGGCACGTTTTTTCTCTTCGAGTCTGATGTCAAGCTGCTTCAGTTGATCAATATGGTCTTTCATCTGATCAATATTGCCTTTCATCGTCTGATTTTCTTTGTGCAAGGCATCAATTTTCTGACGAAGGGAAGCGCATTTGTTCAGCAGTGAGGTTTTCTCGTCCTTAAGACATTCGTATTCTTCTTTGAGCTGTGCCAGTTGGCTCAGTTCAAACAGAATATTTCTGAGGTAGTCAATTTCGAGCCGTTCATTTCGCGGAGGGGATGCAAGCTCTTCATAACGTTCAAGGGCCATGAGTGCCTTGCCATAATCGGGAGCAGGGTTGTTGTTATGTGAATAGAGCAGGGCCAGGTAGTAATATGTCTCAGGTGGAACGGAATCTGTTACCCCGGCCTGCTTTTCCTTGATAATATTTTCGATTAATAAAATTTCATCAGCAATATTATTTTGCTGCAAAGACATATAATAGTTCGTGGAATCTCTGAATAGATGTTTGTCAGCACAACCGGTTGTTAAAAAAACAACAAAAAGCAGGGCAAAGACAAGCCTGGAGAAATTTACCATAAAATCTATACCTCGCGGTTAACCCGGAATTCTATTTAATGACCTTGGGGATGAAGAACGTTTCCTTGGCGGCCTGCTCAGATTTCTCACCTCGGCGGTTCACGACGTAAACGCTGCCTGACAGCGATTTTGCATGTTCTTTCAGTTCCGCGGCAATCTCCGCTACTTCGATATGATTCAGCTTTCTTACATATTCATTGGTAACAACGGCAATGGAAATGGACATCAGGGGAAAACGTACTTTAAGACCCTGACGGGTCAGCCCTTCTATATAGCCCCGAATCTTGTCCTCAGGCTTGTAAAATGACAACACTTTCAGGTCAAATTCCCTGATGATTGTCTCGCAGATTTTCTTGTAATTTGCGGGTTTGACAATTACGGCAAAATCATCCCCGCCAATATGGCCGACAAAATCATCATCTGTTCCATATTTTGCCACCGCATCCTTGATCAAATCCGCGGTTGCCCGGATCACCTCATTGCCTTTCGCATAGCCATAACGGTCATTAAATGACTTGAAGTTGTCTAGGTCCAACATACAAAATGCCAGGTATAATCCTGATTCCAAACGTTTTTTTAGAATGTTTTCGATGGCCACGCCGCCGGGGAGCCTTGTCAGGGGATTTGAGTCGATATGCAATTCCTCCAGCCTCCCCAATCTACCGGTCATGTAATTGAAGGCCTTGGCAAGCTCACCAAATTCATCTTGCGACTCGATTTTTGCCAGATGGTTGAATTTTCCTTGCGAGATAATTTCGGTTGCCAGTTTCAACTGTTTGATGGATTTAGAAACACTGCGGGAAATGACGGCTATGGCGCCAAAGCCCAACAGGATTGCCAGACCGGACAACATCAAAGTGGTGCGGAAGATGTTGATGCTGACGTTGCCGAATTTCAGCATTTTCTGTTGCTGGTTTTTTGTTGCGGTTGTTTCGATGGTCTGAATCAAGGATATGATTTCATCAAGCTTGCCTTTCATGAGGTGATCACTATCTGCAGCACGGATATGAGAGCGTTTGCTTGCAGCACTAAATTCCTGTTTGTATATTTCCTCGAATTCATCATGCAGAGAGTTGAGTTGAGCAATGGGGATACTTCTCTGTTCCGGCAGTTCATGGACCCGCCCAATGAGGGCTTTGAAATCTTTGCCCCGCTGCCAGAACATTTCTTGCATTTCCGGGCTTTGTAAAATCAGAAATCGCCGACCGTAAGCCTCCTGTGCCAGCAGATTATCAACCATTTTGTCCGAGAGCTGCACCAGCACGGCATCGTTGTTCAGTATATTCTTGTTTATTTTGTCAAGTTCCTGGAGGCCCTGCAGCGATATCGCGGCAATGAAAATCGTCACGAGGATAACCGGCATATAGCCGAGAATCATTTTTTCTTCCAAAGTTAACCGTAAAAGCCTTTTCATTCATCTGACCTCACAAAAGCAATTGGGGAAATATTTTATTGATCCCCTTAAAACAATTTAGTTACGCTTTCTAGGCGTGGCGGATAGCGAGACTAATGGCAAGAAGTAAAACCCGCGGGGAGACATAAGGATCGTTTTATTTATGTTTTTTAGCAAGAATCGCGCCTGGAGCGATGCCCAGGCGGCAATCATTTTTTCAGGCACGGGGAAGGTGGCGCATTTGCCTTGCAATAGACATGCGGTAATTTCCCGTCTCTTGTGAAATTATTGCTCCGGGGTATGAATGAGGCATTCGGAAATATCCAGTTCGTTTGTTGATTTCAACAATACACTTCATCGGTCCCACTAAAAAAGTATCATCACAAATGATACTCCTAAAAGCTGCCAAATAAAATTTAAATTCTTCATTTTCCTGCTGTTATTGCCCACAGTTTAGAAGCCGTGTCAGCTTCAGGGACTAACTGCTGTTTGGGTCTGGAAATTGCATTATTTCAAATTCATGGATATCTGCTCTTCTTCAAGAAGAACTGTATGGCGGATCATCAGAAAGTTATTGGTTGTTTCTTGAAATTGTTCCATGCTAGATTGATAAGGTGGAGGATGCCATTTGTTTTATCTGATAGGAAACCTCATGAGTCTTCTTGGCAGAAAAGCCGGTAGAGGGATATGTTTTCTTGCCCTGTCATTTTCTTTTGCCGCTTGCGCGGCGTATCAGCCGCCTTTTACCCATCAGCTCGATCCGCGGATGACCTTGGCTGAGGTGCTGAGTGTCGCGCAGGAGAAAGGGTACGGGAACTACTGTGAGATTGCTGATTACAAGGGGTATCGCTTGCTGTGCTTTAAGAGTGATGAAGGCGGCGGGGAGGTGTTTCTCGTGGTGAATAAAAGGGGAAGACCCATGCTGCGTACCCTGGAATACGGCAGGATCGACGAAACAAGCCTTGTTAATTTTGTCGATGACCTGTTAATGCATGGCAGAGGGTGAGTTTTGCTTGTTCAGAATCTTCACTGCTCGACAAAAAGCCCTTCACTGGGCTCTTGAATTTTAAACTGGCAGATTTTACGGCGCAGGGTATCTTTTGAAATCTGCAGTTCGCGGCAGGTTGCCATTTTTTTCCATTTATTCCGTTGCAGGGCTTGGTGGATAATAAATCGTTCAGCTTCCTCCATTGACATGGGTCTTTCCAAGCTGGTTTTCTGTGGTTCCCCTTCTGTTTTCGGCCTGAAAGGTTCCGGTAGATGTTCAGGCTGAATCATCCCACCCTGGCAGAGAATAAAGGCGTATTCAATGATATTCTGCAGTTCCCTGACATTGCCCGGGAAATTGTGGCGCATCAGCACCGCCATGGCGGCATCCGATATCCCGGCGATATCCTTGCCTCTTTCCTTGTTGAATTTTTCCACAATATGCTCCACCAGTACCGGTATGTCTTCTCGGCGTTCACGCAGGGGAGGAATAAGCAGTTTGACCACATTAAGCCGGTAATACAGATCGTCCCGGAACGTCCCTTCCTGCATAAGAGCAAGCAGGTCGCGGTGGGTGGCGGCAATAATGCGGACGTCGGCATCAACCGGGGAGGATGATCCCAGCGGTTCGTACTGTCTCGACTGAATAACTCGCAGCAGTTTGACCTGTACGGCAAGATTGATGTCACCGATTTCATCCAGGAACAGTGTGCCCTTTTCTGCGGAGGCAAACCTGCCCGGTCTGTCCTTTTTGGCGTCGGTGAAGGCGCCGGCTTTATAACCGAACAATTCAGACTCAAGCAGGGTATCGGGCAGTGCGCCGCAGTTGACCGCGATAAAAGGATGGTTGCGGCGTTCGCTTTTCTGATGAATGGCTTTGGCCATCAATTCCTTACCTGTACCGCTCTCACCGAGGATCAGGACATTGCTCTCACTGCGGGCGATTTCCGGCAGAATGTCAAAGATGCGGCGGACCGACGGACTCTTGCTGATGATGTCGCCCACCTGGAAACGGGACAATCTCTGGCGCAGGGAGGTGATAATGCTGAGGTCGCGAATGCTTTCCACGCCTCCGACAATATTGCCTTCGCTGTCCACCAGCGGCGCGGCGCAGATGCTGACCGGCACTCTTCGGCCTTCAGGCCCCCTGATGGTGATCGACCGGTTTGATTCGGGTTTTCCTGTGCACATGCTGTGGGCAATGGCACATGTCTCTCCGCAGATGCTGGCCTGGAAGATATCACTGCAGGGTTTGCCGATGGCCTCCGAGGCCGGCACGCCGGTAATCTCCTCGGCGGCCCGGTTGAAAGAGGTGATCTGCCACTGGCGGTTAACGGTAAAGACACCGTCGGCGATGCTGTCCAGAATAAGCGCACGACCCTGGGCGGTGGAGACATTGCGAAAAACCTGTACGCCGCCCACCACATTGCCGTCCGTGTCTTTAAGGGGTGTGGTGTTGATGTTGACCGGAATGCGTTTCCCTTGTGCCGTGGTGATGAAAAGAGAGCGGTTGACGATAGGTTCGCCGGTTTTGATGCTTTCCGCCAGGACACAGTGGTCGCAGGCGTTGGACCGGAAGATTTCCCGGCAGCTCATGCCTATGACCTCATGGCGGGCCCAGCCGGTAAGATTTTCCGCTGCTTTATTAAAGGAGGTAATCCGCCATTTGCGATCAACGCTGAAAACGCCGTCATTGATACTGTTGAGGACAAATTCGGAAACAGTATGTTCGTCATACTGGTTTCTGTTCGGGACGGAGAGCGTAGCCTTATCAAGGGCAACAAGCCATTTCACCTCTTCCAGAAAGGAAATGCCATACCGGTTCAGATGAGGGCCGGCCAGCATCCATTTCACTTCCCCGGAAGCGGAATTTTCTTTCATCCCGGAAAAATTTTCCGGGTGGAGATGAAGCCGCATCCCGGGATAGAGGGCGGCGTTGGTGGAAATTTGTGAACCTAAATGATTGAGGTCGATGCTGGTGGCAGGGTAATCCCTGATATTTTCACCAAAGGAGAGGGTGAATGGCAAACGAAAGGGGAAGCGGTAGGTTTTGCGTCGATTAGCGGGAAAGCCTCCGATCATAATGCGCCCTCAGGAATCAAAATGTGCCATTTTGACTAAAATATTATATATATGACTTTGCAACATACTGGCTGAAAAGTAAAGCGAATTCGCTCAAGAAATGTTCAAGTTGGCTTATTATGCGTCTATTTTGCTGGTGGGAGTTGCTTGGTGAGAAATGAAGGGGGTCCAGGCGGGGCGCGTCTTTGCCGAAAAAAAGGATGATAAGCTGGCGCAATCTGCGCCTGAAGATTTTCCCCGATTGGACCAATCAGGAAACAAGAATATTTACTCTGGCCTGCTGGAATTCACTTTCTCTGGCAAGAAAGGCATCCGCTACGTCGGGATCGAAATGGATTCCGGAATCCTTCAGTATGATGGTTTTCGCCTGCTCATGGGTGATGGCGGATTTGTAGCATCTTCGCGAGGTCAGGGCATCATAGGCGTCGGCCAGGGCGATGATACGGGCGGAGAGAGGGATATCTTTGCCGGACAGGCCGCTGGGATATCCGGTTCCATCCCATTTTTCATGGTGGTAATAGGCAATCTGCTTGCCTATGGTCAGAAAGGATTGGCCTTTCGTCTGTTTTTCGCTCTCGCATAAGGCGTCGCCGCCATAGACGGAATGACACTTCATCACCTCATATTCCTCCGCACTCAGTTTGTCCGGTTTGAGCAGAATATGGTCAGGGATACCGACCTTGCCGATGTCGTGCAGAATAGAGGAGAGATAAATATCATCAATGTATTCCGGAGTGATGTAATGTTGGTAGGCGGGGTGTTTGGCCAGTTCAATGGCCAGAATTTTGGAATACTCCCTGATTCTTTCCAGATGATTGCCGGTGTCCTGGTCGCGGAACTCGGCAAGTTTTGCCAGGGCAAGGATCGCCGTAGTGCGTGACTTGTCGATGAGACGATAGGATTCCAGCAGTTTCTTTTCCATTTTTTTTCTTTCAGTGATGTCCCTGATGACAAGCTGGAATCCGAGTTCTTTGCCTTCCTTTAGAATTTTCCTGGCATTACATTCCACGTCCAGCAGCTTGTCTCCCTGCCCCAGAATGATAAACTGAAAATCTTTTACCGCCTCCCCCCGGAAAAGTCTTGGCAGCATGCCGTCAGTCACCACTGGCAGACTGTCGTCATCAATTATGTTGAGCAGTGATTTCCCGACAATGCTTTGCGGCTTCATGCCTATGGTGCTGTAAAAATGGTGGTTTGCCAGCAGGATTTTCGCCTCGCTGTCGATCAGGACAATGAGGTCAAGAATGTTTTCATAGAGTTCCTTGTAGCGCAGTTCGGATTCCTCTATTTTTTTTACCCGCTTCACAACCTCATCCTCCAGGTTGTGGGTATAAAAGAACAGATCCTGGTTCAGAGATCTGAGGTTCATGCTGAGATTGAATTTTCGTATTCTCGCCCGGGTTTCCTCATTGCACTGCACCAGGCTGACAATGATAAAAAAGAAAAAAAAGAAGCTGTAACAGAAAAACATTTTGAGATTTTCGGAAGAGGGCTGGCTGAAGACAACAACGGGAAGGGCATAGGTTAAATAGAGAAAAAAACCGGCAAAGGCGGCCTGTTTCATGGTCAGAGGCAGCAAGGCGAAACCGCCCACAGAAATGAGCAGAAGCCCGACATAGTAAGAGGAGGCGTAGCCGCCGGTTTTCAGAACCATCAGGGTGATTGTCAGCCCGCCGAGCAGATATGCGGTCAAGATGAGAGACAGGGTGAGCCGATGGCTGTTTATCCGGCGCAGTATCTGTAGAAAAAGGACCAGGATGAAGGCGAAGCTTAACCGGTAGCCGAGAAAAATGAGGAAATGCTCCCTGGCGGCGAAGGAATCCAGCAGGGAGAAAACCGGGAAAAAGACAATCCCCAGCCAGAGGAAGATAAAGGCTCTCTGCTGAAAAAGATTTCTGGTTTCCTGTTCGTAGGCACCCTTATAGTCAAGAGCAATTTCTTCCATTATCCTTCTTTGGTGGCAAGGACAAAGAGGTTGACCCCTTCCTCTTCCGCGATGATCTCGACGCCGGTGCCGAATGGGGTGTCGGCAAAGATATCCCTCAGGTCTTCCCCGGTGCGGTACAGGAGTTCCCAGTGGAGTATTTCATCCATGAAGATTTGATCAGGGTAGGGGGCGAAATTGCCCAGCATAAGTTTTCCGCCGGGTTCAAGATGCTCGTGGCAGCGCTTGATCATGGCCTGGAAGAGACGCCGGTCAAGATAGTCGCACAGTCCGGCGGAATAAATGATGTGCTGTTTACCGATCTCGTGGCTTACTCTGCCCAGCGACCATTTCACCAGATTTTCATTCATCAGGCGGATGGAGGCCATGTGGGGAAAGACATCGACTTGCTGGTCGGTGAATTGCAAGGCCTCGGAGTCGATATCCACACACAGGGCTTCGATGACCTGGCTGTATTTGCAGGCACCCAGGAAGTCAAACAGCTCACGATTAGGTCCACAAGCCAGGTTCATAATCCTGATGTGGGACCCGTTGCGCAGAAATGACTTGCTCAGGGAAGCGAGCCGGGCAGACAACAGTTTTCTCCTCCCCCTTATTGCCTTGGCGCCGGGCCGCTGCAGGCACCAGGCGTCGACAATTTTGCCCAGCTTGCCGTCGCCTTCCGGCGTGTCCCGGTAAATGTGTTCCATCATCAGGAAATCGCCGGCATAGCCTTTGGGTTTGTAATAGGCTCTTTCGACAAAACGGCTGCGCATGATGTAAGGGAAAACCTCTTTGAAGATGAAGCCCCACATGAGATCCTGATCCTCCTGGGTCTCCATCAGCATTTTATATTTGGCCAGATTTTCGTTAATGGTGTCGAGAACTACGAAGCAGTGCCTGCTGATTTCATCGTCAGGATCATCAGAGGATGTATCTTTCTGCAATTGGTAGGATATGTCGAACAGTTCCGCTTTCAAGCTCTCCACTTCACTGCTCACCTTATACCAGGCTTGACTTTTGAGCAGCCTGCCGGGTATGGGCTTTGATTCGGTAAAACCGCGTCTTCGCGTGGCAAGAGAAGCGGCATAACCGATGAGAGGTTCATTTTCTTCAAGAACCCTTCTGAATTTTTTGCAGATGCGCTGCGTTAAAGAGGTGACAAGGCGGCCGTACAGTTCGGGTTTTTCATGGTATAGTTTTTCGATGACAGCGAGATTAAATCTGCAGATCTCGGCATCTTCCGTGGCACGGATATCCCGCACCCGGGAACCGCCGTCGAAAAAACCGATTTCCCCGAAAAAATCGCCCGGACCAAGTAAGGCGACGGTAATTTTCGTCTCATCCGCGGTATAGGAAACCTCGATAATGCCCTGTTGCACGTAGTAAAAGGCGCGGCAGTCCTGTAGCTCGATTTCCTGCCCGGCTGAACAGCTGATTTTATCCGCATAGGCTAGAATGGAGTCGTTGAGTTGTCCATTGAAGGTGAAGATGACGTCGTCACCCATGGGGAAACTCAGCGGATCGCAGAAAAGGGGTGGCTGTTGTACCGCTTTGTTCATCGGTTACTCCTTGGCTGGTGGAGAAAGGCGGAGGCGGGGACGCTACATCCTTTCCCCCCCCTCTTCCGCCTGTCCGTATTTATTAATAATTTTCTGTAGATATTCAAGGTGGTTTTCCGTTAATGGCCCGAACTTGATGCAGCGTCTCCGCATGGTAATCTGGCTGAAAGGCTGTTCGGTGGGAAGAACAAAATCATTTATCGTCGTGTAGGGGACATCCTCCAGGCAGATACCGTCATCAGCCAGCAGGTCAAGGCCGTTGGCATCCCGTGACGCACCGTTTGTTGAAAAATAGCAGAATGCCAGCCCGGAGAGGCTGATATCGATGATCTGCCCTATTTTGTTGGCAGGGGGACGGAGAAAGGCATAGGTGCCGTCCCGGACAAGATATCTTTTGTGCCTCCTGCGCTCAATTGTCGGTTGTTCACTGGCCATTTTTACCCCTCATTCATGGTGTTTTCGGTTCAACAGCTAGCAGGAAATGATTTTTGTTAATAGGTTATTATGACATCAACAATCGGGTGAATCAATCAGGAATCCCGTTATTTTGCAAAACCTATAAAAAATAAAACAATATTCATTCAAACCTTGACAAGCATTATTATATCATTGTGTAATTTTTATATTTCTTACCAGAGATGTGGCTCCAAAAAAAATCGCCCGGTATCGATCATCGCCAGTTAACAGGAGAACCGTTCATGCCCTGTTCTTATAGTTGTCATGAGTTGCACGAGTTGCAATTTTTTTCCGGATTGACCGATCAGGAGTGCGGTCTGCTGCTGCCGTTTCTCCAGCCGGAGATGTTTCAGCAAGGTGAGCTTGTCGTTCAGGAAGGCTGTCTCCCCGGCAGGATGTTTCTGGTGGTTAAGGGAAAGGTGCGCAAGGAAAAGGTTCTCGGCATCACGGTGGGAGCAAGCGGGCTGGAGGCCTGGCAGGAAAAGGAGCTGTTTGAGGTCAAAGGGCCGGGGCAGCACTTCTGTGAAGATGCCTTGATTGCCGAAGAACCAGCCAATGTTGACTGGCTGGCGATGGAGAGTGCAGAGCTGCTTTCTCTTTCCGCCGCTCATTTCCGGCAGATCCAGCAGGAGTCGGAGCAGACCGGAAGAAAGTTGCTGCAGGCTCTCAGCCGGTCTTTGTATCGCAGTTTCCGCAGGCATGAAGGCCAGTTCGCCGCAGAGGTGGAAAATAAAAAACTGCTCAGTCAGATGCGGCTTGAGCGCAAAAAGATCAAGGCCATGCACCGGATTGCCAGAAGTACTTCGGTCAGCAGCGTCAACCAGACCCTTGATACGATTCTTGAGGCCTGCATGGACTGCCTTGAGGTGCAAAAAGGCTCGATTATGATTTTCAACAGGGGGGTGCTGCGGGTTGAGGCCGCTTTCGGCGGAAACAAAGACAAAATTCTCGGCCAGATGCAGGTGATCAATGAGACCAGTGTTTCTGGCCGTTGTTTCATCAGCAAAAAACCGGTCTTTATCCAGAATATCGAACAGGAAAAAGGCATCCAGCGCTCGCCTGATCCCAGCCAGTACTGGAACAATTCCCTGATCAGCATGCCGCTCATCAGCCCTGCGGGGGAGAGCATCGGCGTCTTAAATGTCAGCAAGACATCCACGGCTGTCTTCACGGAGAACGATATGAAAATCCTGGAGGATCTCACGGTGGAGGCATCGGCGGCCCTGGCCCATGAAATCTGTCTGGCGCGTCTTTACCGCAATTTCCAGGAGACCCTGCTGGAGGTCAAGCAGGCCCAGAAGCAGTTGACCCAGGCAGAAGAAAAGATCTGCCGGATTATTCAGACCTCGTGGCCGTCCATGGAAGCCGAAGGAGCGCCAGGCAATGACTAATTTGAATCTCTACGGCGAGCTTGCCCGCAGAAATATTGAGATGACGGACCGGGAAAGACTTGCAGTTGATGCTGCGTCCGGGGGGGCCATGACCGCCAGGCAGCGGATGGAGCTGCTGTTTGATGAGGGGACTTTTCAGGAGATTGACCGCTTTGTCACCCACCGCTGCACGGATTTCGGCATGGGGAAAAAACAGGTGCCGGGCGATGCGGTGATCTCCGGCAGCGGCATGATCAACGGACGGCTGGTCCATGCCTATGCCCAGGACTTCAAGGTCATGGGGGGCTCCTTTTCCGAGGAGAACACGAAAAAGATCTGTAAGGTGCTGGATAAGGCCATGCAGCTCGGCACGCCATTTATCGGCCTGAACGACTCAGGCGGCTCCAGAATCCAGGAAGGGGTCTATGGCCTGGCCGGCGTGGCCGAGCTGTTTCTGAAGAATACCCTGGCCTCGGGCCTCATTCCCCAGATTTCCGCCATCATGGGGCACTGCGCCGGCGGAGCGAGCTATTCACCGGCCCTGACCGATTTCATCGTCATGGTGGAGGGGCAGAGCCACATGTTTGTCACCGGCCCGGAGGTGATCAGGGCGGTGACCCACGAGGAGGTCAGCATGGAGGAACTCGGCGGCGCCAGCACTCATCATCAGCTGAGCGGGGTGAGCCATCTGCTTGCCGCGGATGACAAGGAGTGCATCGTCCTCATCCGCGAGTTGCTTGACTATATCCCCTCAAATAATCTGGAAGAAAGCCCGTCGAGAAAATGCTTTGACGATCCCCGCCGGCGTGAGCCGCTGCTCAATAATTTCATTCCGGCAGATTCACGGACCTCTTATGATGTGAAAGCCCTGGTGCGGGCCGTGGTGGACGACGGTTCGTTTTTTGAAGTGCAGAGCGGTTATGCCGCTAACCTGGTTATCGGCTTTGCCCGGCTCAACGGCAAATCGGTGGGCATTGTCGCCAACCAGCCCGCGCATCTGGCCGGGGCCCTTGATACCAATGCCTCCCGCAAGGGGGCGCGTTTTGTCCGGTTCTGCGACGCCTTTAACATCCCCCTGGTCACCCTGGTCGATGTGCCGGGGTTTTTGCCCGGCAAAGAGCAGGAACTTGACGGCATCATCCGGGACGGGGCCAAGCTGCTCTATGCCTATTGCGAGGCCACGGTGCCCAAGATCAGCCTCATTACGCGCAAGGCCTATGGCGGCGCCTACTGCGTCATGTCAAGCAAGCATATCCGCGGTGATTATAATTTTGCCTATCCGGGGGCGGAGATCGCGGTGATGGGGCCGGAAGCGGCGGTGAACATCATCTATCGGCGGGAGCTGGCCAAGCAGCAGGATGACACCTTGCGCCTGCAAAAGCTGGAAGAGTACCGGCAGCGTTTCGCCAACCCCTATGTCGCGGCATCCCGGGGCTATATTGACGAGATCATCATGCCGGAGGACACCCGCTGGAAGCTGATCATGGCCCTTTCGCGGTTGAAGACGAAAATGATAAAAAATCCCCCGAAAAAACATGGCAACATGCCGTTATAAAAAAAGTTCTTTTTTTTAAGCCCGGGGTTTTACCAGAGCCATCTCCCTGGGCTGACAACTCAACAGGCAAAACTCAAAAGACCCACCCATGTTTACCAAAATACTCATAGCAAACCGTGGCGAAATCGCCGTCAGGATCATGCGGACCTGCCGGGAAATGGGCATAGCCACGGTTGCCGTCTTTTCCGAAGCGGACAGGGCGTCCCTGCATGTCCGTTATGCGGATGAGGCTTACTGCATCGGCCCCGCCCCGGCCATTGAGAGCTATCTTGACGGCGAGGCCATCCTGGAGGCAGGCCGCCGGTCCGGAGCCCAGGCCATCCATCCGGGCTACGGGTTTTTATCCGAGAACAGCAACTTTGCCGCCAGATGCCGGCAGGCTGGACTGGTTTTCATCGGTCCGCCGCCCGGGGTGATTGAGCAGATGGGCAATAAGACCCTGGCACGGCAAACCATGCTGGCCAATGGCGTGCCGGTTATTCCCGGCACCACCGAGGCCCTGGAGGATCTGGAGGCGGTTCACGCTGTCTGCGGCCAGATCGGCTTCCCGGTGATGCTGAAGGCCGCAGCAGGCGGCGGCGGCAAGGGGATGCGCATTGTCACCGAAGAAAATGACCTGCGGGACGCCTTTTTCGCCGTGCGGCGCGAATCCTATGCCTCTTTTGCCGATTCCCGTATCCTGGTGGAACGTTATTTCCCGGCGGCCCGGCATATCGAGGTGCAGATTCTGGCCGACAGCCACGGTAATGTCATTCATCTTTTCGAGCGGGAGTGTTCCATCCAGCGGCGCTATCAGAAGGTGATCGAGGAGTGCCCCTCGGTTTTCGTTGATGATGATCTGCGCGGAAAACTCACCGCCGCAGCGGTGCAGGCGGCCGCTGTTGTGGGCTACAGCGGAGCGGGCACGGTGGAGTTTCTGGTGGATGAGGCCCAAAATTTTTATTTTCTGGAGATGAACACCCGCATTCAGGTGGAACACCCGGTGACTGAGCTGGTGACCGGCATCGATCTGGTCAGGGAGCAGCTGCTGGCCGCGGCCGGAGAGAAGCTGAGCGTTGTCCAGTCGGAGGTGCGCTGCAATGGTTGGGCCCTGGAATGCCGTCTCTATGCCGAGGACCCCGGCAATGACTCTATGCCGGCGCCGGGCCAGATCCGCAAGGTGGTTTTCCCCGAGGGCCCCGGGGTAAGGGTTGACAGCGGGGTGTATGAGGGGTGGGAGGTGTCCCTTCATTATGACCCCCTGCTCGCCAAGATTTCGGTGTGGGCAAGAACCCGGGAGGAGGCCAGGCGCAGGATGCTGCGAGCCCTGGATGAATGCCTGGTTTACGGGGTGAAGACCAATCTCGACCTGCACCGGTCGATTTTATCCGACGAGCGCTTTATCAGCGGCAGGATTGATACCCGCTTTCTTGACCGCCACCTTGCTCCCCCTCCGGCACCGGACAACATGGCCGATCTGGCGGTCATCGCCGCGGTCTGCAGCACCCTGTCATCCTCTTCCGCCAGAGAGGATCACATTGCCACGGAAGAAACCGGCCTCTGGCGGATGGCCAGCAAGTATCAGTTCTGGGCAACGCGATTTTAGGAGCGGTAACTAATCATTATTGCCAAATACTTCGTTACGGTCCCTTATGCCGCAAACAGTATCTTCATGTAACAGTTATTTCTCGGCAACGGCTTAAAGGAGATTTTCGACTTGATATTTCATTTTGTCTTTTTTTCGTATTTGTCTGATTTCACGCCTTTTTTCAGATTTGATTGTTTGTGCGCGAACCTCCCGCCGGGCAGGCGGCCATGAAGCGCGAAGTGCAGGTGGATAAGAAAACCTATCAGGTCGAATATGAGAAGGCAGCCGGGGTGGTCAGGGTGGCGGTGAACGGCCGCTGCTACCAGGTCGACGCCGCTGCCCTGAGCGGCGGTTTTCACTCCATTCTGGCTAACAATCGATCCTGCGACGCCTTTGTCAGCAGGGAGAAAGAGAGTTTCGCCGTGGTGGTTGCCGGCAGGATCATGGAGGTGGATTTTTATGATCCCCGCAGCAGGCAGCCGAGTGATGAGAGCAAACGCTCGGCCGGGGTTTCCCGCCAGATCATCCGCGCCCCCATGGCCGGCCGCATCGTCCGTTTTCAGGTAGGGGCGGGAGACCTGGTGCAGGATGGCCAGGGGCTCATTGTCCTGGAGGCAATGAAGATGGAAAATGAGTTGAAGTCCCAGGGCATCGGCCAGGTCAGGGCGATCCTGGTGGCGGAAAACGAGGTTGTCGTCCCTAGCCAGCAGCTGATGATTATCGAATAAACCCTCTCTTCCCGGGAAGATACTCTCCCGCCATACCTTACTCTCTCCTTCCCTTAACCCTTTGCCGATCAATGAGCAGCCGGCCGTAGGCCAGGAGATTGATGGCCAGGACCGCGATGCCGAAAAGGATCTGCATCTCCCGGGTCAGGCCGGCGGGGTAAACGATGGGCTCCACATAGTGCTGCACAAAACCGCCGCTATAGGCGGATTGACCGCCCGCCCGGCGCAGGTGCTGTTCAAGGGGGGTGAGCGGGCAGATCCAGCCCTGGAATTCAATGAGGGCGCCCCACATGGCGGCGGGGAGATGCAGGAACATCAGCCGTGGCCATTTCAGGACCAGCCAACCGCCGGCCACCACAAAGATGATGAAGAGGAAATGAACAAACACCAGCAGATCGGCAGCCAATGGGAAGAACATGGGGATATCGAATCCTGCGGTTACAGCCAGACCCCCGGAATAGCGGTCCGGCAGAATTTGCAGAGGTTCCCCTCCAGGTTGTTGACCGGCAACTGGTAGCCCCGCCGTTCGATGAGCAGTTGCCCGCAGTGGTGGCAGTAGGTGTTGCTGCCGGGATGATCCGGCAGATTGCCCAGGTAAACATAGCGTATGCCCGCGGCCATGGCCAGTTTCCTGAAGTTATCCAGGGTGGAGACCGGAGTGGGGGGCAGCCGGGTCAGCTTGTAGTTCGGGAAAAAGCGCAGAAAGTGCAGGGGGTGATCCGGCCCGAGATTGGCCACGATCCAGCCGCACATCTCTTTGATCATCTCCGGATTATCCACATAGCCCGGCACCACCAGGGTGGTCATTTCAAAATGGACCCCCTGGTCATGCATGGTCTTGAAGGTGTTGAGCACCGGCTGCAGCCTGCCGCCGTTTAATTTGCGGTAGATGGCGTCATCAAATGACTTGAGGTTGACGTTGGCGGCATTGATCACCTTGCATAGTTCCAGCAGAGGCTCTTGATTGATGTAACCGTTGGAAATCCACAGGTTGTTGAGGCCGGCATCTTTGGCCAGACGGGCGGTGTCGATCATGTATTCAAAGTAGGTGGTGGCCTCGGAGTAGGTGTAGGCGATGGAGGCGGCCCCGGCTTCCCTGGCCTGGCGCACCACCTCGGCCGGAAACATGTCCTCATGGCGCACCTCATGGGGCTTGACCTGGGAGATCTCCCAGTTCTGGCAGTTGAGGCAGCGGAAATTGCAGCCGGCGGCGGCAATGGAAAAGGCGGTGGTCCTGGGCTTGAAATGAAAGAGCGGCTTTTTTTCCACCGGATCAAGGTGCACCGCGCACGGATTGCCGTAGGCCAGGCTGTAAAGGGTGCCGTCCAAATTCACCTTGGAGCGGCAGACGCTGCGGTCGCCCGGCGCCAGCAGGCAGCGGTTGGGGCAGATGTTGCACATCACCTGGCGGTCCGCCAGCTTCTGGTAGGAAAATCCCTCCTTGTGCCATTTCCATAGAGTCTTGGGCGCGTCCTTTTTGAAAATGGTGCCCCGGATATCTTCCTCCCCGGACAGTTCATGCCGGTCACCCTGAAAGGGCCACAGTCCGGCATGGGCTGCGCCGGGCCGGGCCAGCAGGGCTGCGCTCAGACAGAGAAAGGTGCGGCGGTCAATGGGTTTCATGCCATGATTGTATCACAAGAGAGTGAGAAGTGGAAAGTAAGGAGTAAGGAGTAAGGAGTAAGAAGAAGGGCGAGTGGTGATGATCGTTGCGCAACTTTTAATTATTGCCTGCCCCGCCTGTTTTCTGGTTCTTCTTTTCACTCCTTACTCCTTACTCCTCACTTCTCCCAGGCAGGCACAAGGCCAGCCCCTACGCCCATCCCAGGGCGGTTCGCGAACCCGCCCCTACTCGCTCCTCACTCCTAACTCTTCACTTATTCCTAACCGCACCAGCAGGCATGCCGGCGGCCTTGACCAGAATCAGGCCGGCCGTGGCCCAGAGGATGCCGAAAAAGGGGATGAGCAGCAGGCTGGTGAGCAGGGTGCCGCAGGCCGCGCCGATGAGATCGGCGGAAAAGGCCCTGGCCACGGCCGGGTTGTCGCCGCCGCCTAAGGCAAGGGCCAGGGGAAACTGGCAGCCGCACAGCAGGGAGATGGCAAACCCGAACAGCAGGAAAAAGCCGGGCTGCAATTGGTCGTGGGCCGTAACCAGGGCCAGCAGGAACATGACCAGGAGCACTATGATGAAAGCGTCGCACAGCGCCAGACTTTTTTTGAAATTTCTGCGCTGGCGCAGCCGTTCCCCGAGCCAGGCGCCGGGCAGCAGGCCCGCGAGAAAGACGGTCACCAGCAGGCCGATCTGTTCGTAGACGTAGCCGAAAAGAATCTGGTAAACGAAAATGACCAGGGTTTCGCTGCCCATGATGACAAAGCCGGTGGAGAAAAGCACCAGTTCCTCCCGCCGGCAGCGGCAGAGATACAGGATCAGCAGCATGCCCCCTGCCACGGTAAATGGCAGGGGGGACGTGGCGAAACGGGCGAACCATTGCTGGAACATGACGCGCAGCAGAAAAGGCGCGGTATCGAGATTTACCGGGGTGTCGGCCAGGAGATTATCCCGCAGGTATTTGAGCCGTTCCGGGGTGATGTTGCCGGAAAAAAAACTGCTGATGTAAGTGGTGTGAATCCCCTTGTTTTGCAACAGGGCCGGAATATCCGGGTTGAGTGGCCGGTCGCTGCAGAGAAAGAAGACTCTGTTGCCGGGCAGCGACAGCACATGCTGGAAATGGAGCCGGGCGGTGTTGTAAAGGGAGGAGATTTTCAGTCGGGCGGGATCGGACAGGTAGTTGTCAAAACCTGCCACGCTGAAGGCGAAAATTCCGCCCGGCCGCAGGTGCTGGCGGGCCAGGCGGAAAAACTCGCCGGTGAAAAAGCGGTTGATCTGAAAGGTCTCCGGTTCCGGCAGGTTGATGATGATGGCATCGTAACGGCGGCCGGTACCGGCCAGATAGGCCCTGCCGTCCCGGTGGATGAGGTTTAGTCCCGGCAGGGGAAGCAGCAGCTTGTAGCGCAGCTGGACATCGGTCAGTTTGCGGTCGATCTCAAGATAATCCACCCGGGCCGGCCGGTACTTGGCCGCCTCCTGCAGCATGCCCCCCTCAACCCCGATGAGCAGAAGGTCCCGCGGGTCGTCAATCTGCGACAGGGGGAAATGGATGGTCTCCTCGTCCTGGCTGATATTCTGGTTGCTGAAGATGGGGGCGCCATCAACAAAGATGGTCAGCAGTTCCCGGTCCTGTTGCACGGTGATGCGGCCGTAACGGGATTCCTCATAATGGATCAGCCGTCCCTCAAAGGGGCTCAGCGATTTGTTTTCCAGGAGCAGACCGGCCAGCAGCACGGCCACGGCACCGGCCAGCAACAGGAGAAAAACCGGCCGCAGCGGTTGCCTCTCTGAGGCGATAAGCGTTGCCGTAACCAGCAGCGGCAGGTTGGCCGCAAACACCGACTGCAGCGGGGTGAGCCATATTACCAGGACAAAGGAAAACAGCAGCCCGCCGATGATATCGCCCGCATTGTCGAGCAGGTAGATCCTTGCCCCGGGATAATCCGCGTCCCGGCCTCTCAGCACATAAAGACTGTAGGGCACGAGAAAGCCGTTCAAGAGGCCGAAAGGCGCGGTGAGCAGGAAAATGGCTGCCATGGTGGGGTAAAAGCCGACATCCGCGCCATGCAGGAAGATGATGTCCCGCAGGGTGCGGATGGCCAGGACCTCGATGGCGGCAAGGGCGGCCAGCAGCAGAGAGAGCCGGGCCAGCCGGGTGAGGCTTGGCCTGCTGCGGCGGCTGGCAAACAGGGCCAGCCAGGCCCCCATGCCGCCCAGGATGAGCCAGGAAAAAAAAATCAGGGCAATGGTGAACTCGTTGCCCTGAAACTGAGCCAGAAATTCCCGGACCAGCACCAGCTGCATCACCACCGAGGACAGTCCGATGGCCATGACGAGCCGGCTGATATTTTTTTGGCTGTTATTCGCTGAAATATTGAACCTGATAGGTGAAAACCTCCAGTTTCCCGGTCTGCCAGGCATTGGGGCGAAGTCCTGCCTTCACGCAGAGATGGTTGAGGAATTCTTCCGGCCGGGGCAGCTGGTCCCATACCTGGGGTAGAAAGGTGGCGCTGGCCAGGCCGTCCCGCAGGATGACCCCGTCAATCTTTGGCCGCAGCCTGGCCGGCAGTTCCGCCCCGTTGTTATAGGACAGGGGTTGGGGATCGGTCAGAATGCTCACCTCGATGTCCACCTCGGCGAATTCTTTTTTCTGCAGCGGCGGGAATCTGGGGTCGCCGAAGGCGGCGTTGACCGCGTTGTGGCGGATGTTGGCGGCCAGGGGTTCCACCGCTGCGATTGAACCGATGCAGCCCCGCAGCTGGCCATGCCGGTGCAGGGTGACAAAGGTGCCCCGTTCCCGCTGCAAAGCCGGATCGCGCAGTTCTTTGTCCAGTTTTTTCCGTTCATCGTCCGGCACGGGAAGACCGAGCTTAAGCGCGATGGTCTGCCGGGCCAGAGTGAGCAGAATCCTGCCCTGTTCGGCAGAGATGGCGTTGGCGGTGGTGGGTTGCTTGTCCATGTTGGTATCTCCGTAAAAGGCAATGGCGGCATAGCCGACAACCTTGTCGCGGTTGCCGGCCGTGTCGCCGCTGTTGGCATAGTAAATGAGCCAGGGCTGCCAGTTGTGGCGGCGGGCCAGATCGATCAGCACCAGCAGGGGCACCAGCCCGCAGGCGCTGTTGTCGCTTGCCGCCAGTGTCTGCCCGTCCAGCTTGAGAATCTGGTTGATGGTCTGTTTATCCTTGCCCGCGGCCAGGTCATAGGGCAGGTAGTGCGACAGATCCGAACTGACCACCACCAGGGTTTGCGGGGTAAGCAGCGGATCAAGGGCTGCGGCCATGGGGGCCGGCTGGGCCGAACCCAGTACAATGGGCACCAGTTCGAAGCCGCCGAGCAGATACTGGAGAAAGGGCAGGTTGACCTCAAGAGAGTGCTCGGCATCATAGTCCTGGGGAATCGGCCGGAACAGTTCGGTCTGCCGCAGCAGCCCGCGGGCATCGGCATGGAGCGGGATCTTGCCCAGCGGGGTGCGGTAACTGCTCACATCGCTGATGGCACCGTTCTTGAAACCGACCCGGTGATCCGGTCCGAGCAGAATCACTTTGTCGAACTGGTTCTTGTCCAGCACCAGGGCGGCGTGGGCGGCCGTGGTGCCGGAGTAGATATAGCCGGCATGGGGCAGGATCAGGGCGCGCAGAAACCGGCCGGGGGGCTTAACAAAGCTGTCCTGCCGGGCCTGGTTGCAAAGCCGGGCAAGATCGGCGGTCAATGCGTTGCTGTCGGCCGGATAGAAGCGTCCGGCCCAGACGGGTTCCCGGCAATCGTTGCCCCGGGCAGTATCAGTGGAGGAGGCGAGGACAGACAAAATGGTGAGTGCAATGAACAGGGATCGGCAAATGGCCATGGTCTTTTCCCCTGGAAAAGTTCGGCGTGTTCCGCAACGGACCTACGGGGGTGGCGGCACGGAAAGCGGGGAAGTCACGCCGCGTTTAGGGGCCGTTACGAAATAACCTGGCCATTTTTTCAATTTCGTTACGGCTACTTATACCCCTCAAAGGGGTACTGAAAAGAGTGCCGTTGGGACGCATTTCTCTGGCCATGTTATTTTTTTACAACGGCTTAGTTTGATTTATACCCCGTTACAGGGAAAAAGTGAAAGGAAATATGCTGGCTTTGTGAATATCTCGGCCCCGGATTTCCGTGACGATAAATCAGGAGGTTATCATGCACTGTAGGGCTGTCGAGGGGTTTTTGGGCGAGACAGTCAAATATGACGGAAAAGGGGCCATGTTCGCCCATCTCTGACCGAACATGGCTGCATTGTTTTTGCATATGCGCTGATGGGGAAGATCAATCATTGCAAATTGGGAAAGGAAAAGACAAGCGAAGAGAACATTCTTCAATTATATTGCAGGATATTAATCGATTACCAACTGGTTGCCACTCTGATCCGCTGAAAACACAGAGGGGATCATGCTGATGGGCAACCTCGCCTGTGCAGGCAATTTCAAGGAGGACGAAATGAAAACAGTAAAGGCTGTGCTGATTGTCGCGGTGCTGATTATCGTGCAGGCTTACGCCTTTTCCGCTTACGCCGATGGCGGCTATATGCGGCTCAGTTATCTTGAAGGTGATGCCCAGATCATGACCCCTGAGGCCGGGCAGTGGGGGCTCCTGTCGATCAATACCCCCATCGCTGAGGGTGATCAGATCTGGGTTCCCCAGGATGGCATCGCCGAACTGCAGCTCAATTCCGGCAGCTATATTAGACTCGACGGCAATACCTCGCTGCAGATCCTTTCCATGGATGAAGATTCCTCGCAGTTTTATCTCTCCCAGGGCAGTGCCTATGTTTATTACGATGCGCCCCAGGGCAGCGTCATCCAGGTGGATGATCCTGATGCCTCAACCAGGGCTTTTGACCGGGCGATCTTCAGGGTTGATGTCCAGAACCAGTACTCGGATGTATCATGTTACAAGGGATACGTTGAAACAGAGAACCAGCTCGGCAATACCAGGGTAAACGCCGGTCAGGCGGTGTCGCTCGGCCGGGACACCAACGGCGATATTGGGCCCATCGGCCAGCCGGATGAGTGGGACCTGTGGAACCGGGGAAGGAATGATGAGCTTTTTTCGAGAAGAGACACAGGGGAAGGCGCTTATCTGCCCTCCGAGCTCAGCCCCTATTCTTCTGAGTTGGACCGCAGCGGCAGGTGGGTACGGGTCCCGGATTACGGTTATGTCTGGAGCCCGACGGTCTTTGTCGGTCCGAACTGGGCTCCCTACCGGCATGGCAGATGGATCCGGCGGGGGCATGATTATGTCTGGCTGTCCAACGAGCCCTGGGGCTGGGCCCCCTATCATTACGGCAGATGGGCTTTTGCTCCGGCCGTCGGCTGGTTCTGGGTGCCGCCTCATCACGGTTCAGTTCATTGGGGGCCGGGCTATGTGGGCTGGGCCAGAACAGCGGATTATGTGGCCTGGGTACCCCTGGCGCCCGGTGAAACATATTACGGCCGGGGCGATTACGGTCGCAACAGCGTCAACATCACCCATGTAAATATCAAACAAGTTAACGTCACCAAGGTCTACCAGAATGTGTATATCAACAATGGCGCGACCGTGGTCAGGCATGACAGGTTTGATAGGGGGTTCCGGGATGATGATCATGTTGATATGAAAATCATCAAGGAAAAGATATTTGTCAAAAATCATATGAGTCCGGGTACACCCGATATAAAACCGACGAAAGAAAGCTATTTTGTCTCGGACAGGCGGATTCCGCCGGACAAAGCTCCTCCACCGCGGATAAGGGATGTGCGGGTAAAAGAGTTGCAGCAGGACCGCAAGTTTATCAGAGAGAGGGATAAATCTGTCCTCCACCCGGGCAAAGCGCCCAAGGCCCTGCCGCTTACCGCTGTTTCCACGCCGAGAAGCCCTGGCAAGCAAAAAAACACATTCCCGCAGTTCAGGCCGGAGGGACAGCCGCAGCCCGCAGCCCCTGATAATGGCCGGGGCCGGAAGGAAGAAAGGAAACAGCCGCAGGTTGAGCCGCAGCAGGGCCAGCCCGCAGCCCCTGACAATGGCCGGGGCCGGAAGGAAGAAAAGAAACAGGTACAGGTTGAGCAGCAGGGCCAGCCCGCAGCCCCTGATAATGGCCGGGGCCGGAAGGAAGAAAGGAAACAGCCGCAGGTTGAGCCGCAGGGCCAGCCCACAGCCCCTGACAATGGCCGGGGCCGGAAAGAAGAGAGAAAACAGATACAGGTTGAGCAGCAGGGTCAACCCGCAGCCCCTGATAATGGCCAGGGCCGGAAAGAGGAAAGGAAGCCGGTGCAGGTTGAGCCGCAGCTCCAGCCCGTAGTCCCTGATAGTGGCCGCGGCAGGAAAGTGGAGAAGCCGCCCGCCCAGGTTGAGCCGCAGCAACAGCTGTCAGTCCCGGATACAGGCCGGGCCAAGAGAGAGGAAAGAAAGCAGCAGCAGGTTGAGCCGCAGCGCCAACCCGCAGTCCCTGATAGCAACCGCGGCAGGAAAGTGGAGAGGCCTCCCGCACAGGTTGAGCCGCAGCGTCAGCTGTCGGTCCCGGATACAGGACGGGCCAAGAGAGAGGAAAGAAAGCCGCAGCAGGTTGAGCCGCAGCGCCAGCCCGCAGTCCCTGATAGCAACCGCGTCAGGCAGGTGGAGAGGCCGCCCGCCCAGGTTGAGCCGCAGCGTCAGCTGTCGGTCCCGGATACAGGACGGGCCAAGAGAGAGGATAGAAAGCAGCAGCAGGTTGAGCCGCAGCGCCAGCCCGCAGTCCCTGATAGCAACCGCGTCAGGCAGGTGGAGAGGCCGCCCGCCCAGGTTGAGCCGCAGCGTCAGCTGTCAGTCCCGGATGCAGGCCGGGCCCGGAGAGAGGAAAGAAAGCAGCAGCAGGTTGAGCCGCAGCGCCAGCCCGCCGGCAATGATGGCGACCGTGCAGCAAAGGGGAAGAGGAAGCCAAGCCAGGAGGAACAGGGGCAGTCTGGTTCCCCTCAGTGCGGACCCGGACAGAAAGACGAATTCAATCCGGCCAAGTGCCCGCAGAGAAGAAGGTAGAAAAACTGCGGGCAAAGAAGCTGAAAAAAGAGGGCCGTTTCCGGCCCTCTTTTTATTGATGGACTCGTAACATCTAAAAAATTACCATAGAGCTAACTAGCTGTAATAAAAAAATATTTCTCTGCGATCTCTGTGTGCTCCGTGGTGAAAAAAGACTTTTTACGAGTTCATCTTTATTGGCAGAAGTCAAAAAAGCCCGCCAAAAAATCCGGGAGCGATGCGCTCGCAGCAGGCGGATTGCCTATCCCTGCTGTTTACCCTTGGCGCTCAGCAGTTTATCCAGTTCGTTAGCGATAAAGCCGAGGTGCATTTTTTCCTCTTGGGCCAGATGGAGGAACAGATCCCTGCTTTTTTCGTCAGCACTTTTGCGGGCCACTCTGCTGTAGAGATCCTGGGCCTGGGTTTCAAGCATCATGGCCAGGAACAGGATATCCTCCTGGTCATAAAGATGCTGCTGGAAGTGGTTTAAAATCGCCTCCCGGCTGAAGCCGCCTTCCATGATATTGCTCTGCATGTCCACTTTGGGAATGTCCGCCTCCGCCGGTTTGAAGTCGGCGATCAGCTTGGCCTTGTGTTTATCCTCAAAGCTTGCCAGCCGCAGCAGCAGATCCTTTTCCGCGGGGTTGCCGCATTTTTGGGCAAAGGCGAGATAAAGCTGCTGCAGGCCTTCCTCCATGGTGTAGGCCATGGTGAAGGCATCCTTGTATTCACCGGAGGTGAAAAATTCCAGGCCCATGTTTTCCTGGCCTTTGGCCTTGAACCCGTTCCATGCCTTGATCCCGCCGCTTATGTTGTAGACCTCGGAGAAATTGCTGCCCTGCAGCATCTGGCTGGCGGCCTTGCTGCGCCCGCCGATGGCGCAGTACACCAGGGTCGGTTTGGCGGGGTCAAGTTCGTCAATCCTTGCCATCAGCTCCTTGACGGGAATGAGAATGGCGCCCGGCAGATGTTCGAGTTCGTATTCCCCGGGCTGCCGGACATCGAGAAGCTGATAGCTGTCAGCCGGGTGTTCCTTCAGGAAGGCGCGGGCCTCATCGGCAGTCATATTCTTTGACAGCTGAAATAAATTTTTCCAGTTCATGGCAATCCTCTCGATGGTGTCAAAAGTCTAAAGTGAGAAGTGAGAAGACAGGAGGCGGGCTGCTGGCTTTCCGTTTCTCAGCGATTCGTTGTGTCAATGAAGATTACGGTTTCACCGTTAATTTTTCAAGCAGATTAACAACCTGATCACGCAGATTTTTCGGCTGGTTCAGCATCACCACAAAAGGAATTTTGTCCGCGCCCCTGGGGAAATAGCCGGCATAGCAGTAAACGCCGGTCAAAGTGCCGGACTTGATCAGCCGCCCCTTGTCCTCGTGCAGCAGGTGGGCATAAGGCCGGAAGGCCTGCAGAATTTTCACCATGGCGGCAGGGGTGACCAGGTCGTGGCGCGACAGGCCCGAGCCCTCCACCATAACGATCTGTTCTTCGTGCAGGCCAAGGGAGGCGAGAAAGGCGCGGAACACCTCCCGGCTTTTCCGCCAGGTGGCGGGATAGCCTTTTTCCTTGGCCCCGCAGCTGAGAAAAAGCTGGTTGGCGATAAAGTTGTTGGAGTAGCGCAACAGCCCGGCAATGATTTGCTCAAGGGGCTGGCTCGAGCGGTGGGTCAGCATGAGCCGTGCTTTGCCGGGCACGGTTTTTCCGGCAATGTCCCCTTGGCCTTTGATGCCCAGCCGCTGCTGCAGGCCGCGGAACAGTTCGCCGGTGTGGATGAGAATATCCTGGTGATCGTTGGTCAGATTGATCCGGTGGGTGCCGGGCGGCAGGTTTTTGCCCAGACGCAGCATGATGGGCAGGGTAGGGGTTTGCGGTTCGGCCGAGGTGATGATGCCGGCAGTATCTTTGCGGAAGTTGATGGTGTTGAAGTTGGCGGCCAGGGCGCTGTTGGCCGCGTCATAGGGATTGAGGGTCTCGCTGCGGCCGTCCGCCTGCTGCTCAAGCTGGAAGGCGCCGGCATCGAGAAAAATATTGTTGATGGTGTTCACTCCCTGCTGCTGCAGGGTTCGCAGAATGACGGCAATCTCTTCGGAGGTGAGAAAGGGATCGCCATAACCCTTGATGTACAGATCATCCGAGCCTGCCAGATAAAATTCCGTGCGGAACTGGAAATCCATGCCCAGCATCTGCAGACTGCCGAGCGCGGTGACGATTTTCAGGGTGCTTGCCGGCACAAAAAGGGTTTTTTCATTTCTGGCGGCCAGGGGTCTGTCGTTTGTGCCGGCCAGATAGCCGCCGTTGGCAATCAGGCCGTCGATTTGCTGCAGAATTGGTTTCTTTCCCCCACCGGCAGGGCAGGGGGCGGCAAAGGCCAGGGTGAAGAGCAGCAGCAAAAAACAGGGCATTGCCGCGTGCAGCAATGCCCTGTTTGTGGTTGCAGCCATATCTGTCAAATCTTCGGCAGATTCTTGGTGGCTTCGGCGATGGCCTCTGCCGGATACTCGTAGTTGTGCAGTTCGCCGGCGTAGAACTTTTCATAGCTGGACAGGTCAAGAAGCCCATGGCCGGAGAAGTTGAAGAGGATGGTCTGGGGATCATTGAGATCACGGGTGGCCTCAATGATCGCCGCCCGGATGGCATGACAGGTCTCCGGCGCCGGAATGATGCCCTCGGTCTGGGCAAAGAGCCTGCCCGCCTCGAAACACTCCAGCTGGTGCACGCTGATCGGTTCAATCAGCTTTTCCCGGACCAGGGCCGAGACGATGGGCGACATGCCGTGATAGCGCAGACCGCCGGCATGGATGCCCGGAGGAATGAAATCATGGCCCAGGGTGTACATGTAGAGCAGGGGGGTCTGGCGGGCGACATCGCCGTAGTCATAGGCATAGACGCCGCGGGTCAGGGTGGGGCAGGAGGCCGGTTCCACGCCGACAAAGCGGATCTTTTTCCCTTCCAGTTTGTCTGTGAGGAAAGGGGTCATCATGCCGGCATAGTTGGAACCGCCGCCGCAGCAGCCGATAACCACATCCGGATAGGCGCCGATCTTGGCCATCTGTTTTTTGGACTCCAGGCCGATGATGGACTGATGCAGGATAACGTGGTTCAGCACCGAGCCCAGGGCGTACTTGGTATCCTCCCGGGTGGAAGCATCCTCCAGGGCCTCGCTGATGGCAATGCCCAGCGAGCCGGCGGTGTCCGGCATGTTCTCCAGGACCTTGCGGCCGAAGGAGGTGTCGGGGCTGGGGCTGGCAACGATTTCCGCGCCATAGGTGTTCATCATGATCTTGCGGTACGGTTTCTGGTCATAGGAGACGCGCACCATGTACACCTTGCATTCCAGGCCGAATTTATGGGTGGCAAAGGACAGGGCGCTGCCCCATTGGCCGGCGCCGGTCTCGGTGGAGAGTCGTTTGACGCCTTCCCGCTTATTGTAATAGGCCTGGGCCACGGAGCTGTTGGTCTTGTGGCTGCCGGAGGGTGAAACGCCCTCGTTTTTGTAGTAGATCTTGGCCTTGGTACCCAGGGCTTCCTCCAGGGCATAGGCTCGCACCAGGGGGGTGGGCCGCCAGATATGATAAATCTCCTGTACCTCCTCGGGGATGTCGATCCAGCTCTTATCGCTCATCTCCTGTTCGAGCAGGCCCATGGGAAAGACGGGGGCGAGTTTTTCCGGTCCTATCGGTTTTTTGGTCTCAGGATCCAGGGGCGGATCAATGCCGTTTGGAATATCCGGCATGACGTTATACCATTGGGTCGGCATTTCATTTTCATCGAGAAGAATTTTTTTCTGTTTCATGGGCTCTCCCTGAGGAAGTAGTGTGAAATATGAGTATGAACCTGGTAAATACTGGTACTGAGAAAATTTGTTCAGCAAAACATTCATCTGGCCCGGCCAGAGGACAATTTTTCTAGGTTCCCGGATGAATTTGGCAGGTATAATTACCCTGAAAGCGCAAATCTGTCAAAGTGAAAAGGGGGAAAACAGGTCATTGACAAAGAGTTTGCCCTGATATATCTTTGAACGCTTCATTAACAATCAGGATTCTCATGGATTTTTATGGAAAACATTCTCCGGCGCAGTCTGGCCGACTCAATAGCAGCCAAGCAGGATTTCTACCGGGACCACCGGCAGCAGCTTTTTCTGCTGGTGGACTGGGTTATTGACTGTTTCCGGTTGGGCAACAAGCTGATGATCTGCGGCAACGGCGGCAGTGCGGCGGATGCCCAGCATCTGGCGGCGGAATTCGTCAACCGCTTCCTCATCAACCGGGCTCCGCTGCCGGCCCTGGCGCTGACCACCGACACCTCGATTCTCACCAGCGTGGGCAACGATTTTTCCTATGATGACATCTTTGCCAAGCAGGTGGAGGCCCTGGGCAAAAAAGGCGACATCCTGCTGGGCATCTCCACCAGCGGCAATTCCCCCAATGTGGTGCGGGCCTTTGCCGCGGCGAAAAAGATCGGGGTACGGACCGTGGTGCTCACCGGCGGCAGCGGCGGCAGGCTGGCAGGGGAGGCGGAGCTGGTGCTTAACGTGCCGAGCGCCAAGACCCCCCATATCCAGGAGGCCCATCTGTGGATCGAGCACATGCTGTGCTGGCTGGTGGATGAGCGTCTTTTCGGCGGCCTGCGGGACGGGAATGTGCCGCAATGAGCAGAAAACCCATTGATTTAACCGGCCTGAACACCTATTCCGTGCACGGCCGCTTCAGCAAGGTGACAGTCGACCACTTTGCCCGGACCGTGGGCGCCGGAGCCACGGTGCGTGATCTACTTGCCTCCCTGCCGGCACAGTTTGCCGGGGTGGATTTTCCGGAGCTGATCGGCCGCCTGGCCGCGGCCCATAGAAACGGCAAGCCCATTATCATCGGCATGGGCGCCCATGTCATCAAGGTGGGGCTCAATCCCCTTTTGATCGATCTCATGGAACGCTCCATTATCACCGGCATTGCCCTAAACGGCGCCGGCATCGTCCATGACACCGAGATCGCCATGGTGGGCCGCACCTCCGAGGATGTGGGCCAGGTGCTGGGCACCGGGGCCTTCGGAGCGGCCAGGGAAACCGGCGAAGAGGTGAACGCGGCCATCAGCCGCGGCGCGGCGAAAAATATCGGCCTGGGCCAGGCCATGGGGGAATATCTCACTAGCCGGAATTTTCCTTATAATAACATGAGTCTGCTTGCCGCGGCCCACCGGCTGGGCGTGCCGGTGACCGTGCATGTGGCGGTGGGGACCGATATCGTCCACATCCATCCCTCCGCCGACGGCGCCGCCATCGGCCAGACCAGCCATTATGATTTCCGGCTCTTCTGCACCCTGATCAGCGAGCTTGAAGGCGGGGCCTATCTGAACATCGGCTCGGCCGTGCTGCTGCCCGAGGTCTTTCTCAAGGCCCTTACCGTGGTGCGCAACCTTGGCCATCAGGTGGAGAACTTCACCACGGCCAATTTTGACTTTATCCGCCATTACCGGCCCATGACCAATGTGGTGAACCGGCCCACGGCCGGGGGCGGCAAAGGCTTTAATTTCACCGGCCATCATGAGCTGATGATCCCGCTTTTGGCTGCGGGGCTCATTGACAGACTGGCCATGGGTTGATTTGCCGGCTCCGAGAGCCGGAAAATTTATATGGAAGCCTCTTTTTTCCTGTCTTGTTGTGCCGCTCCTACGGATCGAAGACTTTCATTGTTTGTTTTCCCGCTTGCTTGGATGGCGGGTTAGCCGGCAGAGTGCAGGGAGCCCACCGTAGGGGCGCTTCAGGCCGCACTGGAATGATGAGGAGAGTGATAATCATGCCGCTGTTTGATTTTAAATGCCGCAAGTGCGGCAACGAGTTTGAGACGCTGGTAATGGGCAGCGCCAAGCCGGTCTGTCCCAAATGCCAGAGCGAAGATCTGGAAAAAATGATGTCATCCTATGCCTGCTGCAGGCCCAAGGGCACGGAATCATCATCCGCCGGATCCGGTTGTGCGGGCTGTTCCGGAGGGAATTGTGCGAGTTGCCGTTAAGGAAAGTGCCTAAAGTACTAAAAGTGCGCTCAAGTGCCTAAAATGTCTGAAGCGCGTGAAGTACTTACTGTGGCTGAAGTATAAAATAACCCTATCCTTTAAGGGAAGCAAATGCAGAAAACAATCAAAATAGGAACTCGGGCCAGCCAGCTGGCCCTGGCCCAGAGTACCAACATCAAAAACCTCATCGAGGCCCATTACCCTGATATCCAGGTGGAACTGGTGAAGATCACCACCACGGGCGACAAGATTCTTGACGTGCCCCTGGCCAAGGTGGGCGGCAAGGGCCTTTTTGTCAAGGAGATCGAGGATGCCATGCTGCGGCACGAGGTTGATATTGCCGTGCACAGCATGAAGGATGTGCCGGCCGAGCTGCCGGAGGAACTGCACCTCGGCATCATCACCAAACGGGAGGACCCCCGCGATGCCTTCATCTCCAACGATTACCGGACATTTGCCGATCTGCCCCTGGGGGCCAGGGTGGGTACCAGCAGCCTGCGCCGCAAATCCCAGCTCGCCCTTGTGCGCAGCGATCTGGTCATTTCCGACCTGCGCGGCAATCTTGATACCCGGCTGAGAAAGCTTGATGAAAAACAGTTTGATGCCATTATCCTGGCTGCGGCCGGACTGAACCGGCTGAAACTCTCCCACCGCATCGCCTCCTATTTTGACCCCACCGAAATGCTGCCCGCCGTGGGCCAGGGGGCGGTGGGCATTGAGCTGCGCAAGGCTGATCAAGAGCTGTTGGCCGGGTTGTCATTTTTAATCGATGCAACAACGGCCGTGGAGGTAAGAGCGGAGCGCGGCTTCCTCCACCGGCTTGAGGGCGGCTGCCAGGTGCCCATCGGCGCCTTTGCCCAACTCAAGGGCTCGCAGGTGACCATCACCGGGCTGGTGGCCTCGGTGGATGGTTCAAAAATGATCAAAAGAGAGATGACCGGCGATGCCGCTGAGGCGGAAAAATTAGGCACAAAACTGGCTGAAGAGATTCTTGCCAAGGGCGGCGGAATGATTCTGGCCGAGGTATATGGAAAAGAAATTGACTGATACAGCAAAACCGAACAGAGGCAAGGCCTATCTGGTCGGCGCCGGCCCCGGTGATCCGGGCCTGATCACCGTGCGCGGTCTGGAGATTCTCAAAAAAGCGGAAGTCATCATCTATGATTATCTGGCCGGGGAAAAACTGCTCAAATACGTGCCGGTGGATGCGGAGTTCATCTATGCCGGCAAAAAGGGCGGGGTCAAGCATACCCATACCCAGGAAGAGATCAATGCCATGCTGGTTGACCGGGTGAAAAGCGGCAAGAGGGTGGTCCGGCTCAAAGGCGGCGACCCTTTTATCTTCGGCCGGGGCGGCGAGGAACTGGAGGAGCTGGTCAAGGCCGGCCTGTCCTTTGAGGCGGTGCCCGGCGTCACCTCCGCCTCCGCCGCCGCCACCTTTGCCGGGGTGCCCATCACCCACCGCCGCTACACCTCGTCCGTGGCCTTTATCACCGGCCATGAAGATCCGGACAAGGAAAGCTCCAATATCGCCTGGGACAAAATCTCCACCGGCGTCGGCACCCTGGTTTTTTACATGGGCATCAAAAACCTGGAGTCAATCACCGCCAACCTGATGAAGCACGGCCGTGACCCCAAGACCCCGGTGGCGGTGGTGCGCTGGGCCTCCCGCCCCAATCAGAAATCCGTGGTCGGCACCCTGGACACCATTGCCGAAATCGTCAGGGCCAATGACATCAAGCCGCCGGCCCTGACCATTGTCGGCGAGGTGGTCAAGCTGCGGGATACCATCAACTGGTATGAGCAGCGGCCGCTATTCGGCAAACGCATCGTCGTCACCCGCACCCGGGAGCAGGCCAGCGATCTGGTGGCCCTGCTGGAGGAGAACGGCGCCAACTGCCTGGAATTCGCCACCATCTCCATCCATCCCCCGGATTCCTGGGAAGAGCTGGATAATGCCCTGCAGCGGCTCGGCGACTTCCAGTGGGTTGTCTTTTCCAGCATCAACGCCATCCATGCCTTTTTCGGCCGTCTCTATGCCCGGGGCCTGGACACCCGGGCCCTGGCTACCTGCAAGATCGCCGCGGTGGGTAAGGTGACGGATGACTGCCTGCGCGCTTACGGGCTGATCAGCGATCTGCTGCCGGAAAAATTCACCGCCGAGGGACTGGCCCAGGCCTTTGAAAAAATGGGTGTCAGCGGCCAGGCCATTCTCATCCCCAGGGCGCTCAAGGCCAGGGAGATCCTGCCGGCCAGGCTGGAGAAGGCCGGCGCCAGCGTCTGCGTGGTGACGGTTTATCAGAACAAGCGGCCGGAGGGCATGCATGAGACGCTGCGGGCCAAACTGGCCAACAAGGATGTGGATATCGTCACCTTCACCAGTTCATCCACAGTGAACAACTTTATCGACATGATCGGCGTGAAAGACAAACAGGAACTGCAGGAGCTGATGAGGGGCATCAGGATTGCCGCCATTGGCCCGGTCACCGGCAAGACCATTGAGGAACACGGCCTTCATGTCGACATCCAGCCGCAGACCTATACCATCCCCGATCTGGTGGATGCCATCGCCAAGGACGCCCGTTCTTCATAGCGATTGTGCCGCACGCAGCAAAGTTGATTTAAAGGGGAAACGGACCTGCGGCTTGAGCGTTGCTGCGCTCTCCGGCGCCACAGGTTTGCCGCGCTTCCATGCGGCATGGCGCGGCCCCGGGGAGATGTCATACATCAGGCCAGGCAATGGGAAACAACATCCAGGCGATTATCGAAAAAATAAATAAACTCGAGAATGAACTTGCTGAAGAGATTCAAAAAAAAGAAGCCCGCTTCTCCTATAAGATCCATGAGAAAAAAATATTCTTTCAAGAAGATATAAACAAGAAACACCAGCTGCTGGCCAAGGCCGTTACTCTTTATTTTGCCGATGCCGCCCTGCTGAATATTTTCACTGCGCCGTTTATCTGGGCCTGCATCATTCCGGCCCTGTTCATGGATGCGGTGGTCACCCTCTATCAATTCATCTGTTTTCCCGTCTACGGCATACCAAAGGTCAAACGCGGCCAATATTTTATCCTTGACCGCCATTCTCTGCGGTACCTGAATGTAATTGAAAGGATAAACTGCACCTACTGTGGTTATTTCAACGGGCTGATTGCCTATGTGCAGGAAATTGCGGCCCGCACCGAACAGTACTGGTGTCCGATCAAACATGCCAGGAGAATCGCCGCCATGCACAGCAGGTATAAAAATTTTCTCGAGTTCGGCGACGGCGACGGCTACCGGGGGAAAATAGAAGTAATTCGCAGGGATTTCGACGATCTTAAACAATAAACCCGCCCCTTTTTTTGCCTCATCCATCTTTGCCTCACCTTTAGCTTATCCGGCCTTTAGAAGCCGTTGCGATATAACCTGGACATCCTGACCCTCCCAACCTGCGGCACAGGAGGCGTCTATCATTTTTTCCTACCACAAACAAGTAGCCACTTGACTTCCTTGCCCTAACTGATACATACTACAAAACAGTAATGACGCAAAGGCCGGTTCATGGGAGCGGTTAATTGATCAATGCCAATTAATCAGGGGACCAGCTAAGGAATAAGGCTGACATGCCAGGCGTTTTCCTGGAGCTCATTTTAAATCTTCGAGCAACGAAAAGCCGCGGAACCGGCAAAGATCATTCAAGAATGTTGCGATCGAGGGTGAGCTGAGGACGGAAGGCGGCAATGCCATGCCTGTTTGCGATGGTCCCGGGAGGAGAGTATGAGTTCGAGTTATCTGCAGAGGTTCGCCTTGTCGCTATGGTGTGTTGCCATATCGGTTTCCGGAGGGGGGGGCATGGGGCTGCTGCCAGCCTCGACTGCTCTGGCAGCAACAGCCGGGGAAGGCTGTGCCGATTGCCATCAGCAAATGGTCAACAGCTTTGACACCACGTTTCATGCGAAGATCTGGAAGGGCATGGGGGAACAGCACGGCTGCCAGGCCTGCCACGGGGATACGGATGCCCACGTTGCCGATCCCACTATGCAGAACGTCCTGGCTTACCAGGCAAAAGGGGGCAGCGCAGTCGATGAACTGAGCGCCAAATGCCTGGCATGTCATGACAGTGACACCCACATGTCCATGTGGAAGATGAGCCAGCACAGCAGAAACGATGTTTCCTGTTTTAACTGTCATACCATGCACGCCACCCGTGGCGCGGTGGATCAGCCCACCAAATGTTTTACCTGCCACCGGGAAATCAAAGTCGCGGTAAACAAACAGTCCCATCATCCCATCATCGAGAACAAGATCATGTGCACTGACTGCCACAATACCCATGGCACCGCCACCCAGCACATGATCAAGGAAGATACCGTCAATCAGCTGTGTTACCAGTGTCATGCGGAAAAAAGAGGCCCCTTTATCTGGGAGCATCCGCCGGTTGAGGAGAACTGCCTTATCTGTCATTCTCCCCATGGCAGCAGACACGCCAAACTGCTGGCCGAAAAAATTCCCAATATCTGCCAGGACTGCCATGACTGGTCCCAGCACCCCGGTACCCCGTATGATGCCAGCAGAGGTTTCAACGGCAGCAGCCCCAACAACAGATTCTTCGCCCGCTCCTGCCTGAACTGCCATGGTGCCATCCATGGGAGCGCCAACTTTAACCATACCTTGAGACAATAGGAGGAGCGGAGATGAAAAGAAGATATATATCACTTATTGCAGCAGCATTACTGATCACCCCCGCTTACGCCATGGCAGCCGACGAGGCGGCGGTGAACGGTTCGGTGGAACTCGGGGTCAGGGGCGTGGATGACCAGGATAACAGTGCGAAATTCCAGGAGTACCGCGACCTTGATGATGGACTTATCGGCAATTTTCTGCTGGATGCTTACAAGGGGCCCTACTATTTTGAACTGCAGGGGGACAATATCGGTCTGGATGATCAGGACTACTGGTTGAAAGGTGGTCAATACGGCAAGTTTAAATACAAGCTGAACTATGATGAAACCCCGCATAATTACTCTTTTGATGCCAAAACCTTTTATTCTGGGGTGGGCACCGATACCCTGAGCTTTTCCGGCGCGGCTCCGGCACCGGAAGCGAACTGGAACTCCTTTGATTATTCCATAGAAAGAAAAAAGTACGGTGGTGAACTGGAGGTATCCCTGGGCACCCCGTTTTTTGTGAAGATCGGGGCAAGCCGGCTTGAGACCGAGGGAGTGAAACCCCTGGCTGGCGGTGATTTCGGCGGCACGGTGGAGATGCCGGAACCGGTTGATTACCAGACCAATGATCTTAACCTGATGGCCGGCTACCGCTCCAAGACCATGAATTTCACCCTGACGGGTCTACTCAGCTCCTTTGACAACAACAACCTCTATCTCAACTGGGAGAATCCGTTTGCCTTGGCCACGGAGACCAGCATCCTGCCGCCGGAAAATGATTACGGCAAGATCGGTGCGAATCTGACCATGCGCGAGCTGCCCTTCATGTCAACTTTTTCGCTGAACGGCAGCTATGCCAAGCTGGAGGATGATTTTTCCATCTCCGACCTCACTCTCACGGCGCCGCTAGCGCTGAACCAATCGACCTTTGACGGCGAGGTCATCTACACTAATCTGGCAGCGGTGCTGGTCAGCCAACCAACCAGGGAACTCGACTCGCGGCTCTATTACCGGTATGCGGATAAGGAAAACAACTCCGATATCATCTCCTATGATAACGGCCTCGGCACCATTGAAAGCAATGCCACGGATCTCTTTGATTACAGCAAGGACGATGCGGGAATTGATCTCGGCTACAAGCTGCCCTGGCAAAGCAAGGCGGAAATCGGTTACGAATATCAGTATGTTGACCGGCACAACCGGCCGGATGCGGCAAACAATACGGATAATACCGTTTTCCTGCAGCTCAAGAATTCCCTGTCCGAATATGTCACCGCCAAACTGAAGTATTCGCATCTGGAGCGGGATACGGACACCGATTTTGACCTGACCGGGGTAACCGATACCGATGCCGAGTATATCGCCCAGTTTGTCCAGCGTTATGATGCCACGGATAAAAGCAGGGATGAGATCAAGCTCTCCCTGGAATTCTACCCCCTGGATACCCTTGATCTCGGCCTGGACTATAGTTATATCATGAACGATTATGATGAGGTCGTGCTTGGCAGGACCGAGGATACCCGGCATCATGTTTATCTGGATTTTCTCTGGCATCACTTCAACTTCCTGAACCTGGGCGGTTTTGCCGGTTATGAAACCACGGACGCGGATGCGGATCATTACAATTTCGCCGCAGGCTCCGGGGTGCCGCCCCAGCTCGCGGACCCCACCGTGGATGACGGCAACCCATCATCCTACCTCTGGAACCAGGAGATTGAGGATAACTTCTGGACCTACGGCCTGTCCTCCCAGATCCGGCTGCTGGAAGACGCCTTGAAACTCGTCCTCTCCTGGGAATATCAGAAATCCAACGGCAAGAGCACCTTTTCCAGCCAGGGGGCCACGCCTCTGCTCGATCTCGATGCATATGACGACTACAGTAAAAAACGGCTGGAGGCAAAAATTGTTTACGCCTTCAGCAAGCAGCTCGATATCAACCTGGGTTATGTCTTTGAAAAATATACCTATAAAGACCTCCAGTACGAGGGCTATGACTATACCCCCAACGCTTCCACCTACCTGACCGGCGCCTATGCCGATTATGACTATGAAGCAAACATCGCCTATCTGACGGTCCGCTACGGTTTCTAAGCGAAGGCCCATCCGGGATAAGGGGGCAGATCTCTGCCCCCTTATCCCTCCCGCGCAGCACTTCTCCTCTCGCAAGTCTTGAAGGGCCAGGCCAAAAATGTCCTGCCTGGCAGGATTGTCTTGTGAAAGTGGATTCCATCTCCCTTCAATAGCCGCCTGTTTGTGTCCACCCCGGCCTGGTTGCCGCAAAAAAAACAAGGGTAATCGCGGCGTTGCCCGCAAAGCAGGCAGCGCGTGGCGCAACGGGCTCTTTGGCTTGAAAATTGAAATATATTTGTGGCGAACAACAGCGGTATGCAGGTTGCCTGATAAGCCGTCCTGCCGGATGGGCTGTGACGAAAAGCGCTCGGGCGGACTTTGCCGGAGCCAGCCGCAATAGAGCGGAGAGGCCTGACCTGGGCGGCATAATACCCCGACAAAAAACTAAGGAAAAAGGAGTGATGAACCATGGGATTAAACGATGAAATAAATAAGGCAGTAAATTGGGATACCGTGAGTGTGGACCTGGAGGACAGTCTCCGGGTTGCCATTGGCAAGATGAGCGCCAGTAAAACAGCGGCCCTGGCCGTGAAGATGGGCGATGAGGTGGTTGGCGTGCTGACGGATACGGATTTAATGATGTGTGTTGACCGCAAAGAGGACCTGGATAACACCAAGGCCTCCCGCTGCATGACCCCCTGTGAAATAATCACCAACGAACGCTCGAAATCGCCCTGTGTGCAGATTGATTCAACCCAGACCGTGAAAACCGCCCTTGGCGTATTGAATCTGGCCGGTGTCCATCATCTGCTGGTTTCCGGCGAGGATGACCGGGTCGGCCTTGTTTCCATTGTCGACCTGTTGAAACTGGCCATCTCATAGCCCCGCGGTCTTTCTCCGCTGAAAAAAGCGGACGGAAATCATGGGCTGGTTTTCGTCCTTTCCCAGACAGGCATAGCCCATCCAGTTAGGAGAGGGCTGATGGAGGAGAATCATCATGCAAGCCGGCATGCAAAAAATCACCCCGTTCCTGTGGTTCGACAATCAAGCGGAAGAGGCGGTGAACTTTTACGTCTCGATCTTTGCCAATGCCAGAATCCTGAGCGTGACGCATTATGGGGAAGAAGGGGCGGAGGTGTCCGGCAGACCGCCTGGGACGGTAATGACTGTGGCCTTCCAGCTTGCCGGCCAGGAATTTGTCGCGTTAAACGGCGGACCTTATTTCAGATTCACCGAGGCAATATCTTTTGTGGTCAATTGCGAGTCACAGGATGAAGTGGACCATTACTGGGATAAACTCTCCGAGGGCGGAGACGGAAAGGCCCAGCAATGCGGCTGGTTGAAAGACAGATACGGCCTCTCCTGGCAGATCGTTCCCAAGGTATTGGGCGAGCTGTTGGCTGATCCTGATCCTAAAAGGTCGGGCAGGGTTATGCAGGCCATGCTGCAAATGAAGAAAATTGACATAGAAGCTTTAAAAAAGGCGTCTGCTGGACCGGGCCAGGCATAACTATTCCTGCTTTCACTCATTGATCAATCGATCAGAAGGAGAAATAACCATGGATCACTCAGCGCGCCAAGGCCGCAAGGATGAATGGCTGGATTACTATGAAAAATTCCGCTATTTCTCCGCAGGGGCGGTGCGGGATGGCTGTTATCCACGCATCATGGAGCATCAGGGGCTGGCGGCAAAGTCGATTGTCCTGGTGCATGGCCTCACCGACTCGCCCTATTTCCTCACCGCCATCGGGGATTATTTTTTTCATAATCTCGGCTATAACGTCTATCTGCCTCTGCTGCATGGTCATGGCCTGAAGGAGCCGCAGGGGATGGAAGGGGTTAGCCTGGAGGAGTGGAAGGCCAATGTGGACTTCGCGGTGGAAAGCGCTGCGGCAAAATCCGCCGGGGTCAGCATCGGCGGATTATCCACGGGCGGCACCCTGAGTTTTTATACCTCGGTGAAAAACCGGAAAATCAATGGCAGCCTCTATCTCTTTTCAGCAGCCCTGGATCTGGCCGGCGGCATCGGCGGCCTGGTGGGTGAGCTCAAAGAGCGCCTGCTGCGCACCTTCATGGCCGATGTGCTGGACAATGACCAACCCCTGATCGGCGTCAACCCCTACCGCTACTCCCGCATGGATATGGACGGCGCCCGGGAACTCTCCCGGCTGATCAAGGAAACCGACGCACTCATGGAAGAGTTCAATCAGCGGGAGCCATTTGCCAAACCGGTTTTTGCCGCCCATTCCGAAAGCGATACCACGGCAAATATCACCGGCATTGAAGACCTGCGGAAGGTCTCGGTTGCCGAGCAGTTCACCTTTTTCCGCATCCCCGCAGCCCTGGGGGTATCCCATGCCAGCCTGGTGTTGCAGGAGCCGATTTATGCGAGCAATGCCTCCCCAGGCGATGCACCGCTGGAAAAGGCCAACCCGCAGTTTCAGCAGATGATGGCGGCCATGGCGGCCATGGGCTAGAGCCGTTCCGGCGATCTCTGCCGGCAACCCTTTCCTGGTATGGTTGGTGACCGCCTGGCCGGCTGATCAGCGGCCAAACAGCCGGCCCAATACGCCTTTCTTTTCCTCCGGGGCCGGCAGGCCCAACTGGCGGCAGATGGCCGTCTCGACCGTATGGTCGTCCACGTCCTTGCCTTCGGTGAGGATTTCCTCTCCTACCATGACGGCCGGGGCAACCGGCAGGTCGAGCGTGAAGTATTCGTCGGTCAGATATTCGGCCTTGGGCCTGGAATTCACTTCAATTTCAATGTCGTACTTAGTGCCCAGCCTGGGCATCATCTTGTTGAAATGTTTTCACGGGCCGCCGTTGGGCTCGTTTAAGAAAAATCGTACTTTCAGCATGATATCCTCCATTATTTTCACCACAGAGCACACAGGGGTCACAGAGATTTCTTTAATTACTGTTAGTTATCTCTATGGGCTCTGTGCACTCCGTGGTTAATTCTCAGTGTTGACGAATTTATCCTGATTCGTTCATTTTCCCGCCAGGCGCTGGCTGAGAATCTTTTCAAGCTCCTGTTCGTCAATATCCCGGCCCTGGATAATGACCTCGCCGCCGATCATGATGGCCGGGGCCTTGGGCAGGCCGAGGTCGGCGTAGGCCAGGCTCTGGTATTCGTGGCGCGGCTTTGTGATAACCTCGAAGGGAAAGTCAAATTTGTTCGTTTCTGTCAAGTTAAAAAAATTCGCAAAATCGAGGAATTTATCACAAAGAGCACAGATCTCACCAAGTCAATATGGCTAACTTATTGTAATAAATAATATTTATTGGTGATCTCGATGATCTCTGAGGGGAAAGAGACTTTTTAGGAATGAATCAACATTTCCCCTGCCATTTTATAGCAGTTTTTTTCTTGCAAAAATAACAAATGCAAGGTTTGTTTTTCTTCACAGTTACTCAATTTTCATGAAACTCAACCAGCTGGGAGAGAAAAAATGAGGAATAAAGAAGATGAAGAGAAAACCGGTCAATGCCAATGCCGGCGCGGCTTCACCCGGCGCGGCTTTCTGACCTCGGTGGGAGTGGGGGCCATGGCTGCCCTTGCCACCACCGGCAAGCTTTCCTCGGCTAAGGAGGCCTCAAGCGCAGAAATTGCCGCCGAGCAGGCGGTGGTCATCACCCTCACGGTCAATGAGCGGTCCCACCAGCTGTTGGTGGAGCCGCGCTGGTCGCTGCTTTATGTGCTGCGGGAACATCTCGGCCTGACCGGCACCAAGGTCGGCTGTGAGCGGGGTGAATGCGGCGCCTGCACGGTGCTCATCGATGATCTGCCCCGTTATGCCTGTCTCACCCTGGCCGTGGAGGCGGAAGGCCGGCGCATCACCACCCTGGAGGGGCTGATGCAGGGCGAGGAGCTGGGCCCGGTGCAGCAGGCCTTTGTGGAAGAGGATGCCATGCAGTGCGGCTACTGCATCCCCGGCCAGATCATGTCCGTGGAGGGGCTGCTGCGGGCCCGGCCGCAACCGAACCAGGCGGAGATCCGGCAGGCGGTGAGCGGCAATATCTGCCGCTGCGGCACCTATCCCCATATCTTCAAGGCGGCGGCCAGGGCGGCTGACTTGAAGGCAAAGAGGTGAGATGATGAAAGATGATGAAAAGGATCTTTATTTTGTCGAGGGGATTGCCGTACCCCAAACGCCGCTGCCCGGCGAGGAGCCGGCGGCCTGGGGGAAGACGGCGGTCATCGGCCGGAGGCAGCCGCGGGTTGACGCCTATGAGCGGGTGAGCGGCACCGCGGTCTATCCCTCGGATGTGGTGCTGCCCAATATGCTTTACGGCGCCTTGCTCCGCTGTCCCCATGCCCATGCCCGGGTGAAGAAGGTGGACGCCTCGGCCGCGGAAAAGATGGAGGGCGTCCATGCGGTGCTGACCGGCGCCACCCTGGACGGCAAGGTGAAATGGCCCTATAACGAGGAGGTTGTCACCGATCTGTTCGATACCCGGTGCCGGTTTGAAGGGGAGGCGGTGGCTGCGGTGGCCGCGGCAACGCCCTATGTGGCCCGGGATGCCCTGCGGGCGATTGCGGTGGAGTATGAGGTGCTGCCCTTTGTGGCGGATGAGCGCAAATCCCTGGCGCCAGGGGCCGCGCAGATTCATGTGAACGGCAACATGATCAAGTCCGAAACCTATGCGCGGGGCGATGTGGGCCAAGGCTTTGCCGAGGCGGATGTGGTCCTGGAAGAGAAGTTCCGCACCGCCTGCGAGATTCAGGCCCCCATGGAGCTGCACGGCTGTGTGGCCAACTGGGAAGGGGACAGTCTGACCATCTGGGAATCGACCCAGGGGGTCTATGCCGTGCAGGCGAAAATCGCCGATATTCTCGGGCTGCCGCTGTCCAGGGTGCGGGTCATCGGCCACTATATGGGCGGCGGCTTCGGCAGCAAGCTGCAGCCGGGCAAATACACCGTCTGTGCCGCCCTTTTGGCCAGGAAAACCGGCCGGCCGGTAAAGATTTTCCTCAGCCGGGAGGAGACCCTGCTCGCCGCCGGCAATCGGCCGCCGGCCGCTATGACCATCAAGGCCGGGGTGAAAAAGGACGGCACCCTGACCGCTTTGCAGTTCAGCGGCTTGGGCAGCGGCGGGGCCTATCCGGCCGGCGGCACCTCGCTGCTGGACTGGCTGGTCCGCGATCTCTATGTCTGCCCTCATGTACAGAGCGAGATGACGGATGTGGCCATCAATGCCGGGCCGGCCAGGCCTTTCCGCGCGCCGGGCCATCCCCAGTGCGCCTGGGCCCTGGAGCAGATGATGGATTCCCTGGCCGAGGCAATCGGTATGGACCCCATTGATCTTCGCCTCAAGAATATTCCCCTGGTCAGCCAGGCACGGCAGGGAAAACCGCCCTATACCACCACCGGGCTTTCCGAGTGCATCAGGCAGGGGGCCGAGGCCTTCGGCTGGCGCGAGGCGCGCCGGCGCACGGCGGCAGGCAGAAAGGACAAAGGCCACCTCAAACGGGGGGTGGGCATGGGCAGCTGCCTCTGGTTTGTCGGGGGCGGCGGGCCCCCCGCCACGGTGATCGTCAAGCTTTTTGCCGACGGCAGCGTCAATCTCAACATGGGGGCCAGCGATATCGGCACCGGCACCAAAACCGTCATGTCCATGGTGCTGGCCGAGGAGCTGGGGGTAAGGCCTGCCACCATCCAGATCGAGCATGCCGATACCGGCTCCACCCAGTACGCCACCCCCAGCGGCGGCAGCAAGACGGTGCCCACCGAGTCGCCGGCCGTGCGCTCGGCGGCCATTGCCGTCAAGCAGCAGCTGCTGAAAATGGCGGCCGGGGAACTGGGCAGCCCGGTGGAGAATCTCCGCTATACCGGCGAGTTCATTGAGGCCGTGGACAGCGGCAGGAAGGTGAAGATAACCGATATCGCGGCCCTGAAAAAACAGGGGGTGGTGGTGGGCATCGGCTACCGGGGGCCCAATCCAGAGGGCAAGGTGGTCAATCCCTTTGCCGCCCAGTTCTGCGAGGTGGAGGTCAACACCCGGACCGGCGAGGTGCGCATCCTGCGTTTTCTCGGCGCCCATGAGAGCGGCCGGGTGATGGACCGGCTCACCTTTGACAACCAGGTCTTCGGCGGCATTACCATGGGAATCGGCCTGGCTATGACAGAGACCCGCATCCTTGATGAAAACCGGACCGGTAAGATGGTCAACCGCAACCTGCACGACTATAAGCTGCCCACGGCCCTCGATGTGCCTGTCGACATGGTCTCGCTGCCCGTGGACCTGCCGGATAGCGAGGCCAACAACACCGGGGCCAAGGGGCTGGGGGAACCGGTGACCATCCCCACGGCGGCGGCCATTGCCAATGCCATCTATGACGCCGTCGGCGTGCGGGTGCGGCAGTCCCCCGCCGATCCCCTGACCATGAACCGTTTACTGGCCGAACAGGGCCAGGAGGTGCGATCATGACCGTTCATTTCAGTTATGTCAGGCCGGCTTCCCTGCAGGATGCCATGGGCCAGCTGGGCAGTGACAATGCCCGGATCCATGCCGGCGGCACCGACCTTTTGGGCTGTCTGCGCGATGAGGTTTTCCCGGCGGCAAAGATTGTCAGCCTCAGCCGGCTCGGGAGTCTGCAGGGCATCAGCAAGACCGCGGACGGCGGGCTGTCTATCGGCGCCCTGACCACCATTGCCGAGGTGGCGGCCCATCCCCTGATCCGGGAGAAATATGCGGCCCTGGCCCAAGGGGCGGCTGCGGTGGCCAGCCCCCAGATCCGCAACCAGGGCACCCTGGGCGGCAATCTCTGCCAGAAGCCGCGCTGCTGGTACTACCGGGGCGAATTTCACTGCCTGCGCAAGGGGGGAGAATACTGCTATGCGGTAAACGGCGAGAACCAGTACCATTGCATTCTCGGCGGCAAGAATTGTTTCATTGTCCATCCCTCGGATACCGCGCCGGCCCTGTTGGCCTTTGGCGCCGGCCTCCACATCGCCGGACCCCGGGGCAGCCGCACCGTCGGCCTGGAGGATTTTTTTGTGCCGCCGTCCCGGGACGTAACCCGGGAAACCGTGCTGGAACCGGAAGAGATCGTCACCGAGATCCTGCTGCCGCCGGCCTCTGCAACCCTGCGCAGTTCCTACCGCAAGGTGCGGGCCAGGCAGGCCTGGGATTTCGCCCTGGCCGGGGTGGCCCTGGCCCTTGAGCTGGCAGGGGGCCGGGTGAACAAGAGCCGGGTGGTGCTGAGCGGCGCGGCCCCCATCCCCTGGCGGGCCGTGGAGGTGGAAAAAATCATCGACGGCTCCACGCTTACCCCGGAGGTGATCCGCGAGGCTGCCGCCGCCGGGGTGGCCAAGGCCAGCCCTTTAAGCAAAAACGGCTACAAGATCCACCTCTTTCAAGGCTTGCTGGCAGAAGAGCTGGAGAAGATGGGAGGGGGGTGAGTCGGGCTTCGGCACAAGGGAACTTCTTGTTGTCCGAGAAAACGGGTCATTTCCGCGCTTAACCCAAGTTTAACACAAGCGAAGCTAATTTAGCGATTTTTGCTCCATTTGCTCTCAAAAAATCTAATAATATCAATGGGGACTTTGTTAGAGACGATTTGTAGTGCCATAAAATTTATAAGACGTATTGACTTTTTCACAGAAATCTGTCAATGATCATTCATGTTCATTCGACAGACAAAAACCAGCAACGCGGCAGCAGGAGAAGCTTATTTCACCTTCCGGCTGGTTGCCTCGGAAAGATT
>Ga0172380_10001003_pt1 | contig 50403 bp, 27 predicted proteins | sample Leawe162metaG_FD_119747 | JGI IMG/M metagenome (GOLD analysis project Ga0172380, IMG submission 119747) | Leachate microbial communities from a municipal landfill in Southern Ontario, Canada - Leachate well 162 metaG | ecosystem: Engineered > Solid waste > Landfill > Unclassified | place... | reverse complement strand
CAAGGAGCGAGCTTCACCGCTGCTTCTACTACGGTGATTATGAACGCAACGACGACAGGAAAAACGATTACGACACCGGGCGGACAAGAGATTACATTCAATGCACTTCGCTTTACTGGTGCTGGTGGTGGCTGGAATATCAATGGTGATATTCGAGCATATAATGGTATTTCCATTGAAAATGGAACGGTGTCGGGAACTGCAAACATCACTGTGCTTGGAGGGTCTTTGAGCGGAAACGGTACGCTCTCAATGGGAGGTGGTACGACCACCATCGTGACCACAAATACGTTGGGTGGTACCGCACCGTGGACCCTTAATAATCTCGTACTTGGAAATGGTTCGATTGTTGGTACGACAACAAGTGCTACAAATGCAACAACAACGATTCTGAGCAGACTCACCATCAGAACAGGACATGCCTTTGCGCCAGGAGGTGGTCGCATCGACTTACGTGGAAGTGGAACCGTATTTGTAGAGTCTGGTGTCTTTGTCGAAGGTACTTCAACGGTCAGATACAGTGGTACTGCTGGTTCAAATGTACTTTCTACAACATATTATGGTCTCGAAGTGATGGCTCTCGGTAATGCGCCGACGTTTACAGGGACGGGTCTGGGAATCGTCGTATTGAACGACCTTGCGGTAGGTGGCGCAACCACAACAACCTTCACACTCGATACGAGTGATCCTGCCCTCGATGTGAATGGCGCGGTACGTATCAATACGACAGGTACGCTTGTGGGAAGTGCGAGTGCAGCATTCACGGTTGGTGGTGGTTGGGATAATGACGGTGTGTTCACGGCGAGTGGTGGAACGGTAACATTTGACGGGGGAAGCGCAACACTTATTGCAGCAGGCAATTCGTCATTTGCAAACGCTGTGATTGGAGGTGCAGGCTCCTTCACCTTTACTGAGCACGCAACAACAACAGGTGCGCTTACGCTTTCAAGTGCAGGTGCACTCACGGTGCAAAGCGGACAGACTCTTGCGGTTGGTGGCACATTCCTGAACAACATAGGCGGTGCTGCAACAACATGGACAGGAAGCACACTCTCCTTGTATGGCGGCGGCAACTACACTATCAACGCAAGTACCACGAGCGATTCATACAACACACTTCGTGTGCTCAGTGGCACACAGATACGCATGTGGAATTCAGATGCAACCGCGTATGACATCGCAGCAACGGGTTCATTGTATTCACAGGATCACGGAAACAATAATGGTGAACTCCGTATCTTTGGTCTCTACCAGAAGACTTCGGGCACTGACCACTGGAGCTACGCTACCGACTTCGATGGTACAAGTATTTCTGGTTCACCACGCGCGGTATCGGTGCTTATTGCAAATACTGCAACAGTCACTATTGCAGGAGGAGGCTTGTCGGTTATCGGCGGTACCGGTGCGACTACAACCATCACCAATCAAGGAAGTGGTACCTATGCACTCACGGTTGGCGGCACCGCATCAACAACATGGTCTCGCTTTTCAATACGTAACACCAACGCGTTGGGTCTTACCTTCGCGGGTACACCGACGGTCAGTTCGCTTGCATTTGGAGATTTTGAAGTGGCACAGAACGGCGCGTCAGGAATGACTGTAGGTGGGACCGTCATCACACAAAATCCAGCGAAGACCTTCACGAATATGCGCTTTGGTACTTCAACGGGAGTGACGAGCGCATACAACGTGACAGCAACAGGTACAACGGTAAGTTCATGGCGCTTCACAAACCATGTGGGCACCATTGCAGGTGAATCATTTGACAACGATCCGACCGGTGACCCAGGGTATCTCGTATGGGACGATTCCGCTGCGCTTATTACGGTTTCAGGTACCGTATATAGCGATGAGGGCGTGACGGTCTCTGGCGTTTGTGACAGCACTACACCGAACGTGCACGTGCGCGTCGCGGGACTCACAAGCTATACGACAAGCTGTCATGTATCAACGGGTGCCTACTCAATTCCAAATATCTCATTTGGTCCAGCCGATTCGATTATTGTCTTCATTGAAGGTGAAACGGAGAAGGCGGCTACGGTTACTGTGGATCCTGTTTCAAACATCACCAATATGAATCTCTATGAGAACCGCGTGATTGTGCGTCACGAAAATAGCAGTCCTATCTCAATCACTGACATGGATGCGTGGGACTCAGGAGATAATGCAGATATTCCATTCACCGCGACGCTTGGTGCTCCAAACACGCTTTCACTTCCTGCAAACCGTAAGCTCATCATCTGGACAAATAAAGAGTTTGAACCAACAGGCAATGTAACTGTCGCAGGTGGCGGTGGTGGTGCTGCGTACGATGGTACGGTTGAACTCTATGCAGGCGCGACATTTGATGCTTCGGGAAGCGAGAGTCATACAATCGGCGGAAGTCTCCTTATGGGAGCAGGCGCATCATTTGATGATGAGAGCTCTACGGTGACATTCACGACGTCGGGTGCAGGTCGTACGATTGATAGTAACGATCAGAGCTTCTACAACGCCGTCTTTAATGGATCGGGAAGCTGGACAGTTACGAACAGTGTTCTTTCTATTGGAAACGATCTTACGATTACACAAGGTATCGTTACATTGCCGTCAGGTACGACTACCATTTCAGGTTCGCTTCTTAACAACGGCGGTGCCTTTGTCTCCAGTGGCGGTACAATGGTGTTTGACTCAGGCACAGCAGAGACCATTCGTCCGCGAACATCGAGTTTCGGCACACTTATCGTTTCAGGAAATGGTAACTTCACGCTTTCAGGTGGATTCGCGACAACAACGAGCGATCTACGCATCGATAATGGTAGCTTCACGAGTGCGACCGGTACCTTTGCAATTGGTGGCAACTTCATTAACAACGATGTATTTACGCATGCAAACGGCACGCTCCGTCTCACCAGTAACAGTGCTGCTGTTGTGACTGCATCAAGTTCGGACCTCCGCAACATTACGTTTGCGGGAGACGGACCATACACCTTCACTGATACCAATCTTGCAATCTTAGGTACACTTCGCATTGAAGATGGTGCGGTCGCGCTCCCAATAGGGACGCTCTCCATCGGTGGCTCTCTCCTCAACGTCGGCGGTACCTTTAATAGTGCGACTGGTACCGTACTCTTTAATTCGACCGATACGGGTGAGAGTGTGAATCCAGGACCGTCGCCATTCTTTAATGTCACCTTCGGTAGTGCAAGTGGCGGTTGGACTATTACCGCACATGCGACATCAACAGGAAACTTTGCACTCACGAGTGCATCACAATTCACCGTCAGTTCTTCTACACGACTTCATGTGGGCGGAATCTTTACAAACTTGGTCGGAGGTGGTGCGACTACATGGACAGGAAGCACGCTCAGCATACACTCAGGTACTGGCTATACGATTAACACCAAGACTGCTGGTGGCGATGCTTACAACATCTTGGTAATTGGATCATCAACTGCACTCCGTGCATGGGACAGTTCAGGTACTGTGTCTATGGCTGATAGTCTTAGTTCATTCTACTCACAGGATCATGCAGGTGTGGCAGGAACGCTCAATATATATGGTGATTATGCGCGCACCGCTGGAACCGATTATTGGAGCTACGCTACAGACTTTGACGGTGCAGCACTTGGTGGTGGATCACGACAAGTTTCCGTGGCTATCGCGCAGGGTGCCACGACAACTTTTGCAGGTAATGCTTCACTACAGATTGTAGGAGCAAACGGATTTGAAACCTCAGTCTCTAACCAGGGTAGTGGTACTTACGCACTCCGTGTACTCGGTGGCACCTTTAACGCACTGCAATATATGTTTGCAAACATGGATGCAGTAGGACTTGCACTGCAGGGAACCACAACAGTGTCATCGCTCTCAGAAGGAAGCTTCACACTTGCGGTGAATGGAGGCACATTGATCTCACTTGCGTCAACGACACTGAATTACAATGCAGGGCTGGTTGTCACGAACACGGTGTTTGCAACAACGAGTGCAATCACTGGTTTCAACGTTGCACTGACGGGAACCACGTTGAATGCATGGACCTTTATAGGCCATAGTGGCAATCTCGACGGTGAGCAATACGACTTTGACGGTGGGGATGCATGTGGATCAGTTCGATGGGAGGACAGTCTGTGTTTGTTGACCCAGCAATCAGGATATAGATTCCGTGCTGATGACGGTGGTGCAGGGGTACCGAATTCAGAGTGGCTTGATCTTGATTGGGTAAAGCGTATGCGTGTGACGTTCACCAATAATGACGCCGTTTCGTATACCAACGCTGCAGTGGCGTTCACGGTGCCGTACGATAGTGATATGCAGGCAGACTTTGATGATCTTCGCTTTACGCTTGCGGACGGCACGACACCGGTTCAACACTTTATTGAGACCTACAGTGCTGGTGTAGAGGCTCATGTGTGGGTGAAGGTACCACTTCTTGCAACGTCTACCAATACATCTGTCTTCATGTATTACGGTGATGGTGCTGTTGGTGACAGCAGTGCAACATCAACATTCACGTATCTCGATACCTTTGAGGATGGCAACATCAGTGAGTATAGCGGTGACACAGGACTCTTTACGGCGGGTACTACGATGAATTATGAACGGAATCGAGGACTTGATGCGGCGGGTAATGAGTCGCAAAAGACCACTGACGGTATCTATCGTACCAATGTGACTGTCGCGCAGGGTCAGACGATACGCTATCTCCAGTATGTCGATACTGCGCTTGGTTCGGGAGACGAGACCTGTACACTCTTTGGCGTTCAGTCACCAGGCAGCAATAACCAGAACTATGCGGTGTGTCTCGAGCTTTATGGAGTTGATCGAGTATCTATTGCGCGCAATGTTGATTCTAACGACACGTCAGGAACCATTCTCGCGTCAACGACTCTAACGTACAGTACGGGTTGGTATGAGGTGGAGATTGATTGGGGTACCGATGACTCTATCGGAGTTACCGTCTCGAAGGATGATGTGGTGGTCGCAAGCACAACGGTCACCGACGGAACCTATACACAAGGAGGCGTCGGATTTGCGTTCTGGTTCCAGAGCGGCGGATGGGACATTTACTCAAGCCGTCCGCTTCTTGCAACCGAACCATCATTTGTGTTTGGTGCTGAGCAGGTTCCTGGAGGAGCGTCTTGGCTCTCTGCGCTTAATACTGCATATAACGGCAGTGACATCGGTCAAACGATGCGTGTCCGCTTCCTTGTTGAAAACACTGGACTCTCTATCATCGATCAGAATTATGAGCTTGAATATGCGGCAAAGGGTGCAGCACCGAGCTGTGAGGCGGTAGCATCGGGTGCGTATGTGCCGGTACCACCACAAGCAAGCTGTGGTAGTAGTCCTGTATGTATGACGACATCTTCTCAGTTCACTAATTTTGCAAGTACTGTCGACCTTCTCGGTGGCGATGGCGCCTTCTCGGCAGGACAGTTGATAGAAGACCCTGACAATACAACTGGCGATATTGATGTTGCTATGGGCGCATTCACTGAGCTTGAATATGCAATTACACCAACGGTAAACGTCGCTGATCCAAGCTACTGTCTCCGCGTCTCTGATGAAGGAAACGATCTTGATGCATACGCGCGCGTTGCAGAGTTCAGCCTTATGTTCGAGCCGATCATCACCACACTCTCGCTCAATGGTGGTAATGACATCATTCTTGCTGCAGGTGCTACGACCACAATCACTGCAACAGGTACCGTCTCCGACCTTAACGGCTATGCGGATCTTGCGGCAGCAACGACGACTATCTTCAGAAGTGGTGCAGGGGAGTCTTGTGCTGCAGACAACAACAACTGCTATATTGCCGCACCAGCACAATGTACATACTCTAATTGTGCAGGTGCAAGCTGTACTATTAGCTGTTCGGTGAACATGTACTATCATGCTGACCCAACCGATATCGGTGCCTATGCAGGAGAGACATGGCGCGCACTCCTTTCGATCTCAGACGTCGGCGGATCAGTAGCAACAGCAACAGCTCCGTCTATCGACCTCCTCACACTCCGTGCACTGTCTGTCGCAAATGCAATTGATTATGGTGCACTCGCTCCAGACAGCAATACAGGTTCATACAATGCGACGACCACAATCCAGAATATCGGTAATGACTCAATCGATGTGTCGGTCGAGGGTACTGACCTTACCGATGGAGGGTCGTCCTTGATACCGGTAGCAAGCCAGCGCTTTGCAACATCAACCTTTACGTACAGTTCATGCGTTGTCTGTGGCACACTTGCAGAGACTGGTACAAACTTCATGCTCGATCTCGCGAAGCCTGCTTCAACAACACCTCCGGTGACCGATGACTTGTTCTGGGGCCTTGCAATACCATTTGGTGTTGCAGGAACACCACATCATGGAACGAATATCTTCTATGCAATCGGTGATATCTAAAACATGTTTTCACTTAATGAGAAAAGTAGAATTGAAAGTTATAACTTTTCATTTTTACCGTTCAACTTTACAATAGTGTCATGATCCGTTCGTTGTCCGGAGTTCTTCTTGCGTATGTGCTTCTCTTGGTGCAGGGAGTCGTTCCTTTAGCGCGTGCTGCGGACGTTGTTGCACCTGACATACAAAATGTTCAGGTCAGCGAAGTTGCAAATAATTCGGTCACGATAACGTGGGAGACAGACGAAGATGCTGACTCAACGGTAAACTATGGCCTTCAGGAAGACTACGGTATCGTGCGTATACCTACCGCTGACAAAAAAAAGCACTCCATCACCCTGGATAACCTTGAATCAGGGAGAACCTATTATTTCCGCGTCGTATCGTCAGACGCACTCGGGAACCAAGGCATCTCAGCCAACTATAAGCTCGTGACCGACGACTCACGCCAGTCTGGATCTGATGCAGGTCAAGGACAGTCGGAGGCACAAACTACCCAGACAACACAGGAAATAATCGAACAAATCCAGGAGATTCAAGACCCCCAGCGTTTGCAGGAGATTGTAAACGAGACGGTGAAGGCAATCCAAGGAATTACTGAGGACCTCACCATTGTTGGTCCGCCGACCGTTATACCGGAGACCACGACGGCACTCGTGCGCTGGACCACAGATCGTGAAGCAAGTTCTGAAGTAGTATTCGCTCCAGCGGGCTCGTACAGCGAGGGTCAGTATGCATTCTCGCAATCCTCAACAGGCGGAGCAACCAAGGAGCATGAAGTGCAACTTATTGGTCTTGAGCCATATACTGAATATCACTTCAAGGTGCGTTCCACCGATACGTACGACATTACGGGAGAGAGTCGTGATTACACGTTCACGACAAAGGCATCAGTGCCTGAGATTCGTAATCTGCGCATCGTAAAAGTTGAAGAGAATTCAGCGACCTTGGCGTGGGACACAACCGTACCCGCAAAGGCACTTATTGAATACCAAGACATGACGACGGGTGCACGCAATTCTGTTGGCCGTCCGACCTTGGCATCAACACATCAAATGCGTCTTGCAGACCTTACTCTCGGTACGCGCTACGTCGCCTTTGTAATTGCAGAGAACGCGGGTGGTGATCGTGTCCGCAGTCAGCCAATCACGTTTGTGACAGTGAAAGACTCCGCACCGCCAATCATTAGTAACGTAACAAATGAATCAACACTATTCCCTGGAGGAGAGTCCCGTATTCAGACAATTGTTGAATGGTTAACCGATGAACCTGCACATTGTACGTTCACGTACCGAGAGGGTATTGCGGGCGGTGTTGAACCAACAGTCTTGGACTCAAAAGATAGTGGATATGCCGCACAGCACGTTGAGGTAATCGTCGACTTTGCACCTGCAACGGTCTATCAGTTCTGGCTCGAATGTGCGGACGAATCAAACAACTCGGTCAAGTCTGAGAATTACGTACTCTTCACACCGATTCAGGAACGCAGCATCATCGATATTATCATCGAGAACTTCGAATCAACCTTCGGATGGGTTAAGAACATTGGAGGCTAGATGGGGAATAGCACGCAAGGAAAAAACGGCGTAACGATATAGAATAGATATAGTATGGCAAAACCGCTCATCGTCTGTCGCGACCTCAACATTACCTACAACAAAGGTAAGTCAAATGAGTTCAAGGCGCTCCAGAATGTAAATACGGATATTTACGAAGGTGAATATATTATTCTCTTCGGTCCTTCAGGTTGCGGCAAGTCAACACTGATGTATGCAATCCAAGGTTCGCTTCCTCCTGCTGAAGGAACACTACTCATTCGTGGTGATGATGTGTACTCGTATCCACCTGCAGAGCGTGTTTTCTTTCAACGACACGTGATGGGTATCATTTTCCAGTCGTTTAACCTGATAGGCTCGTTGAGCGTACTCGATAACGTAGCGCTCCCTATGATTTTTTGTGATGCAAATAAATCAACACGTGAGCGCCGAGCACAACAACTTCTTGACCGCTTTGGTGTAGGACAAGTCTCACACAAGATTCCCTCGATGCTCTCAGGAGGACAGCAACAGCGTGTCTCCGTTGCGCGTTCGATGGTGAACGACCCTCAGATTCTTCTTGCCGATGAACCGACCGGTAACCTGGACAGCGTTTCAACGAAGCAGGTTATGGACAAGATTGATGAGATTAATACATTTGATCAGCGAACCATTATTATGGTGTCCCACAATGCGGCACACCTTTCCTATGCGCACCGTGTGTATTACCTGAAGGATGGATTCATTGTACGTGAGGTGGTGAATCCGCAGCGTAAGCAGATTAAACCAGTAAAGGAAGGAGAGACCATTGTCACCGAGCTAGAGCAACTCGCGCGTCTTTTCCCGTATGACTCAGTTGATACGCTCCGCGTGAAGTCGCTAACCAATTTCCTAACGCAAGAGTATTCGTTCGATCAGATTGTACGCCTTGAGAAGGCGATTCAGCTCTTGATCAAAGGCAAGATACACAAGAAACTCTTCATAGACGCATTAGTGAAGAAGTATGAAGAGGGAGGCGTCGGTATTGATCGGAAGACTGCACTCAGAATGGCGGATGTTTCGGTTTCTCTTGTGCGCCAAGCTGACGACGTACACCGCTTCCGTGCAGATAATGACTCTGATGCTGCATTCTTTGCGCAACACAAGTTTGCAGAGCGTATTCGGGCATATCTTCTTGAGCAACACCATGTACCGCTCACCAAGAACACAGAATCAAATCTTGCGGTATTAATTGCTGATCGACTCTCAGGCATCAACGGCGAGGCAGATTTTAGGCATGGACTTATGGAGCTGGTCACCAACGGGGGACTGGGACTCCGAGAAAAGCAGGCGGACGACATGAGTCGTTATATGGAAAAACTCATCGCAATCGGTGTTGACGTAAGCTATAAGAATTAGCGGGAGGTGACGAGTATATCTTCCTGCAGAGAAGGCATGTAGTAGAGACTCATACTGACGTATTTATGCACACGAACATAAAAATTGTGTGTGCAATGTAGGCTACAATAACTGTATATGATTAGCACCATGCGGGACCATATCCGCTTTTTATCAGTAGCAGTGTTCCTTATCAGTTTTTTCGTAGGTATTCCGTTCGCGCACAGTCAAGAAGATGAGTATGACCTATCAACAGTAAGTATTCATAATAGTGCATATACGCAGACGGGTAATATCTTTAAAATAAACTTTGATATTACTAACGAGGTAATGGTTCAGCCAGGAGTACGATATGGGGTTCTGCTTCGGCAGCATACGGCGGATGGTCAGCTTACTGTTGATGAGCATGCAGAAGCAGAAACGCTTACACTTGGTCCAAAGGAGCGTCTCACCAAACACCTGACGTACGCTGCACCAAAGGTACTTGATGGATCCTTCACGCTCTATGTAGTTGCAAGGAACAGTGACGGCTTCACGCTTGCGACCAATAAAGTTGCTGATGTGACGATAAACCGCACAGAGGCTGTTGGCGCACAAATCGACATAACCTCCTGTTACCTTACCCGTATGGGTGACACAAGTGCTACACGTTATGCACTCACCGATGTGGCGCGCATACAGAGCGGTGATGTACTTACCTCGCATTGTATGGTGGAGAATGTAAGTGATACAACACTTGAGGTGGTTCCTCGTGCTACCACCTATCGTCGTTCTCTATTCGGAGAAACAATCACCGCACCGCTTACCGATGAAGCTCCCGTCGTATTGAATGCAGGTGAAAAACGCGAGATTATAACCACACTGAGTACTGCAGGTGATCCACAAACATATATGGTTAGTCTTGCGTATGGGTATGTGAGTAACAGTGTTACGTACCGCTATACCGTTGAAGGCAGTAGCGGTTCTCTTCAAAATGTGCGACTCGATAAGGATAGCTATGGGGCAGGGGATACCGCCCAGATTTCTTTTGATTGGATAGGTTCTACAGCGCTTTCTGGACCGCAGGCTCTCATTTCTTTCTCAACAAAGTCAGGTAGTTCATGTGGCGATCCCATGCTCTATCCGCTTAGTGGTTCAAGGCATCATGATATTACCGTGCCAATAACAGAAGATTGTTCAGAACCGGACCTTTCTGTTCGTCTTAGCGATAGTAGTATCGGTATACTCGGCGAGTATCTCTACGCAATCGATAAGACTCCAGCGAGCGCGCAAGAAGAAGTTCCTGAGGTTACAAATCAGGGAATATTCAGCAATACTGCACTCCTCCTCTTGTTTGGATTTGCGGTTGTTGTGTTCGGAGCGCTCACTTTTGCATTCCTTGCACGAAGAAAGAAAGAGAGTCCTTTGGTGCCGCCTTCAGTAGGTCCACTTGTCTTCTTGATGGCATTTAGCTTCTTCTCTTTCTTCCACGCAGGAAGTGCACAGGCAATAAGTATTAACGTGAATGCGCCACAACCAGTCGCTACACGATTCGTTGAATTCCAAGCATCACTCAATAAATCATCATACACACCAGGTGAAACGATCACGGTGACTGGCTCTGCTGAACTCATAGGGCAAGAGAATTGTGCTGATATGGGTGCGCCTGCAGGATGCAATAATGACAAGAGTATACGTCTCACGGTTGGTAGCGCAGAGATTTTCAATGAGAATCTTCTATGGACGCCACTTACTGACACAGGAACGCTACAAGCAGCCTCTTCACCAGGTACGCACACACTCACCGTTGTCGCGCGCAATCAAGCTGTCGTTCAGAATCGTACAATAACCTACACAGTTACTACGGACGGACCGCCTGATCCACCTGATGGACCACCAGATCCACCTGATACACCACCGGGAGGTACGGGAACAGGCCCATTCTCGATTACCGCAAGGCCGTGCACCATACCACTTGGCGGATCAGTATGTTCTATTCCAGGAAGCGGTGGCGCAGGTATCACCATATCGGGCGCATCAGCATCAGCTGCAATATTTGTGCGTGAGAATACAGGAAGTGCTGCACCAGCACTCTATGGCTTTAATACTGGCTCGGTGAGTGCAAACTGGGTACGGCCACACCTTGCGTTCGATGTATATGAAGGCGCCTCACAGCAGTCAGGAACCTGGGTACCAACTGGGACCCGACTTGGTTCAGTCACTAATGTGGCTCAGTGTGCGTCTGGTTCCGTATGGAATGCATCTGCTATACGCTGTGTCGCTGCGCCACCTGATCAAGGAGGTGCATATATAGGTACGTGCCGACAACCATCTCCTCCAGGTTCTGGGTCAACTTCACAGGGTGATGCAGGATGTCCTGTTGTTTCTGGCAGTGACTCTGACGGTGTGGATTTCGGATGGAGTGGAAGTAATGTGACCGCCTTGGTACTTCACCGTAAAACACTCTCATTCTCTGTGTCAGGTCTACAGCCTGGTGCAAAGATGTGTAGGGTGTTCATGATTCACCCTGATGGATGGCAAGTGCCAAGTCCTCTTTCCTATGCACACCAGTTTTGCACCTATGAGTCCAACTACAGTGATATCGCAGTATCGAATGGTGTCGCTCAGATAAGTATTCCGAACGTGGATCCAGAATATAAGATCGATGCGCAGTATTATCTCTTCTTTAAGAATCCAAGCGCAACCAACGCCGTTAAAATGAGTGTCATCGTTACGGCATTTGGCACAGGAGGCGCTGAATTGCCTATCACCACAAATCACTGTTCAGCAAGTCTTGGACCAGACATTCATCTCTATGGAATGCATGGATATGGAATACTACGACTTGATGAGGCGATTCCACTTTCACTCAATTATGGTTCTAACTTGGCTGGAGCACAGTGGAATGTTTCTGCTGTCGAGTTCAATGCTGCCCCAGGTGATAGCGTGAGCTTCTCGAGGACGAGTGGTCAATTTACTGCAGACGGAGCGACGACAAATCCAAACAATCAGTTCACCATGACAGTGCGTGGTAAACCGCGAACCGTTGGAGTACATCTTACGGCAACTACCCCGCAACCAGTCTGTAGTGCAACAAACTTCTCGGTGTTTGAGTTTGCAAATATTTTGTATGCTAACGTCGGACAGACATATGCATGTACTGGTACTATCCCCGCGAATGCAAGTCCTTGGAGTGGAAGTGACAATACCGCAACCGCACCAAACACGCCGTGGCACTTTGTTCAGTCTGGTACCTTCGATCGCTGTGAATTCAAATGTGTAACAGGGTATATGTGGGATACCGCACAGAGCGCGTGTATAGCCACTACCGGAGGGTCTGGTGGTCCCGAGGCTTGGAAGTGGCGCATCTCGTCAATACCAGATCCCGATTTTGCTCCACCAGCAATGTGTACTGCCGATATGAGTGGCATACAGAACAATGACTCTTGTACTCCAGCACAGGCAGGTACCTGTGATAGCAACGGAAGACGATACACCTGTTTTAATACCACGACAGAGTATCCGTACTTCCTAATCGGTAAAGTGGTTGATATGGCGGGAGCGCCGGTGCCAAACCTAAAAATTGCAGCAGGGTATGCAGGACCTCCACCGATGTTTGATCATCGTACATATGGCACCACAGGCGCTGATGGACGATATAAGCTCGAGATAAGCGGAATGGCACTTAATGGATATTTGCGATTACCGAATGGTGCACCGTATGACCTTCAGGAACCGACTCCAGGATATATCTATTGGAACGGTGGGCAGATACAACAAGATCAGACTGCTATCGAGGGTGCAGAAAAGCTGGTGCCTGTAGCCGATATGATTGTGCGCGCGATACAAACTGCCACAGCTTCTAATGGAAAGTCTGTCATTGCTGCGGATCAACCTGATCTCATTAGTGAAGCGCTTGCGCTACCGCTCACTGGCTTGGTGGATGCGCCACTGACGATATCTGCAAAGGTAACCAATCAGACTACGACCGCAGCACCTGGTGGGTTTACTAATGCGTTCTCGTATCGATGGAGCGCTGATGGTCAGTGGAGTGATCTTGCTCCAATAACAAAGACTACAGGAATAGCGGCTGGTGCTTCGTCGGAAGACATTGTTACGCTTACGCCACCTGCAGCAGGTACACTCTGGGTTAAACACTGTGTTGACACAGGAAACGCAGTAGCCGAGCTCAATGAAAATAACAATTGTAATGTAGATTCATACGCGGTAAGTGTAGAGGAACTAACATACACAATTGATGCGAATAACGACTAGTTCGTAGAGTATTTGATCACCATAAAACCTTGCGTCTCTGAAACAGCGCAAGGTTTTATTGTTGTTGTTCAATAAAGCAGGTTCCTTATTTGTCATTTCTTATTTACTATTAGGGTATGCAATTGGCGGACCTCGCGCGTCTCTCGACGCGTATGTTCAAGACAAATCCCATGCGTACATGGCTCACCATCCTCGGTATGGGTGTGGGTACTGGCGCCGTGGTCGTTTTGGTGGGTCTCGGCTTTGGACTTCAGAAGATTATTCTCGAACAGATTGTGTTTGGTGAGACACTGCTCTCGCTCGGCGTCTCCGCGACTGGTGCACGAAGTCTCTCGATCACCGACGAAGTGGTTGCGGAGTTTGAGGATATGGAACACATCATCGATGTAGCTCCGCTTGCACGCTATCCAGCACTCATTACCTATAAAGGCCTCACGGGAAATGTTTTCATTCAAGGAGCAGAGCCTGCGTACTTGCGGTACGGAGGTATCACTACCACTGCTGGTGATGTGTTTGTGGAAGAGGATATTGCAAACGGGCACGAAATCATGCTTTCACCAGCAGTATTGAAACTCTTCGGTATTGAGGATGCAGAAGGCTTCATCGGACAGGAGGTAAATTTCCGTCTCCTTATTCCAGCAGAAGACGGTACGGATGCGATTACCGAAATCAACATTGAAAAGCGCTATCGGGTGAAGGGTATCACCAAAGAAGAGGGTGTACTCAATGCGCTCATGATGTTGCCAGAGCTTCGAAACTACGTAGGTGTAGAGGAATACGATCGTGCACAGGTTCGTGTCGAATCGAGTGAATTCTTGAATGTCGTAGAAGAAGCACTTATTGAGGAAGGGTATCGCGTGACCGCACTCTCCAAGACAGTAGAACAGGCATCGCAAATCTTCCAGGGTATTCAGGTCGTACTCGCGACGTTCGGTGGTATCGCGCTCATCGTGTCGGCGATTGGTATGTTCAATACCATGACGGTTACACTCCTCGAACGTACAAAGGAGATTGGTATTATGCGCACTATCGGCGCATCGCCTCGAGATATCAAAATGCTTTTCGTTTCTGAGTCGATTATTGTGGGTTTTCTTGGGGGTATCAGTGGGATAGTGATGGGGGTAATACTGGGATTTAGTGTGAATATCATGTTGAATATTGCCGCGAGCCAATTCGGGGGACAGTCAGTAAGCTTGTTTTCTTTCCCTGCACCGTTCCTTATCTTCATCGCAGTATTCTCAGGAAGTGTGGGCTATTTGACAGGAATCTTTCCTGCACGACGTGCGTCACTCCTTAATCCGCTTGATGCTATTCGGTATGAGTAACCCTGTGTATAAGTCGCTATTTATCGCGGAGTTGTGCCGTACACTATAAGGAGCAACTTGTATTGCACATAATTATGTCCTATAGCACAGATCATTTACGTACGGCAGGTAAGATCACTGTGTACACCGCAGTATTAGGAATCGCGGTTTTTGCAGTCGCTTTTATATTTAATCTTGGCGAGACGAGTATCAAACAGGCGGTTGCACAAAGCACCGCAACAACGACAGTTACTGTTGTTAACACGCCTCCTATATGGACCGCGTCCTCTACAGAGCTTGTAGAGTCTTCAACGACTACACCAACAAATGCAGGAAGCGCAGTCAGCTGGACTGCTATAGGTACTGACTCAAACGGTGAGGATTACTACCTCCTTATCTGCAGTACCAATGCGACACCAACCGCTAACTCAAATGCTGCACCAACTTGCGGTATTGGCGCAACACAGTGGGCGGTTTCAGCATCAACAACCAGTGGTATCGCTGCTACTGCCGCAACTACTACGACAAACAACGTAGCTCCTTTCGTTGGTGAGTCATTCCCATGGTTTGGCTACATCTGTGACGGAAACGCTGGCACTCCACGCTGTAACAGCACTCCAACACAGGGCACAAACGCAACCAACTCATCACCATTTGAGGTGAACCATCGTCCTGCCTTCACCGTATTTGTAGACAATTCACCAACACTTCCAGGACAGGTCGTGACCTTTATGAGTACGTCTTCTGACGCCGACGTATCAGGAGTTGCTGACACCGTAAAGCTCATCGTATGTTCTACAAACAGCTTTAACACCACAACGGACACCTGTGATGCGCTCACGCTTGCTTCGTCTACTGTCTTTGTAAGTGCAGATGCTAGTGCATCATACACAGTCGCTATCCCTACACAAGACCAAGATTATGACGCATTCGGCTTCGTTATAGATAATCACGGATTTGAAGCGCAGGGCGGTTCTCAGGGTACAAACGCAACACTCACCGTACAGAACGCGGCACCAACAGTGAGCGGTGCAACCATCTCTCTTGCACAGGGTACGACAACAAACATGTATCTCACCACTGAAGCAGGAGAGACAACAGGCTTCACACTCTCATTTGTTACTGCAGACAACAATAGTTGTGATGCAGCAGGAGGTGTTGCTGCAGACGAGATTGTTGATTACGAGCTCAGCCTCTATCGATCAGCTGTTGGTTCATCCACGTGTTCAGTAAGTGATTCTGCATACAATCCAAACAACTGTTATCCGAGTGGCGTACCTACTGGAACATGGAATCTTGTATGTACCGCATCAAGTACATCGTGCTCAGGATCATCTGATACCGACATGCTTTGGGAGTGTTCATTCCCACTTTGGTACATTGCTGATCCGACAGATGGATCGTCTCCATACTCTGCAGAAAACTGGCTTGCACAGGTTCGTGGAATCGACGACGACGCTACTTCAGGAGCGCTTACCGAGAGTACAGTGGGAGGAGAAGTAGTCAGCTTCCTTGCATTTGCACTCAACACACTCACTATTCCGTACGGAGCTCTTGAACCGGGCCAGCAGACTGATCCACTTGTTGCAACTACAACAGTTGCAGCTACCGGTAACGTAGGACTCGACAAGACAGTGACTGGTGAGTCTATGTGTCCAGGTTATTCAACAGGAAATGACTGTCCTAATTCAGCAAGTTCGACCATTCCAGAATATGAACAGGTGTTTGCAACAAGCGTAGTGACCTATGCATCAGGTACATCGCTCTCTTCTACAACACCACAGGAAATAGAGATCAACGTACCAAAGTCTATCGCTACCACAACACCAACCACATCAAACGCATACTGGGGTATCCACGTTCCTGCAAGCATCACCGTTGCGGGCGCCTACACAGGAGAGAACACCTTCTACGCAATCCTTGGCGAGACAAACGAGTGGTAAAGACATCAATCAACATAAATCTTCAAGATACAAAGAGAGCAGTTTATGTTGATTGAACCAGGGTGTCTTTGCTAGCAAAGGAAACGGCTCCGCTGTAACTATATTTTCATCCAATCACCCTCACCGTAAACGGATGAGGGTTTTTGGAAGAACTGGTAAAAATTTGCTTGTGGACAGTCGCAAGAACTTGCGCTATACAGCGCAAGTTCTTGCGTTTATGGCCTCTGTGCTCGATAATTACGGTACATGCGTCGAAACGCCTGTATTTTTATAATGAAGAAAGGCCTTCGCTCGTTTTTTGTTGCTTGCTTCGCATTCTTTGTTACTGCTTCCTCAGTGCATGCAGGTTTTGGCGTTACCCCTCCGTACGTTTCAAACGTGAGTCTTACGCGCAACTCTGTATACGAGCAAACGATTTATCTCGTCCGAAGCGATCCGACGACAGACTTGAAAGCAACCATCTCTATCGATGTTCCTGGTGTCAATGATTGGTTCACGGTGCTCGAAGGCAATGAATTTCTACTTCCACGCGGCGAACAAAAAGTACCAATGACCGTGCGTGTGACCGTGCCTGATAATGCAAAGTATCAAGACTATACAGGTAACATACGTATCAAGACAGGAGCATCTGATAACCAGGTGGAAGGAGGTGCGGTAAGTATTTCACTCGGTGCCCAGATAGATGTTGATCTCACCGTAATCGATAAAAAGATTCGGGATTTCAAAGTGCGAAAGATAGGCGTTTCAGACCTTAACGAAGGTCACAAGGTTGGCTGGCTCTACTTCCCAGGCAAGATCAACTTTGAGATGCTTATTGAAAATATTGGCAATGTGCCTGTCGCACCGTCAGATGTAGTATTTCGTATCTATGACCGTTCAGGCAACGTGCTCCTAGAAGAGGCACATAAGAAGGGAAAGATTGATACCGTCGATCCATTTATGACGGAGACGATTGTTGCGTCACTTCCTACCAAGCTTCCTGCAGGTAGTTACCTTGCGCGCTTTGAAATTAAGAACGGCGATGAGGTTAAGTTGAATGGAGAGGTCAATCTCAGCGTGCTTCCGTATGGAACGTTACAGGTTGCTGGATTTGGATTCCTAGGACTCTCACTGGTACATAAGCTCTCAATTATTGTTCCTATTGCATTTGTTCTTTTGGCAGGACTTGCGCTCCTTCTACGTCTCCGTCGGAGGAGGTAGTATGAAAGCTTCTGTTTGTTTAACACTTGGTGCGGTAGGCCTTGTCTTTGTGGCTTTTCTTCTACCCACCTCTGCTTCGGCGATGGTTATTTCCACCACGACACTCCATGTAAGTATTTGTGGCGATTCGCTGGTGAATGAAGGAGAGGAGTGTGATGTGCCAGGAGAAACAGGGCAGTATAGTACGACAATCGTTGGTCGACAGTGCGGTACTGATTGTTTGTATGGTCCGTACTGTGGTGATGGAATTCTCCAGACGATTTTTGATGAGGAGTGCGATGATGCAAATAATGTAAGCGGTGATTTTTGTGCTGCGGATTGTACCGTAGAGAATGTGGGTGGCGGAGGTGGTGGCGGAGGTGGTGGCGGTTCAGGCGGTGGTGGACGAGACAGCCCTCTTGGGGATACACAGGTAACCATACAAGGTAAGGCATTTCCTAATGCATCAGTACGCATCTTGGTAGATGGTGATCAGGTAGGTACTGTGCGAACGAACGCTCGTGGTGAGTTTCTTTTTAATACTGCCACTGATCCTGGAACCACGTCGTTTGGATTCTGGGCAGAGGATAGTTCGGGTACGCGCTCACTTACCGTAAACACTACGTTTGATGTAACACAAGGTGCCGTCACTAACCTTAATGGTATTTTGATTCCGCCGACGATACGTGCCACAAACACACAAATCAATCCAGGTACTCCTATAACACTCTCAGGACAGACTATGCCGAATGTTGCGGTGGAAGTCCGACTCGATCCAGGCTCCCGCACGCTCACTACGACTTCCGATGGGTTCGGTAACTGGTCAATCGTTGTCGACACCAATACGCTCACGCCGCGTGAATACACCGCAAAGCCTCGGTTCATCGCAACGACAGGTACAGCACGCACTGAAAGCCCATACGGTACTGCGCTCACGCTTTTTGTGGGTGTTGAGGGTCGTGCAACAAGCAATGCCGACCTCAACCGAGATGGCAAGGTAAATCTTATAGACTTCTCGATACTTGTCTTTTGGTGGGGGACTGCAGGTGGTAGCTCAAACCCTCCCGCTGATATAAATAAGAACGGGAATGTAGGATTGGAAGACTTCTCTATACTTCTCTTCAATTGGACAGGCTAGTGTTGCAGGTGCAGCGATTTGCCCGAGGTAGGACAAATCGGCACATAAATTCAGAATAGTCGCTCCTCCTTACAGGAGCTGTACACTTCTCACAGCAACTGTTCGAAGTCTTGCGACAGTCTCCCAGACTGTCTCACTCGTTTCTTCATTTAACTTCTCGATACTTCTCTTCAATTGGACAGGCTAGATTTATTTTTCCGCATACTTAATGCAGTTTTCTGTGCATAAGCCCATAAGTTTCTCTATGATGCACGCTACAATGAAGGGGCGCCACGAGGTGGTATGTAATCCATACATGTGAGGATTGCATGTCAGAGGCACGGTATAACCGTTGCCACAGTGCGAACAGCCGCGCGCTGCTTCAGAAGCGTAGTATGTCGATGGTGAAGTACAGAGAGGTGGAGACTCACGTACTCACGGGATGCACCGATACATCGGAAAGAGCACCGGTGTCAGCACTCCCTCGTTTAGTAGCATTGACATGCTGAAGTAATACAACGTAAGGCCTATGATTCACACGGCGAATACCGTGCGAACTCTACAGGCTGTTGCGATCCTTGTCGGTACTGCACTACTCCTCTGGAGTATTGGAGTACCAACGCTCTTCCGCAGTGCGGAAGCAGCATCGGTCTTGGACGCAAGTGATACTTTGTCGAATTCAGCCCCTGATACGGCATCAAACCACACTTTGGCGTTTACAACACCAAACGGTATGGAGATTGGTGAAACTATTGAGTTAACCTTTCCCGTAGGATTTGATCTCAGCGGACTTGATGAAGATGATATAGATCTCGATGTGAACGCTTCACCAGAAGCGACGGACGCAAGCGCCGGAGCAGGAGTTTGGGGAGTAGTTATTGCAGGAGATACCATCACCTTCACGACGCCAACGGACGCAGGTCTCGCATCATCTACCGACGTGCTCATTCGCATTGGAAACAATGCAGTGGACTCAGGTAGCGGTGATACGCAGATAATCAATCCGTCGGCAACGACATCGTATGCGATTGAAATAGGGGGAACTATGCCAGACGCGGGAGAGGTACGTGTAGCAATCGTTGACCAAGTCACGGTTTCTGCAAGTATTGAGGCGACGTTAACATTCACTGTATCTGGAGTAGATGCAGGTGAACCGGTGAATGGCAGTCCGACAAGTACGGCTGCAACCACCACGAGCGCAACACTTCCATTTGGCACACTCACCATAGATGAGTCGCGTACACTTGCACAAGACCTCTCAGTTACCACGAACGCCGCGAATGGCTACACGGTAACTGTTGAACAGACAAGCGATCTCCAGTCAACGACAGGAGCAACCATTGATGGATTCATTGATGGGGCATACACGGATGCACCCGCACCGTGGCAGCCGCCTTCTGCGTTGATTGCCAACCCAGACACATACGGACACTGGGGTCTCACTTCTGATGACAACGACGTTCCGGCACGAACTGCACAGTTTGGGTCGGACGAGTGGGTATCAGGAAGTACGACACCTATTGCCATAATGGGTCATGATGGACCGTCCCTTGGCGAGGTAACTCGCGTAGGGTATCAGGTGGAGATATCGTCATTGCAGGAAGCAGGCGACGACTATACGACGACGCTTCGCTACATTGCAACGCCGACATTCTAACAACAGCAAGAGTGTGAAAGATCCCGTCTCCCACCACGAGCGGGATTTTTCAGTTTCGGCATCTCGTTTCCTGCAGGTGTGGGTACAAAATGATTTTTTGGTCAGGAGAGGCTGATATACTAAATACCATAAACGGCATGTTCCGAGATTTTTTTGGAGGATGGTGCGGTCGTACCGCAGGAGTAGGTGCACTCAGTGTGTTGATGCTTTTTGGGTATGTACACACAGCAGATGCAGCGCTCCTCTACTTCAATCCTGATAGTGTGTCTGTGCATCGCGGCGATAGTGCAACGATTTCCCTAAGACTGGATACTGATACGGACGAATGTGTGAACACTGTTAGCGGCGTCATTCATTACGACCCATCTATACGTGCGATTGATGTGAGTCTCGGTAATTCAATTTTAAATATTTGGGTTGAGAAACCAGTTATTGATGAGGCAAATCATACAATCTCATTTGCCGGCGGCCTTCCCGGAGGGTACTGCGGACGCATTGCAGGCGACCCGTCGCTTACCAACGTGCTCCTTGAAATAGTGTTTCGCTCACCAGGGCTTCAAATTGGAGGTGGTGCTGACGCTACAGGAGCACGACTATGGCTTGATGATACGACACAGGTACTGCTCCATGATGGTTTTGCAACACCCGCAGCAGTACGTACACAAGAAGGGTACGTTGAGCTCTTACCAAGTGCCAACGCAACACCAGACGACACGTGGCGCAACACTATCTTGGAAGACCGTGAGCCACCAGCAGATTTCACGGTAACACTCACGAAAGATGAGAGTGCTTTCAGCGGACAGTACTTCATAGTATTCAACTCAAACGATAAGCAATCAGGTATCGATCACTATGAAGTAATGGAAGAAGCTTTTGATGAATTTATGTCATTCAAGTGGGGACGTGCCGATGCCCCTTGGCATATCACGGAAAGTCCGTATGTACTCAAGGATCAGACGCTCAATAGCACGATTCATGTAAAAGCGGTTGATAAAGCTGGAAATGAGCGTGTCGTACGTCTGGTTCCCGACACTGCACTTCGTGGTATTTCACAACAGACACTCCTCACGCTTCTTGGTGTCGCCGCACTCATTATTGTGATAGGCGCAATCGCTGCGTACATAGTGTGGAAGCGAAGACGAAATCCGCTTACACCTAATGACAGACCATTATGATAACGAGCCGCCTCCCGCACGCACTCATTTTCTTGGGTATCTGTCTTTCTCTTGCGTGGACAACATCCGTCCATGCGGCCACCCTTGATGTGAATCCTTCAACGGGCGTTTATTCTGTAGGTGCACCATTTACCGTGAGTGTCCGTGTAAATACCACAGGAGCCTCAGTCAACGCTGCTGATGGTCAGTTGACGTTCAACCCTAAAGAGCTGCAGGTGGTCAGCGTTTCTCGAAATAGCTCGGTATTCAACCTTTGGACTCAAGAACCAGCGTTCTCAAATTCTGCAGGAACCATTTCTTTTGGTGGTGGTTCTCCAACGGGATACAAAGGTGGTTCAGGGGTCGTGATGACCGCAACCTTCCGTGCTCTTGGATCAGGTACGCCAAAAGTACAATTCAGGAGCGGGTCGGTACTTGCGGCCGATGGACAAGGTACGAACGTGCTCACTGCCATGAACGGCGGGTCATTCACCATTGCGGCACCAGCAGATGTTCCTGCACCTGAATATATTCCTCCTGCAAATACGCCACAGGCGCCAAGAGTTGAATCTCCGACGCACCCTGACCCAACCGGATGGTACAAAGAGACAACTGCACGATTATTGTGGACGGTACCAGAAGGAGTCACTGCGGTACGAACACTTCTTGATACTTCTCCAGGCACCGTACCGACTATCGTTTATGATGAACCTATTACAGAACGTACTATAGAAGATCTGCCACAAGGCGTCTCGTACTTCCACGTGCAGTTCAGAAATGCAGATGGATGGGGACGTATAGCACATTACCGACTCGCGGTTGATACTGAAACACCCGAGACTTTTACAATCACTGAGGCAGAACCTGATACCGATACGGGTGAGCAGGCACTACTCTTTACGGTGAAAGACACTTCTCCAATACAGAAGTTCCTTATTCAAATAGATGGAAAAGAGCCGTTTGAATACGCGGGTAGTGGTGAAGCAGAAACCCGATATGTGCTCCCGTCACTTACTCCTGGTTATCACACGATAAGTGTGGAAGCTATAGATGGTGCTGGGAATGCGCGCATTACGACGCATTCATTTACCGTGGCTTCGTTTGAACGTCCTGAATTCACTGAGTATCCGACGCGTATGAATACTGAGGTGATACCCGCTATTAAAGGTATTACACGCCCAGATGCCTTAATCTTCATTGAGATTCTTCGCGTTGATACAGGCGTTCCACTCATGTCATTACCAGAGAATCTTCAAGAGGCAACCCCAAGCGCACGCGCCGATTCGTCAGGTGCATTCGTCTTTATACCCGATACTGCGTTTGCTGAAGGGGTGTATGAATTCCGTGCAGTTGCGCTCGATGAATACGGTCGGGTCAGTGAAGCGTCAAGCCCGATTCGCATTATCGTCGAGGTCCCAGGATACATAGCATTTGGCACAGCACTTATTGCAATGCTTTCGGTTATCGTGCCACTCATCGCACTCATATTGTTGCTTGCCTTTGGTTCATGGTTTATGTGGCACAGGCTGGCGTTATGGCGACGACGTGTACGAAAAGAAACACGTGAAGCTGAGGAACAGCTTGCACATGAGTTTCGTAACCTCATTGCATCACTGAATACTCACGTTGATGCGCTCAAGACGTCTCGCAAGAGCAAGCTTACTAAGGCAGAAACTGAACTTATTCAGGGTATGGAAGTGGCTCTTGGTGCAGCACAGGCACGTATCGCGAAAGAAATTACGGACATTGAAAAAACCTTAAAATAAGGGAATACTGATGGTATGCATACATTTCTGAAAAATCATCCGTACAGTACTGCACTCATAGTGCTTGCACTTGCACTCATTGCTGGTTCTTGGGTGGCGCATACCGGTCAGAAGCGCTTCTCAGAGGCCCTTGAAGTAGAGCTCATCGAACAACGGGAGATTATGTCGTCGCTTGCGGTCGTGACCGATCGTAATGGCGCCGATGAGACCATTAGTAAGATTGTCATAGATTGTCCTCGTCGAGATGCTTTTGAGGCATTGCTTATAACACTCGGTACGCTCCCGAAGCAGGAACTTCTATCAGCACAGTCTCTTTTTGAGAGTTGCGGCAGTTTCTACCCAACCCAAAAGGCGCTTATGGTGATGCGTCTTGAGCGAGAATATGATGAATATGTACGCCTTCTCGAACTTAAAGCTACTCTTGTTGGGGGTTCAGACACGTCTGAGGAGGAGCGAGCAGTATGGGAGGAACTACTTTCTTTTGAGAAGACACGAAGTAGCCTGCTTACTGAACAGACTGAACTACAAGGAACAATCATCAATGAGCTCCTAAAAGGCTTGCGTCCAACGAGTACGGAAGTGCGAGCACTCGTTTCAGAGGCACAGGAAATTGCAGAGCTTCTGTCTGTATACGACAAACGTATCGATGAGCTCCGCACGAAGCTAGAACTTGTCTCAAACTAAATGGGTAGCAATAACACTCGAACATTCGAGCGAGAAATGTGCAACACGATGAGTTCTAAGTATTGTATAAAATAATATGCTCCGCGCCCTATGGAAATTCTTCTTTCCTGAATACCTTCACACGCATTACGGTACGGTGCGCTATGCATTTCCGGTGGTTTTTCTCGCAGCACTTGTTGCAAGTATTGCTGCGCTTATCGCGAGTAACCAGTCGTTTGTTACTATTGAGTCTTCCGCAACAACAGTGACGCGTGATCAGGAATTCTTTATAGAGGTACGTGTATCGGCACATGTACCCGTGAATGCCGTCGATCTCCAAATTTCATATCCTGAGAATACCATCGCTATTGAAGGAATTGATACGGGACGTTCAGTTATTACACTGTGGACAGAGGAGCCCTATGCAAAGAACGGAACCGTGTATCTCCGTGGTGGTACGTTCCGACAGGGATTTATAGGTGAGCATGAAATTGCACGTATTCGCGTACGGGCACTTGAATCAGGGGAGGCAAGACTCTCGGTGAGGGAGAGTGAACTTGTGGCGGGTGATGGACGCGGTACTGCGGTGCAAACCTCAAATGCCACAGGAAAGAACGCTGTCCAGATTATGGTGATTGGAGATACAGGCACCATCACTGGTGAAGCTATGATTGCCGTTATTACTGACACGAATGGTGACGGAAAAGTTACGGTTGCAGATATCACACTCTTTATGTCAGCCTGGTTTACGCGCGATAAACTCTACGATTTTAATAACGATGGCAAGATGACCATTAAGGACTTCTCGATTATTCTCGCAGACTCTTTCTTAAAGTAAAACGGGTTTTTTCAGAAAATATCTTCCCGTAGCTCTGCATGGGGACAGTGCTGTGGATAGTGCTGGGGAAATTGGTAGGATAGTAGGTAACAGACCGCTATCTTCCACCACATGAGAGTGGCGTGTCTGTGTACAGAATGACACAAGCCAAAAATAGGAAAACGCATTATCGAATGCGATCTTTTGAGTATCTGATGCGCAGTGCTCTTTCGTTGACCTTGCTTGTCGTACTCATTGCATTACCAGTTGCGCCAGTCCTCGCAAGCGAGATTGGTGTTACCGAAGTTTCTGACACTGCACCAGTTGGGTCATCTCAATCGTCTACTGCCCCCGAAGAAGCCGAAACAGAAGAAGATTTTTATACAGAGGAAATAGCTGAAGCTCCCGAGGAAGTGGTCTTTGATTCCAGCGATGTTACAGCTGACGTTGTGTCAGAAGAGGAGGCGCCACCAATTACTGATACCGAGGAGGTAACATCAGAATCAGATGCCGACCCAGAGTCTATTAATGAAGATGCAGATGATACTGTGGATGCAGGAGCAGGTGGTGAATCAGGAGATGGTACTGAAACAGCTACCTCTACCGAAATCGTCTTAGATGAAGAAGTCGTCGTTGCTGAAGAAGAAAACTCTGATGAGGGCGATAGTGCCGTCGACGACACCGCAGATGATGCGACTGACGAGGAAGAGTCCTCCGAGGGTCTAGACGAAGTACGTATACCTGAAGCGGAGAATTTAATCGCCGTGAATGCGGTAACTAATGACGAAAACCTCTACTCATTCTCACGAGACGAATGTACGCTTGTGGGAGACGGTTCATTCTATTGCGCAAAAATGGATGAGGGAGTGGCTCCATTGAATGCAGATCGCATATTTGCCGCTACCGATGCTGAAGGTGATAAGGAAATTTTTGTAGAACACGCTGGAGAGATAACTGCCTTTACAGAGAATTCTGTCGATGATGATGCGCCCTATTATGACGAAGTGTCCGACTCTATCGTTTGGCATCGGCTTGTTGATGGTCGCTACCAAATAATATCCCATGTGCTTGAGGAGGATTCTGAAGTCCAGCTGACAAAGACTTCATACAACAACATGGAGCCTTCTCGGTACGGTGACGCTATAGTCTGGCAGTCATGGGTGCAGAATGGTTGGGAGATTATCCTGTTTGATGATGGAGAACTGGTACAGCTCACCGAGAACGATATTCCTGATATAGCGCCAAGTATCAACAAAAATTATATTGTTTGGCAATCGCAAAAAGACGGAGCGTGGAGCGCAAAAGTGTACGATCGCACAACGGGTGACATTGAAACCATTGAGGATGCAGAAGGACTCTCAATTGAAAACGCGCGCTTTGTACTCGTATACGACACGAAGGATGAGAATGGAGATATTGAAACACGTGGATATGATCCGAAGACCAAGCGAAGTGTGCCACTCAGTGCAACTCCAGCCTCTATTCCTGATGAACTTCCAGAACCAGACCAGACTGGTGAGGAGCGGGCCCTGGTGCAGACAGTGACACAGCTCAAGCCAAAGACAGGGGAAGACGACCCGCTTCCAACAGGAGACCCACTCGATAGTGATGATCTTAGCGACGGAGCCACCTCTACTGATTCTGAAATAGAGGATGTAGTGCTGCCGCCAGCAGATGAAGAGGAGGCGCTGATAGATGACGTTGAGGATACAGCGACCTCAAGTCCTGAATTACCTCCGGAACTCGTGATCGAAGCGATTCCAGAGACCGAGTCTCCCACCGAACATATTAGCGATGTCGTCATTCCACCATTCACTCCAGAGCTAGCTGACCCACAGGAGGGCATCGCATCGGACGAATAAGTGCGCGATAATACCTATATGAAATGGAGGCACCGCACCCTGCGGCGTTTATTTGAGTGTGCATGTACCATGGCCATCGCGGCCGTGCTTGTGATCGAACCTCTTGGTCCCGCACTTGTTGGTACCTTTTTCAATACAGCAGAGGCCGCACAGGTAACAGTCGATGCTGACGCACAGATCGCAGGTCCTTCTCATACTCAAGCAGGATCACAGACGGTCTTTGTTGATGACCAGACGGGATATAAATTCTTCCGTGATGCAAGCGGTATATGCGTGTATCGCAAGACTACCAACGGTGGAACAAGTTGGAATGCGCCCGTGACCGTTGATTCTCAAACCGATTGCATTGCCATAACTGTCTGGTATGACCGATGGACGCCAGGGGGTACGGGAAGTTATATCCACATCAGCACCATGGATACGAGTCTCGACGATATGTTCTATAACCGGCTTGATACGGTAGGAGACACGCTCCTTCTCGGCAATGCACCAGTAAATGTGAGTATCAATAGTGCAAACAGCGTCGCGACGGTGGGAGCTGGTACTAACTATAATAGTCTCACCAAGGGCACCGACGGCACACTCTATATGGCGGTCGCCGATGCGAGCGACTCGTACGTGGTGGAATGTACAACTGGTTGTAGTCTCACTACAGGTTGGATAGAGACTGGCACCAATCCGATGGATCTTGCGAATGATTACAGCATCATGGTACCGATGCTCTCAGGCGAGATCATGCTTATCAATCGTGATATCTCAGCCGAAGACATCCGCTATAAGATTTGGGATAACAGCGCGTGGTCTGTTTCGTGGACTGTTATTGATGCAAACGCAACTGACAATACTACCTACGACGTAGGTATGGCTGCAGCAGTCAGTTCTTCAACACCAGGACGAATTTTTCTTGCGTATACCGCCGACAATGCAACCTTGGGTACCGATGATGATGTGCGCACTGCGTATTACAATGGCAGTACATGGGCCTCCACCACAGCGGTTGTATCCAATGTGGCATCACGTGCGATTACGGGTGTTGCTCTCGCTCTTGATGCTTCAAATGACGAGGTGTATGTGGGGTACACTGCTCGCTCAACAGCAGCTACTCCGGCAACGGGAAACGTGTACTGGAAAAAATCTTCCAATCTCATGCAAACGTGGGACGGAGAACAAGGACCTCTTAATAGCTCTGCCGATGATTTTTATGGACTTGATTTCAACGTTCTGAGCGAACAACGTATCTATGCAACGTGGTTTGATAATACCGATGACGACTTATATGGCGATACCGTTGTAGACATCATTCCGGGTATCACTGCGTCAACAACTGGTTCTCAAGTCGCTTCGGTTACAGCAGGAACATCCAATGCATACTTAGGTGGCGCTTTTGCCCTGATTGAGAATCGAAGTTCTACGAATGTTGATGGTATTACGATAACGGAGAACGGCAACATTGATGGATCTATAGATATCGCAAACGTAAAGCTCTTTTATGAAATGGATACATCGGCGCCATACAACTGTGCAAGTGTTGCGTATAATGGTACGGAAAGCCAATTTGGTTCAACCGACACGAATGGATTTTCCGGTGCTGACGGAGTCTCTTCATTTACTGGAACTACCGTTTCAGTAAGTACCACATCAGCAATGTGTGTGTATGTTATCCTTGATGTACTCGATTCTACTGCTGATGCGGCGACTATTGATATCCGTATCACGAATCCTGAGACCGATATTAGCGTAATCTCAGGCGTTGTGGGACCTCAGACCGCACAAGAGATAGCAGGAACAACGACAGTGGTGAATGACGAAGTGACCCAAACGCACTACCATTGGCGTAACGACAATGGCTCAGAGACCACCGCGACGTCAAAGACGGGAGGTGTTGAGGATACTTCTCTTGCATCATTTCAGCGCAATACGAGCGCTCGTCTTCGTTTCGGTATTTCCAATGAGGGTGGGACATCGTCTCTTCCTATACAGTATCGTCTTGAATATGCACCAACGACAGATTCCTGTGACGCAGCTTCAGGATGGGTTGAGGTTGGCTCACCAGGAGCACATTTTGAAATGTCCAACTCACCAAACCTGACTGATGGCGCAAACACGACAAACATCGGTACAGGAACAGGAGGTGTAACCGATGAGAACACCACCTTTCTCGCATCAAACGGTGGCGTACGAGACACAGGATCAGAGACAGGTCCTCTCGCGCTCACCGCAACCCAGCATGTTGATCTTGAATATTCGATTCTTGCATCTACTACGGCTGTTGAAGGAAACACCTACTGTTTCCGTGTGACTGACCAAGGGACAGTACTCTTTGCATACAACCAACTTGCGCGCGCCACTATTGCAGCGGATGTTTCGGTCACGGTTGCTACAACATCTCAGGTAGTATCTACATCCACGCCACGCGCCAGTCTCTACGTAGGAAGCTCCTTTATTATTACTGAGAATACAGGAAGTCGTACGGTCACAGGCATTACTATTACTGAAAACGGTACCGTAGATGCACAGACTGGTCTTGATACTATCCGTCTTTATTATGATTTGGATACATCGAATCCTTATAATTGTGAGAGTGAGTCATACGATGGTTCGGAAAGCCAATTTGGTTCAACCGACAATGACGGATTCTCAGGACCAAATGGTAGCTCGACGTTCACAGGGTCAGTGAACATAAGCACCACAGCAACACTCTGTTTGTATACGGTTCTTGATACGAGCGACACTGCACAGAACGGAGAGACCATAAATATCATTATTGAAAATCCATCCATCGATGTGGTGGTGTCGGGAGGGGGATCGGTAAGTCCTTCTATTACGCGTGATATGAATGGCTCAACAGCGCTCGTAGGTGCGGTACTTACCCAAACGCACTACCATTGGCGTAACGACAATGGCTCAGAGACCACCGCGACGTCAAAGACGGGAGGTGTTGAGGATACTGCTATCACCAACATCTCTGAAGGTGAGCGTGTACGATTACGCCTTCAGGTATCAAATGAAGGTTCAGTCACTTCGCCATCTCGTGCTTTTCGTCTTGAGTACGGCACCAAAATCTCTTCTTGTAGTGCAGTGAGTTCGTGGACAGACGTGGGCGCAACAAACGGTGCATGGGACATGTACAATTCCATCAATCTGACCGATGCTGGAGACACTACGAACATTGCGACCGCAACAGGAGGTGTCTCGGACGAGAATACAACGTTCCTCACTCCAAATGCTGCGGTCAAGGACACTTCGTCAACTATTGGAACAACAACGCTGAGCGACACGGAATATCTGGAGGCCGAGTTCTCTATCGTATCGACCGAAGATGCAGGGTATGACATTCCGTACTGTTTTCGTCTTGCTACAGCAAATGCGCCACTCAATGTCTATACGCAATATCCTGAGCTCACCACAGCACCAGAGCGCGACTTCGAGATACAGCGTGGATCGTTTGTTATGGCTACAACAACGCACACACTCACTGCGGGAGTACATTATGTAGCGCCATCATCCTCAAGTAGCGCATTCATCAGAATCACGAACACGCACCACACAGGCGCAGGCCGTGATTCTCTTGGTGGCAATCAGAATGCCGATGACGTTGCGGTGTACATCGTGAATCCGTCAAACATCATGAACTCGGTTGCATTCACCCGCATTGGCGCTGCCAATAATAACCGAGTTTCTTGGGAGATTATTGAGTTCATTGGCACTCCAGGTTCGGATAACGAAATGATTGTGCGGAGTCAGGGAGCGCTTACATACGGTACTACAGCGCTCACGGCGACAGGAACTGCGGTGTCTGGTATTGCTGATGACGCCGACGTCGTTGTCTTTATTACAGGACAAGCAACGCCCGACACCGCTACGACCAATTACAATAGCCTTCAATCATCTTCTGAGTGGCTTTCATCGACGAATCAACCATTGTTCAGACGTGGTGTGGCGGGAGGAGACGCCGTACGCGTGAGTTACGCAGTCGTTGAGTTCACTGGCCTTAATTGGTACGTGCAGCGAAATGAACACACGTATACCAATGCGGGTACCACCGAGACAGAATCCATAACTCCGGTGAACAGTTTGAGTCGCACCTTCATGCACACCCAAAAGCGTGTAGGGAACGCGCTTACGGGAATGGATGAGTTTGGAGCAGAGGTGTGGCTCTCATCAATCGGACAGGTTTCATACTTTCTGCAGTCAGGCGCCACAACACCTACCGATCAAACGTCGGTTGCTTGGATTATTGAGAACGTGCAGACGAATTCAGGCAGTATGGAAGTTACGCGTTCAAATGGTAATTCAACAGGAGGTCTCGAACCTTCAACATTCAGTATTCCTATAGGAAAGACACTTTCTGATATCACGAACACATCCATTTTTGTAAACAATCGTGCAGCGGGAACTGGCACGAATTATCCGCGCCCGATACTCGGCGTAACGATTGCATCGACAACCCATTATGAATTATGGCGATCTGACACTGGTAGTGCGGTTGATTATCGTACGGAGATTGTCGAATGGCCGACTGCAGGTCTTGCGATACGCCAGAATTACTATCGCGTATATGTCGACGACGGACTCTTGCATCCAACAGATCCGTGGCCAGTCGGGGCGACTGATCTTGGAGAGAATACCGTACTCACTGGTTCTGACGAGCCGTTGGGAGAAGCAGAGCGTATCCGTCTCAGACTTTCACTTCGCGTGACGAATGCAACATTCCCTGCAGGTACAAAAGCGTTCAGACTACAGTATGGAGAGATGCACACTACCTGCAGTGCCATTCCAGAACAGGATTGGCGCACGCTTGGTGATGGTGCATCCAGTACCATTTGGCGCGGACACGACATTGCAGGACTTTCCGATGGCACGTTACTTTCAGGAGATCCTCCAACTTTCGGAGACCTTGATCTCTCGGTCTCAGATGTTGCTGGTACATTTGAAGAAGCAAATGATACCCTTACGAACACGTTTAGTGTAGATGAGGGTGATGATATCGAGTATGACTGGGTAATCGAACAAAATGGTGCCGATGCAGAGACGTATTACTGTTTCCGTATGGTGGAGTCAGACGGCACACCGCTTGCCGCATACATCAATTATCCGCAGGTTCGTACTGCAAGCTTCACACCCAGAACGCAGAATTGGCGTTGGTACGATGATGAGACAAGCGTTACGCCCGTGACTCCGCTTGCTGGTGAAAACAGTGCCCCAATTGATATCACAAATGAGAATCTGCTAAAACTCCGTATAACGGTGCAAGAAACCGAGAATATCGCGCGTGATGATGTACGTTTCCGTCTGCAATACTCAGAATACGCAGATTTCGTTGTTCCGTTGGATGTCGTGAGTAGTGCAACGTGTATGGCAACGTCTACGTGGTGTTACGGCGATGGCGGTGGTACCGACAACGCGTTACTACAGACAGCAACACTGAGTGACGCGGAGAGTTGTGTCGCGGGTGTCGGAGATGGTTGTGGAACACACAACGAATCTCCTGATGCACTTACAGGATTTCGCCATGAAGGAAGTACTGCCTCTGAATACGAGTTCACTATTCAGGCTGCAGGACCACATGTGAACCGTGTGTATTACTTCCGCCTCTATGACGTTGTACAGGACATTCCAGTACCTACAAACACTGGCGAATCGTACCCGTCACTTGTCACTGAAGGTGCAAGTCTCAGCTTCAATATGACAGGGCTTTCGAGTGGTCAGAGTATTGAAGGAGTAACCCTTGATATAACCACCACACCAACCTCACTTCAGTTTGGTGCTCTCGGCGAAGACACAATGCTTGAAGGCGCCCACCGATTGACCATTGATACCAATGGTACCGAGGGATATACCATACTTATGGCTATGGATGGCGAACTCATGAGTGCAGGAGGCTCCACTATTCGTCCTATTCTCGGTACCAATGTGGTGCCGGTATCGTGGGCAACAGGGTGTGTTACTGAAGCACCGAGTTGCTTTGGTTACCATGCGGGGGATGATACCCTTGGAGAAGGTTCGACGCGCTTTGCTGCCACGGATACGTTTGCCGCAGTGAGTACGACAACCGCAGAAGAAATCGCGCATAGCTCACAGCCTGTCTCAGGAGAGGTGAGCGATATCGTGTACCGTATCCTCCGTCGTCCATCACAAGATGCGGGAGACTATGAAGCGCGCATACGGTATATCTCAGTCCCTGAATTTTAAAATATGCAAAAATACTTCATCATCTTTGGATTTATTGGTACCGCATGTCTCAGTGCGACAATTGCACTTGCTGCACCGCAATACTCAGTCTTGCCGCTTGTGATTGACGAGTCACTCGAATCACGTGACATCGTTAATCGCGAGATAACGATTGCTAATACTGGTAGCGAGCCCGTAACAGTCTATCCTTCAATCAACAACATATCAGTACAGGAAGGCGGTACGGTACAGGAGTTTCTAGCGCCTGTCGAAAGTGATCGTACGACATCGTTGACTGCGTGGGTTGAGATGGCTCGCTCTGGTATCGACCTCAAAGCAGGTGAAACAAGGAAATTGCCTATCATTCTTCGCATACCAGGAACTGCTAAGCCAGGTGAGTACCATGCCTTTATCGGCTTTGGTCACGGACGTAATAGAGATGAAGCTGAGACGCAGGTTAGAAACGGACGCGCTCCCGGAACAGTGGTGAGTATCGTCATTGAAGACAAGACATTCTCTTTTCTCAAGATAGCGGGATTTGTGATTGATCGTTTTGTTATCAATCCTGACAATCAGGCTGCAGTCTACACTTTTCGTAATCCCGGAGATGAACCACTCACGCCTACAGGAGAAATCATCATCTATGATTCAAGTGGAAAGGAAGTAAGTACTATACCGGTGAATGCTGAAGAAGTGTCAGTGCCTCCAGGCGGAGAACATGTATTTACTGCCACCGTTCCTCTTTCGGGACTCTTTGGGAAGTATAAAGCGTTTCTATCAGTCGAATATGGGGGAGCACAACGTGGTTCAGTACAGGACGTTGGATTCTTCTACGCTCTCCCGCTCCATATAGTGATACTTGTAGTAGGCGGACTTCTTGTCTTAGTAGCAGGCGCCGCATGGTACACACACCGTAAGTATCTTGATGATAATGACGAGGATGACAGTGACACACTTATGGTGCATGTGCGCGACACAAAGAGCGACCCAGTACACCACGATCTTCATATATCTCGTTCATGACTCTTCGTATCAAACACATCTTTTCTACACTCATTCTCGCATGCATATTTTTTGCATATGCATCGAGTGCTACTGCACAAAGTCAGTCATTGAGCGTCACACCCCCGCTCTTTCAGCTTTCTGTTTCACCAGGAAATGTATGGCAGAGTAGCGTTAAGGTTGTCAATTCAAACCCGTATCCAATCACCGTGTATGCGGAAGTTGTTAATTTTGTCGCAACGGGTGAGACAGGCCAGGGCAGGTTCTTACCGATTGAAGGGGATGTTTCTGACAAGAAGACACTTGCAGAATGGATCGAAATCGTAAAAATCCCGCACACAATCGCTGCTGAGCAAAGTAAGGATATTTCATTCTTAATTGATGTACCAGACAATGCCCCACCAGGTGGCCACTATGCTGCGATTTTAATATCGACACAGCCAACTGCAGGTCAAGGTCCCGCATCAGTACAGACCGTACAATCAGTAACATCATTGTTCTTTCTTCGTATTGAAGGAGATATAGAAGAGGTCGGTACGGTGCGTGAATTTCGCGCACTTGATGCTTTTGTGGGAGTGCCTGACGTGACGCTTTCGCTCCGCTTTGAAAATAAGGGCAATGTACATCTTCAGCCCAAGGGCGACATTATTATTACCAACATGTGGGGGACAGAGCGTGGTCGCATTCCCGTTAACTACCGTTCCAATTTTGGTAATGTACTTCCTCAAAGTATTCGTGACTTCACCTTTTCATGGCGCACGGATTTCAAGGTAACGGATATAGGTCGGTATAAGGCTCTTGCAACCTTGGCATATGGTGTTGATGGTATAAAGAGTGTTGATGCAGTAGCCTACTTCTGGGTTATTCCAGTCAAAGCAACGCTCATCACGCTTCTTGTTCTTGGTATCTTTATCACCCTTATTACACTTATGGTGCGGGCATATATACGCCGCGTACTCAGTTTGGCTGGTGTCGATATGAGTCAAAAGGAAAGGCTTCCTATCCCATCTGATTCTGGAGAGACGATGCGCACGACCTACCAGAAAGCGGCTGCACCTATTAAGCATGGAGTACTAGACTTGCGTGCACGCTTGCGGGATATCCCGACGCAAAAGACGCGCACTGCTGTCGTTATAGATTTTGTGATTCAATATCGCATTTTCTTCCTTTCAGTTATTGCGCTCACTACAATCATTGCCTCTTTATGGTGGTACGTACAAAGTGCTACCGACGATGATCAAACATATGAGGTGCGGGTGATTGAAGACGGCATGTCAGCACCAGTAATGACAGAATAGGTACATGATATACTGACTGTAACTTACCCGTGTAACGCTTACGTATATGGAACATACAAAGATAGTTGCAGCACTCGGCATTCTTGCGGCGATGGTCATAGGAATGTTCACATTCACGTACTTGAAGAAGGCAGAGCTTGATCAAGAAGCCCTAACACCACCCGTCGCTACAGAGGAAGAGGATTTCGGTGCATATGGGGGTATCACGCGCATCGACGGAAAGCATTTTTACGAAGCACCAACGCACACGGTGGTGGGAGAAATTCTTATGCCGACGCCGTGTGACCTTTTAAATTGGGACGCACGAGTGCAGGAATCGATGCCAGAGACTGCCATCATTGATTTTACTGTTATTAATAGTGCAGAGGCGTGCGCGCAAGTCATAACACCACAGCGATTCTCGGTATCATTCGATGCTTCTGAAGCAGCACAAATGCGAGCAACACTGATGGGTCGCGCTGTGGAACTTAATCTTACTCCCGCACTTCCTGGCGAGAATCCAGAAGATTTCGAGCTTTTCATCAAAGGCTAGAAAAACCAAATATGTCTTTAACAATCACACGTCCACAACGATTCATTCTTGTTGCACTCGTTTTCATATTGGCAGTGCTTGCGTTCTTCGTATATCAGAGGATTTCGCCGCAAGGCCTCTTTTCTGATTTGCAGAATGATTTACGCGCAATCGATCCAGCACTCGATGCTGCATATACAGACCTTAATGGGAACACCATTGATTTACGTACCTATAAGGGAAGACCTATTATCATCAACGCATGGGCGACCTGGATGCCTTTTTCACACACCGAATTACCGCTTATTGATACCGTTGCTTCACGGTACGGAGAAGATATTGTGGTGATTGCTATGAATCGCATGGAGGATCGCGCATTCATTCAGGCTTTCCTCACGACCCTTCCATCTATGTCGCATACAGTATTCCTTACGGACCCTGCCGACACTTTCTATCGCGCAGTAGATGGCTATGCCATGCCTGAAACCGTGTTCTATCGTAGAGATGGCACAATGGTAGAGCATATACGGGGCGTGATGAGTGAAACAGACCTCGTTGCAGGCATTGAAGAGATACTCGCTGATTAATGGCGTAGATGACGAATACGTGAGGAGGGTATACAATGAAGCGAATATGAATACTCCTGCACATAAAATAGTCGAATACGCATTCTTCTTTCTGATTCTTATCAGTACGGCCTATCTTGCGTGGGGGCTTATTGCGCCCTTTGCGACAACACTCGCGCTTGCCGCGATAGTGGTGAGTATTTGTTATCCGTTGTATGAACGAGTGTATCAGCAACTTCCGAATGCACGCGGAACATTTGCTGCGCTTATCATGCTCCTTTTCATCATTGTACTTGTTGTACTTCCTATTGGTGTTCTGGGCTCACTCCTTCTCCGAGAAGCGTCGTCCGTGTATGCAATCTTTAATACTTCGACACAAGACACAGGTATTTTTATGGACTCATTTGAGCAGATTGAGATGCTTGTGCAACAGGTGGTACCTAATTTCTCTGTCGATGTTGCAGGAGTGGTGCGACAGGGGGCTGAGTTTATATCGAAACATCTTGTAGGCATCTTTGCAGGCACTGCATCGACGGTATTTCTTACGTTCATTGCCATGATTGCTACGTTTTATTTCTTTCGCGATGGCAAGCAATTAACGCAATATCTTATTCAATTGAGTCCGCTTGATAATCTCAAAGATTCACAAATACTGAGTCGTGTTGCCGTTGCTGTGCGTAGTGTTGCCGTCGGCACGGTTTCAATCGCAATAATTCAAGGTGTATTGACGGCTATAGGTCTTGCGCTCTTTGGTTTTGACCGCGCCATCTTGTGGGGCTGTCTTGCTGCAATAGGTGCGCTTGTTCCTGGTATTGGCACGACCATTGTCTTTGTACCAGCTATCATCTACCTCTTTGTGACTGGTGCGACAGTCTCTGGGTTCCTACTCCTTCTCTGGGGCGTGCTTGCGGTAGGGCTCATCGATAATCTTCTCGGCCCATACGTGATGAGTCGTGGTAACAATATCCACCCATTCCTCATTCTTATCTCAGTGCTCGGAGGTATTGCTTCGTTCGGCCCGATTGGTTTTATACTCGGCCCTGTTATCCTCAGCCTCTTCTTGAGCCTTTTGGAGATCTATCACACACACTACGAACATAGATAACGATACATGCTAAAGACGTCTGTTCTACTGCTCACTGTTTTAGGATTCCTTTCTATACCAACCTACGTGACTGAAGTAGGGTTCTCAATAGAAGAAGTGCCTCCTCACAACCCACCAATTCCGTTTTCGCCAGTCCGTCTGTTCTTTGTAGGAGACATTATGCTGGGACGTGATGTTGAGAACTACCTCGACAGAGAGGGAAGTGATTACCCATTTCGACAGCTTGGCGATCTCTTAGAAGCACCTGATCTCATGGTGGGTAACTTCGAAGGTATTGTGCAAGAGCCTCATATCCAAGCGCCATCGATGACCTTCCAATTCTCGATACGGCGTGAGTATCTCCATGCGCTCAGGGATGCAGGTTTTGACATTCTTTCTCTTTCCAATAATCATAGTAGTGATTATGGCGACACTGCACGCGCACGTACGCAAGAGTTATGTGTAGCATACGGGCTCTCGTGCGTTGGAGATGCACGTCGTGTTGCAACACAGGTATACGAGGTAGAAGGTACACGCGTCGGTATACTTTTTGGTCACACCACATGGGGCAATCAAACCAATGATTCTTTTGTGACCGCGATGCACGAGCTGCAATCGGACAGCGATGTACAGATTGCCTATATGCACTGGGGAGATGAATATGCCCTTATCCATAACGCGAATCAGCAAGCACTTGCTGAGGCGCTTATCGATGCTGGAGGAGATGCGATCATAGGTCATCACCCACATGTGGTGCAGGACATAGCGGTGTATAACGGTCGTCCTATCTTCTATTCACTCGGAAATTTCATATTTGATCAGTACTGGAATGAACATGTACGTACGCAACTGGGACTTGCGGTAACGGTGACGGAAAATGAGATTACGTACGAACCCGTCGCGTTTACCACGAAGGATGTACGCAATCAGCCAGCACGTATGGATCCAAGAAGCGCACGACTCCTCATTGAGCGATTGTTTGGTAGCACCACTGCTCCTGATTCAATTACGATAAGTCGTTTGGAGGCGTTCTAAGAAAACTTGCAACACGCCTGAATATCGCTATTATGGGGGCTATAACACTATGAATATCTTCAATAAATACGAGGCAGTGGGAATCTTTCTAAGTATCGGTGTGATGGCGCTCGCCCTTTTCTTGGTCCGATTTGATACGGGGATTCTTGCACAGAATACGGGTCTTGAGCAGACTGCGTCTGTCAGTAATACGCTTGAAGAACGACTCACTGAAGCACATGGTGCAAACGGTCAAATGCGTGATTTGGTTATTGAGGATGTACGTATAGGTTCTGGTGATGCAGTAAAGGAAGGAGATGTTGTGGAGGTACATTATGAGGGCCGTCTCCAAGACGGTACCCGTTTTGATAGTTCATACGAGCGCGGACAAACATTCACCTTCACCGTAGGAGATGGAAAGGTCATAGAGGGCTGGGAAGAAGGTATTCTTGGCATGCAGGTTGGTGGTGAGCGTGTCCTTGTCGTTCCACCAGGTATGGCATACGGAAATCGTCAGGTAAGTATCATTCCACCAAATAGCACGCTCGTGTTTATGGTCGAACTTCTCGACATCCGGTAGCACTCACTCTTACGGTGCTTTTGTTTTGCGGTTTAATTTGAAGTGAGTTCTATGGCTCAACCTGTTTTATTTAGTATTACGAAGCGCAGTGGTCCGCTTGGACGCGCAGGCGTTATTCATACGCCACATGGCGATATTGAAACGCCTGCTTTTGTGGTCGTGGGTACCAAAGGGACGGTGAAATCAATATCTCCCGAAGACCTCGAGCGCTACGTTGGTGCCTCTGCAACACTTGCCAATACCTACCACCTTTTCTTGCAGCCTGGTGAGAAACTTATAGAAGAGGCAGGCGGTCTACACAAATTCTCTGGTTGGAAGACCCCGACCATGACCGACTCAGGTGGTTTCCAAGTATTTTCTCTTGGTGCAGCATTTGGAAAAGGGGTAACGAAATTTGCTAAAGGTGAAGTACAAGAAGAAACACCTGCAGGCGTACATCTCTATAACAAAGAGCTTGCACACAGTCATGGAAAACTGTGTGTAATCGATGAGGACGGTGTCACCTTTACGTCGCATATTGATGGCAGTATGCATCGCTTTACCTCCGAACGTTCAATTGAAATACAGCATGCGATCGGCGCCGACATCATCGTTGCATTTGATGAATGCACTTCACCCACAGCAGACTACGACTATCAGAAGGAGGCCATGGATCGTACGCATCGTTGGGCAAAACGATCTATTCTTGCGCATAAGCGAAATTATGAGGCTCTTCAAAAACAGGGCCTCTATGGCGTTGTGCAAGGTGGACGCTTTACTGATCTTCGCCAAGAAAGTGCGCGCACCTTGGCAGCGATGGACTTCGATGGTTTTGGTATCGGAGGCTCGTTCTCTAAGGAGGACCTTGGCGAATCACTGCGCGTCGTAAATGAGATTCTTCCTGAAGATAAGCCGCGCCATCTTCTCGGTATCGGAGAACCTGAAGATATCCTTGCAGGGGTACAAATGGGCTGCGACACTTTTGATTGTGTTGCACCAACCCGTATCGGACGCACGGGAACGATTTACACCCACACCCATGATGGCATCAAGAAAGTAAGTCTCAAGAATTCTGCTATGCAACACGACCTTGGCAAGCCTGACCCTGGCTGTGATTGTTATGTCTGCACAAATTTTACCCGCGCGTACCTTGCCCATCTCTTTCGCGCAGGAGAGATGTTGGGTCCACACCTCGCTTCGATTCACAACCTCTACTTCATTGTTAATTTTACAAAGCAGGTTCGCCAATCTATACTCAACTCGTGAGATTCGAGCTCAATACTGAAAAAACTCCCGCGGGAGATCAGCCAAAAGCAATACAGAGTCTGGTGCAAGGCATTAGGGATGGCCTTACACACCAGACGCTTCTTGGTGTTACTGGTTCAGGAAAGACCTTTACCGCGGCTAATGTAATTGCAGAAATACAGAAGCCGACACTGGTCATTGCGCACAACAAGACACTCGCTGCACAGCTTGCACAGGAATATCGCGATTTCTTTCCGAATAACGCCGTGCACTACTTTGTTTCATACTACGACTACTACCAGCCTGAGGCATATATGCCGACTTCGGACACCTATATCGAGAAGGAAGCGATGATTAACGAGGAGATCGATCGTCTTAGGCACGCGTCCACACAAGCACTCCTTACCCGAAAGGACGTTATTATTGTTGCCTCAGTCTCGTGTATCTACGGCCTCGGTTCTCCTGTGCAATATGAGAAAGTGCACAAGAAAATCGAACATGGGTTTAAGATTGCGCGTGCAGAAATGCTTCGTCTGCTTGTTTCTATGCAGTTTGAGCGTACGAATGCCGATCTCACACCCGCACACTTTCGCGCGGTAGGTAACACGATTGAAATCATGCCAACAAATGAGCGCGTCATCTACCGCCTTGGCTTCTCTAATGACACCGTTTCTTCTATCACGAAGATTGATGCGGTATCACGTGCAATCATTGAAGAGCCGCAGGAGTTTTTCCTCTTTCCTGCAAAACACTTCGTCACTCCACCTGAAGAGCGCGAGCGCGCAGTGCGTGATATTCATGCCGAACTTAAAGAGCAACTGAAGCAATTTGAAAAGGAAGGGAAGTTCCTTGAAGCCCAGCGTTTGAAGCGTCGCACTGAGCAGGACCTAGCGCTCATTCGAGAAGTTGGCTATACAAACGGCATTGAAAATTACTCACGGCATTTTGATGGTCGAAGCGAGGGTGAACCACCATATACGCTGCTTTCATATTTCCCGCACACTGAAGACGGAAAACCAGACTTCCTCACTATTATCGATGAATCCCATGTAACGATTCCGCAGCTGGGTGGTATGTATGCAGGTGATCGTTCGCGTAAGAAGACTTTGGTGGAACACGGGTTCCGTCTTCCGAGCGCTATCGATAATCGTCCGCTCAATTTTGATGAAATTGAAGAACGTGTTGGTCAGCGCATCTATACCTCTGCTACACCCGGAAAGTATGAGACCGAACATTCTGCAAAGGAGGGGCAGATTGTAGAGCAAATAATCCGACCAACAGGTCTCATTGATCCAGAAATAGACCTGCGTCCCGTTTCTGAGATAGGTGCCTACAAAGGACAAATTAAAGACTTTATTGAAGAGGCAATTACGAGCATTAAAGGCGGTGGCCGTGTCTTGGTGACCACGCTCACAAAGCAAATGGCAGAAGATCTTTCCGATTTCTTGACTGAACGCGGTATGAGCTCAAAGTATCTGCATAGCGATATAAAGACGATTGAGCGTATTCAGATTCTCACTGAATTCCGACGAGGTATATTCGACTGCCTTGTGGGTGTTAACCTTCTTCGTGAAGGACTCGATCTTCCTGAGGTGGAGCTCGTGGCTATTCTTGATGCTGACAAAGAAGGATTCCTGCGCTCTGAGACAGCGCTCATCCAGACCATTGGTCGCGCTGCACGTAATGTGAAAGGGAGAGTACTCCTGTATGCGGATGAGATTACCGGATCACTCAAACGTGCAATGGACGAGACTAAGCGTCGTCGCACCATACAGCTTGCATACAACGAGAAGCATGGCATCACTCCACAAACTATTTTGAAGGAGATTAAAGACATCACAGAAGGTATGCAAACCGAGCATGCTAAGACGGTAGCAACTCTGCTTACGGTAGATGCAGCGCTCTATGCCGAAAATCCAAAAAAGCTCATTAAAGAAAAACGTGCACAAATGGAGGATGCTGTGAAGATACTTGATTTTGAGACTGCAGCGCTTATTCGTGATGAGATCAACGCACTTGAGGCATTAAAAGGAAAGAAACGAAAAAGCTAGAGCATGACCAAAAACCCCTCATACTGCGTTGCTGCTCGCTCGGAAACACTCACCATACGATGAAGTATGCCTCGCATTTCCTCACTCACGCGCCTTGTCTGAGGCGCTTTTGACCATACTCTTTGATAGTCTCTAGTCTTCTCAAATTAAGCATCTGGATTTTAGGTGTTAGTTCAGCTAAGCAAACAATTCTAAGGGTTATCGACACAGAGAAGACCGTTCATTCGCTTCTATACCGTATACTGTAGGGGAATATGAGTGCACCGCGCGCGGGTAAAATTGTGTTGCAAAAAGAGTCGTCTTTGCAAAAAAAGACGCCGGTCGCTGCTGTACCAAAGAAGACTGCTCCAAAGAAAAAGTCTCACAAACTCAAACTTGTTGAACATAAAAAGACAGGAGATGCTACGATTGCGATTGCAAATAAAATAGTACGTACGGTCGGCAAACCCCAAGTAACGGCACTCGCTATCCCATCGCCGTACCGATTTCCACTCCCGCGCACTGAAAGTCTGACACTCATCGCTCGTGTGATAGGTCTTTGTTTTGTTATCACAGGAACAATCTTATCGGCACTTACGCTTGGAGCGCAGTCAGGCACCTTTGCCAAACTCGATGTAGAGCGACAAGCTGCACAACTCGTGAACACTGGTGATACAAATGTCACAGCTCCGTCGGTACCAGCGATAGTCATACGCATTCCCAATGAGCCGTTACGCGATGTCGTAACTGTAACCATTACGGGTGAAGTGGACCACGTTGAACTCTTTGCACAAGGCGCTGGCTCGGCGCTGAAGTTAGGGGGAGCGAAACGCACGGATACACCGTCGGTGTGGCAACTTGCATGGGATACTCGTCAACTTGCAAATGGCGAATATCGCGTCTATGCGGTTGCGTCAAAAGGAGGACAGTCGTATCAGAAAGCATTTGAACGCTCAGTGCGCGTAGAGAATGTGGTACCCCAGAGCAATCAGGGGAGTGTGGGTGATGTATCCATTCCTGAAACAAACAGTACAGCCACAGCAGGAGATGGAGACTCTGGAAACCAGACAACTACTACCATAGCGCCACTGGAGCCTGAGGTACCTCCGTCTAACACCACGACCACAACGGTCACACCTCCGCCAAACACGCCAACTTCGCCAACTACACCAACGGTAAGTCTTACGGTGTCTCAAGGAGCGCTCTCGGGATCAGTGCCAGTGGCTGTGCAGGTTGCGGGCGCTCAGTCAGTCCGTATCGCCGCATACAGTGCAGCTACAGGCGCTCTATACCATGCAGGCACTGCTATCAAAAGTAGTGAGACCGAATGGATACTCATGTGGAATACACGCCATGTGACTGATGGAACGTACAGGCTTGTTGCATTTGCCCGCGTGCAGGGTGTTGAATATGAAAGCGCACGCACCACCGTACGTGTAGAGAATGCTGATCAAAATACGGTACCACCAGTGCCGCCAGAAGAAGAACCGCTTGAGGAACCCGATGAACCTCTTCAGACTCCAATTACACTCTCACTGCTCAAAGAGAGTCCTGTTTCAGAATATGTACCGGTTGTGATAACGACAGATACAGCTCGTTCGGTTGAACTCTATCGGCAGCCACTCCATTCGTTTGCACCGTTCTTTGTTGGTAAAGCACAACGAGGCGAGGGTGGAAAATGGAATTTTGTATGGAATACACGAGAGACACCAAATGGTGACTATCTAGTCTTTGCCCGTGTCACCACTGAGTACGGTAGTGCTGATAGTGCAAAGACACGAGTACAGGTACAAAACGCCACCCTAGGAGCATTCACTGATGATCAAATTCAAGCTATTGATACCCTTACGGGCGCAAGTGAGAGTCTCATCCAGCCAACGGCGACACAAGCTTCAGAGTCGGTAATGCCAAATGTTGTATACATTGAGCCTGCGGAAGTTTTTGCTGCTGGTATAGAAACCTATGACGATGAGACTCGTGGAGCGCTCACTACATTGCTCCGAGAATTCAGGATGCGTCTCGATACAGAAATTAATATACTTGCTGGCGCGTTGCGTGCTGAAGATACAACGCTTATAGAAGATACACGCGCATCGATTGAAGTGCTCAAGAATGAAATACTGGAACGACTTCCTGAGTCTGAGGATAAGGAAGCTGTGCTTAATCGTGTAGGTGAGTATCTCGACATGATTACCGAAGAGCTTGATGCTCTCACGGTACGTAACACTGCACTACTTAAGGAGCGTATCGGTGACGCCGTGCTTATGGATTCAGACAAGGACGGTATATCCGATTACGATGAGCTGCACCTCTACCAAACCAACCCTTTCACTGCCGATACTGATGGTGATGGTTTCATCGACAGTGTTGAGATAACGCAAGGTTTCAATCCACATGACGTACGGAGTGAGGCCTTGATTGCATACGAATCTCCGCAAGAGACCGGAGTGATTCGCGAAGACCTTCTTGAGGTACAGTCTGTTTCTACCCTCATCTTTGAAAGAAACGAAGATGAGTCGGAAGTACAAGCACTCTTCTCAGGCCGTGGCCTTCCAAACAGTTTTGTTACCCTCTACATTTACAGTACACCGATTGTGGTGACGGTGAAGACCGATACTGATGGAAATTGGAATTACATACTCGACAAAGATCTCGAAGACGGAGAGCATGAAGTGTATATCGGCATCACCGATAATGCAGGGCGACTAGTTGCAAAAAGCAGCCCGCTACCGTTCGTACGAACTGCGGAAGCGTATACCAGTGCTGGCCTCAATATGTTGCCCACAACTGACGCAGAAAGCACTCCAGCATTCATCAGTACAAACGCGCTATTGCTCGCAGGTTCGCTCCTTGTTGTTGTGCTTGGCCTCGCACTCCTACTCATCGGTGTCATGGCGCGACCGCGTCCTGAGATGACTACACCGGCACCAGCCGTATGATCGATACATCAATCATTGCGTTTCAAAACGGGTTTGCCTACATACGGAAACACCCGCAGCTCCTTCTGACGATCGGACTAATCGTACTCATTCCACTGGCATTCATGTTCAGTGGACAGCAGTTTCTGAACGCAGCAAGACTCAACCAAGAGACCTTGGAGCGAGAACGCATTGGCATGCTTCACGATGTCGTCTCACTTCTTTCAACGAATTTTGCTTTTGATTCATCACGTATTGAGACCGAGTTTAAGGTGTTGGGTGAACAGAACCAAGATCTTGTCGCGCTCCGTCTTATAAAAGATGACGGGGATGGCTTGCGTATCATCGCAGCACTTGAAAGCGAGACCGAGGATGCTGTGTCTGAAACGGCGTTGTACCAGACTGCAAATATTCAGCCAGGAACATCAATTATTACGCCGCTTGCGCGCGGTGGTAGTCGGTACTGGCAGGGAGTGCGACGCATTGAGTCTGACCTCGGCGAGTATTACTTATTTACCGAGACGTCACTCGCCCATATAGACGCCATCTTTGCAGAGCGGATTCGTGAGGCGTATTACTGGCTCTTTGGCATACTCAGTATTGTCATACTGCTTGTTGTGCGTCATGTACGTCTCATTGACTATGCCTATCTCTACCGCGAGACAAAGCGTGCAAACGAGATGAAGGATCTCTTTACCAATATGATCGCGCATGAACTTCGCGCACCACTCACCGCGATGCGCGGTTACGCGAGCATGATTGTGGAGAAAACGGACGCTTCGAGCGAGATACAGCTTTCAGCAACACGCATTGAACAGTCTGCAAGTCGTCTGTCACTGATTGTGACCGACCTTCTTGATGTGGCTCGTATTCAATCAGGAAAGCTTTCCATGCGATCAGAGCGCGTCAATATCACCAACGTCATTATCTCTGTCGTCGATGCATTGCATATTGTTGCCAACGAGAAGCATATTACTATTAAAACGGAAACGAATGCCTCACCGACGTATATTCAAGCGGACGAGAAGCGCCTGTACCAAGCTTTCACTAACTTAGTAAGTAACGCTATCAAATACACAAAAGCAGGCTCCATTACCGTTTCTCTTGAGGAGCGCAGTGACCGCATAGAGGTGCGTGTGAAGGATACGGGTGTTGGTATGAGTGCCGAACATCAGAAGCAACTCTTTGCACCCTTCTTCCGCATCGAAAATACTGAAACTGAAGGAACGGTGGGTACAGGACTCGGCATGTGGATCACCAAGCAGCTTGTAGAGCTCATGAAAGGGTCCATCGCTGTCGAATCTATAAAGGGTGTGGGAACGCATGTCGTAGTGACTCTACCAAAGTCGTAGATGGAGCGTGGCCAAACGTTCCTCATACTGCGTTCCTCGCATAAGCTTTCGATGTATCTCATGAGGACGAAGATGTGGCTTCCGTGTATAATAGGGGGTCTTTATGTCTCAAAAGAAGCCCTCAAAACAGCCAAAAACCGCGTGGGAACGTCCTGCTAATGACAAGATCATCATTCGTGGTGCACGTACGCACAATTTAAAGAATATCAATCTGGAGATACCCCGAAATGCGATGACCGTGTTCACGGGTCTTTCGGGAAGTGGTAAGTCTTCACTGGCATTCGATACCATTTTTGCAGAAGGTCAACGTCGGTACGTTGAGTCCTTGTCTTCCTATGCCCGCCAATTCTTGCGTCAGATGCAGAAGCCTGACGTTGATGAAATATCGGGACTCTCACCTGCAATTTCTATTGACCAGAAGTCTGCTTCCCGTAACCCGCGTTCAACGGTCGCAACCATAACTGAGATTTATGACTATCTCCGTATTCTCTATGCGCGCATTGGACAGCCCTATTGTCTAGACGTGGATGTGCCTATTCAGAAACTTTCACAAGATGAGATACTCGGCATCGTTCTCAAATCTATTGAAGAACGGGAACTGAAACGTGCAAAAGATCCTACGACCCAGAAAGTGCTCGGTGTGGAAGTTAGTTCAGCGCGCGTCTCTATCTTCTCACCTGTCGTTGTGGGACGAAAAGGGGAGTACTACCAGCTTCTTTATGATCTACTCAGCAAGGGTTATGAAACCGTCCGTATCGATGGTGAGGTAAAACAGCTTCGTGAGAAGATTATTCTTACCAAAACCAAACGGCACGACATTGATGTGCTCGTCGATGAGATATACGTGAGTGAATTCACGCATTCACCAAAAAATTCACGTGAACGTCTTTCTGAGGCGGTAGAGCTCGCACTCCGCGAGTCAGGTGGTCTCGTAAAAGTGCGCACTCCCGACGGCGGGGAGCGTATGCTTTCTGCAAAGTTCATATGTCCGACCGATGGTTCATCATTCCCCGAAGTTGAACCGCGACTCTTTTCATTCAATTCACCATACGGTGCATGTCCTGAGTGTAATGGTCTTGGTACTACCGGTATCTTCAATACAGACACCTGTACTGTGTGTAATGGTGCGCGACTTCGTCCTGAAGCGCTTCGTGTATACATAGGTGGCGATGGTAAGACCACCCTCGGAAAGAACATCGTGGACTTCACCAATATGACGATTGGTGAGGCGGCACAGTTCATCACAGACCTTAAACTCTCAAAGAAGGATCAGGATATCGCATGGCCAGCACTTCGTGAGGTGATCGAACGCCTCGACTTCATGATCAATGTTGGTATTGAATACCTCACGCTTAATCGTCGCGCGAACACGCTCTCAGGAGGTGAGGCACAACGTATTCGTCTCGCATCCCAGCTTGGCTCAGGTCTCGTGGGAGCAATGTATGTGCTCGACGAGCCAACAATAGGTCTCCATCAGCGAGACAACGAACGTTTGATAAAGACGCTCACCGACCTCCGTGACCTGGGCAACACCATCATTGTTGTAGAACACGACGAAGACACCATTTTCGCTGCTGACTACTTGGTAGATATTGGTCCTGGCGCAGGTATTCATGGTGGCGAGGTGGTGGTGAGTGGACCACTTGCAGCACTTCTTGAGGCTCCAAAGAATACTTCAGGTTCCATAACACTCGATTATCTTCGTGGTACCAAACGCATTGAACTCCCTGAGAGTCGTCGCGAGGGCGAACGAGGATCTATTAAAATCCGTGGTGGAAAGGCTTTCAATATTAAGAATCTCAATGTCGATGTACCGCTCGGTCGCCTTATTGCGCTTACGGGTGTCTCAGGAAGCGGTAAGTCGACGTTCATGTATGAGATTCTCCATCGCAATCTCCGTACACGTCTCGATAAGAAATATCGCACACCAAATACCTATAATGCCACAAGCTTCACGGGGAGTGAGTACCTTGGACGCACCATACTCATCGACCAGTCACCGATAGGGCGCACTCCACGCTCAAACCCTGCGACGTACACGGGCGCGTTCACGCACATTCGTGAACTCTTTGCTGCAACAGGTGAGGCGCGTGCACGCGGTTGGAAGTCTGGACGCTTCTCATTCAATGTTAAGGGTGGACGCTGTGAAGCATGTCAGGGTAACGGTGAAATTGCAGTTGAGATGCACTTCCTGCCAACAGTATTCGTTACGTGTGATATCTGTGACGGTAAACGATTTACCAAAGAAACACTTGAGGTCTACTACAAAGGCAAGAACATTGACGAGGTACTCCATATGACAATTGAAGAGGCAGATACTTTCTTCATCGATATTCCTGCTATTCACGAACGGCTACGGTCACTTCTTGATGTAGGACTCGGCTATCTCGAGCTCGGACAAAGTGCGACGACGCTTTCAGGTGGAGAGGCGCAGCGCGTGAAAATCGCTTCAGAGCTGTATCGTCCGCATACACAAAAGACGTTCTATCTTCTTGATGAGCCAACCATCGGTCTTCACTATGAGGATGTAAAAAAACTTATTGAGATTCTCCAAGCCCTAGTGAATCGTGGCAATACCGTGATGGTTATTGAACACAATCTTGATCTCATAAAGTGCGCCGACTACATTATCGACATAGGTCCTGAAGGAGGAGAAAACGGAGGTTCACTCGTTGCAAAAGGTACTCCTGAAGAAGTTGCAGCACACAAGACGTCACACACGGGCCACTATCTAAAAAAGATACTGAAGTAGAGAGAAGTAAAAGGCTGCAAGATGCAGCCTTTCAGCAAAATGGTGTAGGTCACGGTCACAGTGTCTGCACCTCTTTGAGCGCTCCGAAACCATCGTGAGCGAAGAGTTTTTCCCATAAGGGATCATGGTTACTCAAAGGTGTTCGTTTGAATACCTTTGAGAAGACGACGAGCCAGACGGTGGTGTTGTACCGATTTTCTGTAGGTGTCAGACCGCACTCTTCAAATGCTTCGAGCAGAATCAACTTGATATCAAGGGTGCCAATATCAGGTGCAACCGCTGTCAACGAAACACTCGTTGGTGTCGTCAGTACAGGTAATGGAGTGTGAGGAACTACTTCAGGAGCTTGATACATGATCGATCTCCGAGTTGAGTACTTCTAGATATTTAGTATACCATAGTGATTATGCGCAAAGATGACCTCGTGGATAAGAAAATGCCACTCACACCCGGTGTGTATTTTTTTCTTGGGCGCCGAAAAGAGGTGCTCTACATAGGAAAGGCTACGTCACTCCGTACGCGTGTCCGCAGCTACTTTGATGGTGCGCTTTCCGAGAAGCGTAGTCTTCTTATAGAACAGATGGTGGAAGAAGCCATATCACTTGAGTGGACAGAAACAGATTCAGTACTTGAAGCAATGCTTCTTGAGACGAATCTTATCCGTACTCACAAGCCCCGCTATAACACGAGAGCCAAGGACGATAAAAGCTACAACCATGTTGTCATCACCAACGAGGATTTTCCGCGCATGCTTATCGTGCGTGCAAAGGATCTTGCTGACGACGGCACCTATAAGAAGGTGTACGGACCTTTCCCTGACGGGATGTTGTTCAAAAGTGCGCTCAAGATCATCCGCAAGCTTTTCCGCTTCTACGACACTACCGCCCCT
>Ga0172380_10001002_pt1 | contig 50403 bp, 47 predicted proteins | sample Leawe162metaG_FD_119747 | JGI IMG/M metagenome (GOLD analysis project Ga0172380, IMG submission 119747) | Leachate microbial communities from a municipal landfill in Southern Ontario, Canada - Leachate well 162 metaG | ecosystem: Engineered > Solid waste > Landfill > Unclassified | place... | reverse complement strand
GCACCGCCTGAGCGGCGGCATCCCCCGGGAGATCAACCGCCTGCTCTATAACGGCTTTCTTGAGGCCTTAAGCTGCAACCAGCAGATCATCAACGCCGCGCTGATCGAGACCGCCGGCCACAAACTCGGCATAGCCCATGGGCAAGCTCAGCAGACTGCGGCTCAGGCGGCAGAGTAACGACAAAAAAAGGGAAGAAGGGGTGGGTGAGGCGGAACTTGCCGTGCTCACCGGCGGCGGCGCAGCAGACCGCAATGGGGAAAATGGCGGAATCCGGGCAGACGGCAACGATATCCCCCCTGCCCCAGCGGTTTCCCGCGGCAAAAGAAAATCCGGCAAATGAAAAGAAAGTATTGTCTGCGGGTCTTTTTTTAGGTAAGTCAAGTTAAAGGTAACGTCAGGCAGCATTTGCGGCCCGCTGTTCCGCCCAATTTTTTTTCCATCACCCCGGGAAATGGCGGCTCCCCTTGCCAGGGGGGCAAGGCGGTTGAACGGTACCTTTATAACCCGCATCCCTTATGACCTGTTGGCAAGCAACTATGGCTTTCTTCCCTATTCTGCAAATACTCTGTTCAACGGCTGAGGACCGCCGCCCCCTGCCCCTGCCGGATGATAAAGCTGCTGCCGCCTCCGGCGGGACGGGCAGGCAGATTGTCGTGGCCTGCCCTGACTGTGATCTGCTCAATCGCTTGCCGGAAGGGGTTGATGCCAACCTGGTCTGCGCGCGCTGCGGCGCTGTTTTGCGCAAGCACCGGACGAACAGCATTGACCGCTCCCTGGCCCTGACCCTGGCGGCCCTGATTCTCTTCATCGTCTCCAACAGCTTCCCCTTCCTGGCCATGAAAAGCGGCGGTTTTATCCAGGAAACCACCCTGCTGACCGGCGTTCACGAACTGTGGAAACAGGAACTCTACGGGCTTTCGTCTTTGGTCCTGCTCACCTGCGTGCTGGTGCCTCTGGCGCAGATTACCGGCCTGCTGTATATCCTGGCCCCGCTGAGGTGGGACGCAGGGCCCGCCCCCCAGGCAGTCCGTGTTTTCCGCCTGGTGCAGGACGTCGCCCCCTGGGGGATGATGGAGGTGTTCATGCTCGGCATCCTGGTCGCCCTGGTGAAACTGGGCAAGATGGCGACCATCATTCCCGGCATCTCGGTTTTTTCCTTCGGCGTCCTGATCTTCGTCATGGCCGCGGCCTTTGCAACCCTCGACCCGCCGCTGCTGTGGGACCGCCTGGATCTGCGCCGATGAATAAACAACCCGCCACCGCCCGCAAGCTCGGCCTGCTCAGCTGTCACGACTGCCATCTGCTGGTCGATCAGCCGCATCCCCAGGCGCACTCCAGCTGTCCGCGCTGCGGCGCCCCCCTGCACCTGCGCAAGCCGAACAGCCTGCACCGCACCTGGGCCCTGGTCTGTGCCGCCATTATCCTCTACATCCCGGCCAATGTCCTGCCGATCACCATCACCTCGGCGCTCGGCACCAGACAGGCCGACACCATCCTGAGCGGCGTCATCTATTTCATGAAAAGCGGATCGTGGGAGATTGCGGCGGTGATTTTTATCGCCAGCGTTTTTGTGCCCTTTGCCAAGCTGGTGATTCTCATCTGCATACTGCTGAGCGTGCACTTCCGCTCGGCGTGGCGGCCCAAGGACCGTACCGTGCTTTACCGCATTACCGAGATGGTCGGCCGCTGGTCCATGGTGGACATCTACGTGGTCACCATCCTGGTGGCGCTGGTAAAACTCGGGGCCATAGCCACCATTGAGGCCGGTCCGGCCGCCGTTTATTTTGCCGCGGTGGTGGTCATCACCATGTTCGCCGCGGAGAGTTTTGATCCCCGTCTCATCTGGGATGTCATCGAGGAGGATGTATGACCGACCTGAATCAGGCTGCCCAACAGGCAGCAACCGCCAGAACCCAGAACAAGCGCGCCTTTTCCATTATCTGGGCCGTGCCGATCGTGGCGCTGTTGATCGGGGGTTGGCTGGCCGTTAAGGCGATCAGCGAAAAGGGACCGACCATCACCATCACCTTTGTCAGCGGCGAGGGGCTGGAGGCAGGCAAAACCAAGATCAAGTACCGGGACGTGGAGGTGGGTGAGATCGAGCGGATCACCCTGAACGAGGATATCTCGCGGGTGGTGGTCATTGCCAAGCTGGTCAAGGGCAGTGAAAAGTACCTGACCGACAAGACCAAGTTCTGGGTGGTCCGCGCCAGGATCAGGGGCGGCTCCGTCTCCGGCCTCGGCACCGTGCTCTCCGGGGCCTACATCTCCATAGATCCGGACAAGACGGGCAAATCGACCAGAACCTTCACCGGACTGGAAGTGCCGCCGGTAATTACCCTTGGTCAGCCGGGACGTCACTTCAGGCTCAACACCGACAATCTCGGCTCCCTGGACATCGGCGCTCCGGTCTACTACCGGCAGATCCAGGTGGGCCAGGTGGTGGGCTACGGCTTCGGGGCGGAAGGCAAGGAGGTCGACATCCAGCTGTTCATCGAAGCGCCCTATCATGCCTGGGTGACGGAAAACACCCGCTTCTGGAATGCCAGCGGGATCGATGTCTCCCTTAACGCCCAGGGGCTCAAGGTCAATACCCAATCGATGGTCTCCATCGTCAGCGGCGGCATTGCCTTTGACGTGCCGAACGGCACCCAGCCGGGTAAGGAAGCGGAAGACAACACGGTTTTCAGCCTCTATCCCGATCGCGCCAGTATTCAGGAGAAGATTTACACTGTCCGCCGCTCCTGGATGCTGCTGTTTGACCAGTCAGTGCGCGGACTGAGCGTCGGCGCACCGGTGGAGCTCCATGGCATCCAGATCGGCGAGGTGGTCAGCCTCGACCTGGAATACGATGCCGCCATGAAGAATTTTTATGTTCCCGTGGTCATTGCCATCGAACCGGAACGTATCCGCGTCAGCAACGGCAATGACCCCATGTTGCCCACTGCCGATAAATCCGAATTAATGATCAAGTGGCTGGTCGAAGAACGAGGCCTGCGCGCCCAGCTCAAAACCGGCAACCTGCTGACCGGCCAGCTCATGGTGAATCTCGAGTTCCATCCCGCGGAAGCGAAAGTGCAGCTTGCCCATCGCGATGGCTACCCCCTGGTGCCGACCATGCCCGGATCGCTGGAACTGCTGCAGGAGAGCCTGACCAAAATCATCAGCCGCCTGGAAAAGGTGCCGTTCGACGAGATCAGCGCAGAACTCCAGCTGGTGCTGCAGGAGGCCCGAACCACCCTGAAACAGATCGGCGGCGTTGCCGGCACCCTCACCAGCGAAACCGCTCCTGAGCTGCAGACGACGCTGGTCAAGTTGCAGCAGACCCTGGAGACCCTGCAGGGCACCGTGGGCGTCGAGCTGCAGAAGACCCTGGTGGAACTGCAGAAATCCGTGGGCAAGGATTCGCCGTTAAACTATAACGCCCAGAAAACCCTTGAGGAACTGTCGCTGACGCTGCGCTCATTACGGGAACTGACCTCCACCTTGGAGCAGCAGCCGCAGTCGATCGTCTTCGGCAAGGAGAAGGAGAAAGAAACCCGTGAATAGATTTTTCCAATCCCTGCGTTTGCCGGCGCTGCTCGGCCTGGCGGCAATAGCCGCTGCCGCCTGCAGCGCCGCTTCTCCCCAGGTTACCTACTACAGCCTGCTCGCCACCAATACTGCCCCGCAGATTGCGGCCGCCCGGCACGAAAAGCTCGTGCTCAGTGTCGGCCCGGTGGTGATTCCCGATGTGCTCAAAAAGTCGCAGATTGCCACCGGCGGGACGGATGGCCGTTACCAGCTCAGCGAGTTTCACCGCTGGGTCGGGGAAGTCGACCGGGAATTGGCCAGGGCCGTGGCCGAACAACTGGCGGCTCGGCTCGGCACCGAACAGGTGGCCGTCTTCCCCTGGGATCAGCATCTGCAGCCGACCTTCCGGGTGCTGCTCGATGTGCTGTCCATGGGCGGCGAACCGGGCCGGGAGGCGAAGCTCGTGGTGCGCTGGTCGCTGGTTGATCCGCAAGGCAGGATGGCGCCGGTCATCCGGCGCAGCGATCTGAGCGAACAGCCGGCTGATGCCGGCTTCGGCGCCTGGGTGAACGCCCAGCAGCACAACATCAGCCAGCTGAGCGAGGAGATTGCCGCCGCAATCGAGGCGTCATGTGAATAATCTCACTTGACTGATATACGTCTCGGGCGTATGATTGTATCATGTTTGTATTTGTTGAGTTAAATCCCTTCGCCGCAGTTCGTGACAAATACTTAAGTGACGATGAATTCGTGGCGCTGCAGCTCTATTTGACGGAACACCCTGAGGATGGTGATGTTATTCCTCACTCCGGCGGGTGCCGGAAACTGAGGTGGGCGGTCAGAGGACGAGGCAAGCGCGGCGGCGTACGGGTGATATATTTTCTACGACTCGACCCAGGGCAGATAGTATTGGTGACAATGTACGCGAAGAACGTACAAGAGAACATCGATCCTAAACTGCTTAGACGCCTAAAGGAGGTATTTGAAAATGGCTAAGTTATCAGAAAAAGAACTGGTTGCATGGGAGAAAACGCGTGACTTGAATGCCGAGCTGTCGCAGGCCGTTCAAGAGATAAAACGCGATAAATGGGCACGTAAGACTGAGTTTATTATGCAAGAAGACGGATCAGTTCGTCGCGTTATCACCAGGCGTAACGGAATAATTGAGAAAGATGAAATTATCCCGGCGGAAAGGGCACAGGTCGCGGCGGCAAGGGCGGCGACCGGATTGTCGCAAGCCGCTTTTGCTAAACTCCTAGGAGTTTCAGTGCGAACACTTCAGGAATGGGAGCAGGGGCGGAAAATACCTTCCGGCGCCGCCGCAACCTTGCTGAAAGTAGCTTCACGGCATCCTGAGGTGTTGCAGGAATTGGCAGCGTAACTCACTTCTGGGAGAGCCTCAGAGTCAAGCTGACGCCGAGAAAGGTGGCGGCGTTTCGCGGTGAAGAAACGCGGAGAAACTCGGGTCTTGCAATATAAGAAAGTAACTTTTCAAGACCTGGCCCTCTCCTCTGCTCCTGACGACAGTTAATCATCTTGCCGAGCGCATATGAATGGAGTAGGAAATAGAAAATGATGTAGCCCCATGGCATATTTTTTCGTTTTTCTGCCTGGCTGTAATGAGGGGATTTCTATAAGAAAAAGCAGAAGAAAAAGGGAACCCGTCAATACCGCAGCGATCATTTTTGCCAGCGAATTTGCTGGCAGCTTTCTGCATATCGCGCAATTTATAATGATATACTGTCCTTAAATAGAATTTAAAGGTATATTTTTGTGGATTTATTAAGAGCTCAGAGATTTCTAATTCCACCTTTTTTTCTAATTATTGTAATTTTAATAAACTCTATTATCTCTTATGGATTTTATGGGGTTGTATTATCTATTAAATGCCTAGGAATTACACCTTCAATTTTAATTTTTTTTATTAGTACCTATACTTTTGGTTATATTATTGGCTCAACATCAACATCTTTAATACATTTGACAGATAAGCTAAAAATTAAGCTAAAAATGAAAAATAGTTTTTATTTTAAGAATTGGAAACAATATTATTTTAATAATTTTTCTGAATTTCATAAGAATGCATATCTTGTATTACAAAACGATGACAATATTATAACAAATAGCATGAGAGATTGGATTGTTAGAAGATGGTCAATAGTTTCAATTAATATCAATTCAATTATTGGTATTATATTTGGATGGTTAATTAGCTGTTCGTATTTCCATATCAAAATTAATTTGTTATGGATAACAATAAATTGGGTATGGATAACAATAAATATAATACTAATTACAATATTATATTTCAATGCATCTAGGTCAAGAAAAGATATTTTAGATATTGAAGAAGAATTTTTAAAAAAGTTATCAATCCGGTCGTTAATTGCCGAACATCATCTGAGACCGCGTTGAATTCGTGACAGAGAAGGGACGTCCATAAAATCATAAAAATCGCCTAACCAGGCGCTTGAGTGGACGGAGAAGTCGAGACCGTGCCGGTGAAGAGGTATTCAGCAAGCTGCATGCCAGACTGAAAAGGTTCTTTGCCTTAAAATGTGGGTTATGCTCTGAAGGCTGAATACACAATAGGCCTGTTGCAAGGTGCAATTTTGGCGCTAAAACTGAATTAACTGGCCTTGTTCGCCTTTCTGAGCCTTCTGTTGTTCTCGTAATAGCGAAATGAGCTTAACCAATCTATTAAATATCACGGGGTAACAAAATGAAACAAGGAGTCGATTCAAACGACAAAAATCGAGAAGCTGAAGAAGATCAACTCGCCGAATTAATAAAGCAGGCTGGCGATGAGGCCCGTGCGCGAAAAAAAGAAGCACTGGCCCGGCATTTTATTAAAATTCAGACTGTAATAACTGAAGCGTTATCTTCGCAGCAAGGTTCTATGCCAAGATGACAAGCATTCAGAAATAAAGGTGATCTTCATGGAAACAAAAAAATTTCTGTATTATCAAGAAGATGATATGTTTATTGGGTGGTTGGATGCTTATCCCAATTATAAAACTCAAGGGGCAACCCTTGATGAATTAAAGGAAAATTTGAAGGACATATATGAAGAATTAACCAGCGGAAGCATACCGAACGTTGTTCATGTCGGGGAGCTTCGTGTCGCATGAAGCGCATAGATTTAATCCGCGCAATTGAGGGAATGGGGTGCGTCTTTATTCGGCATGGCGGCAGACATGACTGGTATCAGAATCTGGAAACGAAAATATCGCAACCAGTTCCCCGACATAACGAAATCAAAGATTCAAGCGAAGCATATTCTTAAAATACTCAAAGAAAGTGTATAACATTTGCGCCACCAGATTCGGGCCGAAAACCGTCCCTGGCCCTCATAATTCTCATTCCCAAGCCAGCTCATAACTGGCGCTGCGGCCGCCGCCGGGATTCTGCCGGAGATTTCCTTTGGCGAGTAAATCGGTAATTTCGCGGTAGGCGGTGGCGCGGCTGACATGGGCAAGACCGGCGAACTTGCGGGTGGTCAGCCCGCCGGCAAAACCTCCTGATCCGGCCTTTCGCTTTGAGATCAAGCTCAATTCAAATATTCAGCCAACCTGCGACCGGGGCAGATTTCTTGAAGCCGTGTAGACAAAAGTGCAAAACGCTCCGGCGTGGGTGCCCCCAATATCACTGCTCCACCCCAAGCCCCCATCATCCGCTCTTTTCACCACCATCCCCCTGCCATGTTCCGTTCCGGATTCTCCCGACCAGGCCATAGGCACGCCATGATATTTGCGGGCGGGTGGTCAACGGCAGCCGGGCACCGGAATTAACCAGGCCAGTGCTTCCTGCCTGCCGCAAAAATATTTTTTTTAAGCTGACAGATATAAATTGACAGGTAATCCGGAAAAAAGGTATCTAATTGTTATGGCCGTTTAAGCTATTAAACCAGGCTTGTTTTTTGAGCAGGGGGTACCCGGCCAGGAGCTTGACAGAGGCCTTGACGAGGACAAAACACCAAGGGCGCATGTGGTCTCTGCTGCTCCCCATGATATCCTGCGGATTGGTCAAAATGAAGGCCAGCGTGATTACGCGGCATGACAAGAGAACCGGAAGGAGAGATCCTATGAAACGAAAAACAGTATATGCTGGAATGGGAGCACTGCTTTTGCTGGCTGGCTGCACCAGCTCACATAAGGAACTGAAGGCCTGCGCCGAGCTGGTGAACAGCGGTTTCCGGCCGGTTGCCAATGAACGCACCGAGAGGTTCCTCGGCAAGGTCCAGGAGGATACCGCCGAGTGCCGCGGCGGCGACCGCGCCCTGGCCTTTCGCCGCACACCCTATGTGGACTGGGCCAACTACTGGGCCACGGCCGACGCCGTCAGCTTTTATCCCGGCACCGATGCCATCGGCGGACACCTGCGTCCCAACGGCCGAGGGATCGACGGCGCGCTGCTCGATCTCGAGTACCAGCGCATGGAGCTGATCAAGTTCAACCTGTTCGACAACAGCGGCACCTACAAAGATTACGTGGAGGGACGCAACGGCGTGAACGGACCCGCCCTCACCGTCTGGGACACCATGCGCCTGCCGAAAGACAACCCCTATTATCAGGCGGTGGGCGGCGACGGTCCCCAACTCTGCCAGGGGGAACTGATCCGCGGCCGCGCGCTGACCGGCATCTGCAATGACATCAAAAATCCCCTCATGGGCTCCACCGGCCAGCCCTTTGCCCGCAACGTGCAGTTTGAAGCCACCTTTCCGGACCTGGGCAAAGACGAGCTGGCCCGCAACCGCCACGGAGACCGTCTCGGACTGCTGAAACCCGATCCCCAGGTGATCAGCCGCCTTCTCTTCACCCGGCAGCAAACCGAGCCCGACAAGTGTAACGAGGGGCAGGGCCTGCCCGGCTACTTGCCCGAGGCCAACTGCGACTATAAAAAAGCGCCCTTCTTCAATGTCTTGGCCGCCTTCTGGATCCAGTTCATGACCCACGACTGGTTCTACCATCTCCAGGAAGGGCACAATCGCCCCGAGATGATGCCGGTGGGCTGCGGCACGCCGGAGCACCCCCTGAGCCAGGAAGAGATCGACCGGCTGGGCTGCCGCCCCGGCGACCGGATGGACAGGGCCTACATCGCCCAAGACACGGAGCCGGCCACTTTCACTTCCCAGGGCAAAGAGCACCTGACCCGCGCCTACAAAACCACCAGCAACAACGTCACCGCCTGGTGGGACGCCTCGCAGCTCTACGGCTTCGATGATACTTCCCGCCAGCGGGTCAAGCGCGACCCGGCCGACCCGGCCAAGCTGCTGCTCAAACCCCTCGGCCAGCGGCCGGGCGAAGGCGAAAAGCAGGGGTATCTGCCGCTGTTCCAGCCCGGCGATCCGATCAACCCGCAATGGACCGGCCAGGAAGCCACGGCCTTCCCGGATAACTGGTCCATCGGCATGAGTTTCTATCACAACCTCTTCTCCCGCGAGCATAACCTTTTCGTGGACGCCTTCCGCAAACAGGCGGCTTTGACCCCGACCGCCGACTCGGGCCTGCGCAACCCCGCCCATGCCGATCAGGTGATCCGCTACCAGGACGTCTCGGCCGACGAGCTATTCGAAGCGGCGCGCCTGGTCGTCTCGGCGGAAATCGCCAAGATTCATACCACCGAATGGACCCCGCAACTTCTTTACGACGAGCCCCTGTACCTGGCGATGAATGCCAACTGGAACGGGTTCTTCCATGGTAAGGACCTGGCTTCGGCGGCCCTGGAAAAGATCGTGGTCAACAACTTCGGCAAATCCGAGGATGCCAGGAAAAAGAACCAGTGGTATTCCGTCCTGGCGTCAGGCCCCGGCATCATCGGCCTGGGGAGCCGGGTGTACAGGGACGACGCCATCTTTGCCCTGTATGACCCCAAGAAAACCGATATCTGGGATCTGAAAAACCCCGATCACGTCAATGGCGGCACCAACCATTTCGGCTCGCCTTTCAACTTCCCGGAAGAATTCGTCAACGTCTACCGGCTGCACGCCCTGGTTCCCGACCTCATCGAGTACCGGGAGTGGACCGCCGACCCCAATGTAATCCGCTACAAAATTCCCGTGGTGGATACCTTCCGCGGCAAAGCCACCCCGGAGATGGAGGATCGGGGCCTGGCCAACTGGGCGCTCTCCATGGGCCGGCAACGGCTGGGGCTGCTGACCCTGCAAAACCACCCGCTGTTTCTGCAGAACCTGACCCTGCCGCGCCTGCAGTCGGCCACCAACAAGATGGACATCCCCGCCCTTGACCTGATCCGCAGCCGTGAGCAAGGAGTTCCCCGCTTCAACGAATTCCGGCGGCAGTATGGACTCAAGACCCTCACGGGTTTTGATGACTTCATCGACCGGCATCTGCCCGCAGACTCCCCCGAGCGGGCCGAACAGCAACGGCTGGCGGGGCTGCTGCGCCAGGTCTATGGCCAGCATCAATGCGACGCCTCCAAGGTCATCACCTCGGCCCAGGAAAACGATGACGGCTCCCCCATCAACGACTGCCTCGGACACCCCGACCACAGCATGGTGGACAACATCGAGGACCTCGACACCGTGGTCGGCTGGCTGTCGGAATTCACCAGGCCCCACGGCTTTGCCATCTCCGAGACCCAGTTCCAGGTCTTCATCCTCAATGCCTCCCGGCGGCTCTTCAGCGACCGCTTCTTCACCTCCAGCTTCCGGCCCGAGTTCTACACCACCCTTGGCCTCCAGTGGGTCATCGACAACGGCCCGGACGGCAAGGTGATGGAAAAGGAGAAATCCAACGGCCACGCGGTGGAGGTCTCGCCCCTGAAGCGGGTGCTGCTGCGCACCATGCCCGAACTTGCGCCCCAGCTGGCGCAGGTGGTCAACGTCTTCGACCCCTGGGCCAGGGACCGGGGCGAGTACTATTCGCTGCAATGGAAACCATTGCCCGCCGCCGAGACGGATACGGCATTCAGCGATACAAAGTAAAAATCGGACGGACGAGCAGGAGGTAACGACAATGCCGGCGAAGCAGCAAACCATTGACGAACTGGTTGCCCAGATGATTGAGGGCATCGAGGCCGTCACCCTGGCCGAAAAGGAAAACGGCGTCATCCCCAGGTTCAATCAGGCGAAAACCATTGCCTGCCTGCACGCGGAATTTACGGTGCATAACAATATCCCCGCCCAACTGCGGCACGGACTTTTCGCCCAAGCGGCCAGTTATCCCGCCATGCTGCGCTTTGCCAGCGCCAGCAACCGGGATGACTCGAAAAAGGATATCCGCGGCCTGTCGATCCGGGTAATGAATGTCCCTGGCCCGGTTCTCTGGGGGGAGCCCGGGGTCCAGGATTTCCTATTAAACAGTTACCCCGCGCTTTTTGTCGCCACGCCCGAGGACTTTCTGGCCTTTATCCGCGCCAGAAAGGCGGGCAAGGAACTCGGTTTTTTCCTCAATCCCTTCAACCCCCACCTGCAATCACTTGCCATCGTCCTCAAGGCCCAGCAAAAGCATCTGAGTCCGCTGGATATCCGCTACTGGAGCACCGTCCCCTTTCGTCTGGGCGAAACAGGCGGCCTGGCGGTCAAATACTCGGTGACCCCCTGCTCGACCTACACGACCACCCAGGTGGTGGAGGCCGGAGAAAACCAGTTGCGCGCCGCCATCAGGGCGCATCTGCAGCAGGGCGAGGCCTCTTTTCATTTCGGCGTGCAGCGTCAGACGGATCCAAACACCATGCCCATTGAGGACGCCTCGGTTATCTGGGATGAAGGCCAAACGCCGTTTCAGACGGTGGCAACCATCACCATTGCCAATCAGGATTTTGCTGATCCGCAATCCCTGGCAGACTGCGAGCGCAGCAGTTTCAATCCCTGGCAGTGCCTGGCGGCCCATGCCCCACTGGGCAGGATGAACGAGGTCCGGCGGCTGGTTTATGTCCGTGCCGCCCAACTGCGAAACAAGGAGTAACCACCATGCACCCCACTATCCGAACCTGGCTGAACAAGTCCCGCAGAGAACTCGACGAAATCTATAGCAACAGCGAAGCCGGCACGATTCCCACCGGCAATACTTACGGCACCGCCATTCTGGCGGGCTCGGTGTTTGCAAAATTTGTGGCCTGGTTTTCCCGGATTTTTGCCTGGAAAGGGAAGGTTTTCGATCTGTTCTGCCCGGATCACCAGGCAGGCATTCTGCTCAATAAAATATCCCCGTTCGGCCTGCGCTCCATTGTCGCCAAGGTCTATCTGGACAAAAGCTGGCTCGACGGCAAGGAAACCATTGTCATCGATTATTCCAGAACCTCCTTTGTTGCCAAGGCTATCCGCGATGAGATCCGCGAGGTGGAACCAGGCGTCTACCTGGGCAAGGTGTGGTGGGGGAAAAAACGCATCCTCGATTTTGCCCTGACCAGGCAAATGCTCTAGGAGTGGAACCGAACCCATGACTCCTCAGTCCACCTTTCTCATTATCGCTCCCATTCGTGACGGGCACATTGAAGGCCTGCGCACCCTGCTGCGCTCGATGAATAAGGCCCCCGGCCAGGTCGATCCGGCAAACAGCCTGGTCCCCTTCGGCCGGTTCGACCGGCTGCACGTGGCCCGCTTTGTCATCCTGGAATTGCATACCGCAGATGATATCGGAGAATACGGACTGCCGCCCCACGAGTGGGTTCCCTCCCTGGCCTTTCTGGGCGATTTCGACGGTGACGGCCGGAGTTTCTTAGCGGAACTCGCCGCCCATGCCGGGCCGGGGCTGAAAAAGATATTTTCCTTCTGCGCAGGGTTTAGCGGGGAAAACGACCTGCGGGTCTGGATGCAGGCCCACAGTATCCGGCCCCGGGCGAATTACGTCAACTGGCTTGGCCGCACGGTCAAACAGGTGCGTGAAGAGGCGGCCCTGCATCAGAGTCTGGCGGCCTGTTTAGAAAAAATCGTCACCGAGGTGGGCCGGGACAATTACCGGGCCATCCGCCAGAAGCTGCTCACTCATGTGGAAATTGAAAAGGCGGAGAAGCGGCTGACCCTCACCCCGCCGGAACCGACCCCGCTCGGCTGGCTGATCAACAACTGGCTGCACAAGATCGGCGTACCGCTGCTTTTACTGCTGCTGTCTCCCCTGCTGCTGGTTGCCGCGCCTTTTCTGGCCTGGCGTTTACGTATGCTGGAACGCTCGGACCCGGAAATCGTCATCCGGCCGGAACGTGAGCATATCCGCCAGCTCTCCGTGCTGGAAGATCATGACGTGACCAACCAGTTCAACGTGCTGGGTGATGTGAAACCGGGGCTATTCCGCTTGCTGCTGCTCAAGACGGCGCTGCTGCTGCTCGACTATTCCACCAGGCATATTTACAACCGAGGCTATCTCACCCGGGTAAAGAGCATCCACTTTGCCCGCTGGGTACTGGTCGACCACAACCGGAGTTTGTTCTTCGCCAGCAACTATGACGGCAGCCTTGAGAGCTATATGGACGATTTTATTAACAAGGTTGCCTGGGGGCTGAACCTGGTCTTCAGCAACGGCGTGGGGTATCCCGCCACCCGGTGGCTGCTGAAAAAGGGGGCCGAACAGGAGCAGCACTTCAAATACGTCCTGCGGCGGCATCAGTTGCCCTCCGAGGTCTGGTACAAGGCCTACCCTGGGCTGACCGCCTTTGATTTATGGCGCAACAGCCTGATCCGGCAGGGGGTGGAGGTGCGCCAGTCCAGCGAGTCGGCAATCCGCGAATGGCTGAGCCTGATCTGAAGGGGAGAATGGCGATGGAAAAGTCAACCGGCTTTGAATTTGACGACCTGCAGGGGCTGTTGCGCTTCGGCTACGGCAAATTGACCGAATCCTGTTTCATGCTGCTCGATATCAGCGACGCGGCGGTGGCCAGGCGGTGGCTGGCGACAGCTCCGGTCACTAATGCCGTGGCCGCAAGCCCGCCACCGGCGACGGCCCTGCAGATAGCCTTTTCGGCAACGGGGTTGCAGACCATGGGACTCAGGCAATCGCTGCTTGACGGTTTTTCCGATGAGTTCATCACCGGCATGGCCGGAGACGAAAGCCGCTCCCGCCGCCTGGGAGACATCCTCGGCAATGCCCCGCCACACTGGCAGTGGGGAGGGAACCAGGAGCAGATGCCCGATATCATGCTCCTGCTCTATGCCCGTCCGGGGGAGATGGAGGCCTGGCGAAAAAGCGTGGAAAGCGAAGGGTTTAGAGCTGCCTTCCGGGTCCGCGTCATCCTGCCGACCAACTATATCGGCGCCCTCGAACCCTTCGGCTTTGCCGATGGCATCAGTCAGCCGGTGATCGACTGGGAACGCCGGCAAAGCACGGACCTGCATGAGCGCGACCGCTACTCCAACCTGCTGTCCGCCGGCGAAGTGGTGCTCGGCTACCCCAATGAGTACGGGCTGTATACCTCGCGGCCGCTCATCGATCCCCGGGAGGACGGACTGGCGGCAGGACTGCCCGATGCCGAGGATGCCCCGGCGCTCAAGGATTTCGGGCGCAACGGGTCGTATCTGGTCATCCGGCAGCTGCATCAGGATGTTCCCGGCTTCTGGCAATTTCTTGATAAGGCGGCCGGTTCGGTGCCGGAAAAACGCGAAGAACTGGCGGCAAAGATGGTGGGCAGACAGCGTGACGGCGCGCCGCTTACGCCGCCGGTGGGCGAGGACATCCCCGGCATCCCGCCTGATGCGCCATCCAACCATTTCACTTACGACCTTGACGTACAGGGGCATCATTGCCCGATCAGCGCCCATATTCGCCGGGCCAACCCCCGTAGCGGCGATTTGCCGCCGGGGGTCACCGGCTTTCTTTCCCGCCTGCTGAAAATTCTCGGCTTCGGCCGGAAACGGGCGGATGAAGACCTTGTCGCCTCCTCGCGATTCCATCGTCTGCTGCGGCGCGGCCGCAGCTATGGCCCCCTGCTGGCGCCGGAAGATGCCGTCAAACCGGAGGCGCCGGCCGCTGAACGGGGCCTGCAGTTCATCGTCCTGGGCGCCAGCATTTCCCGGCAATTTGAATTTGTCCAGAATGCCTGGCTGATGAGCGGCAAATTCGGCGGTGTGCAACAGGAAAGGGACCCCCTGCTGGGCACGCGGGAACCGCTGGCCAATGGCGAGCCGACGGATACCTTCAGACGCCCGGATCCCACCGGCCCGGTGCGGAAAACCTGCCAACTGCCGCAATTTGTCACGGTGCTGGGCGGGGGCTATTTCTTTATGCCGGGACTGCGGGCCCTCCGCTACCTTGCGACTTTACCTGCTACGGGAAGCGAGAAAGACCATGAATAACAAACACAGGATACTGGGGTTCATCCACCGCGTCGCCCTTGAGCTGCTGCATATCGAACGCCGGCTCGAACCCTGGTTCCGTCCCCAGCTGAACCGGATTCTTCGGGAACCCCTGGCTGCAGTCATCCAGTTTTTCATCAACCTGCAGCGCAGCAACGAAAACATGCGCCTGGCCGAGGAGAAAACAGCCCCGGCCGAGAAGGAAAGTCTGGATGAAATCATCGATCTCATGGCCGACCAGATGCGGGGGCATTTCAAACCAGGGGCCTACGAGCGGGGCGGCAACACCAAAACCCACGGCATTGTGCGGGCCACGGTCACCATCCGCGACGATCTGCCGGCCCACTGCCGCAAGGGCATCTTCGCCGTTGCCCGCAGCTATCCGGCTTACGTGCGCTTCTCCGGTCCCGGTCCGGATGTGCCGGCCGATATCCGTGACGTCGGCTTTGCCAGTATGGCGGTCAAGCTCATGGGTGTGCCAAGGGAAAAAATGATGGCCGAGGAAAAATTTACCCAGGATTTCATCACGGTCTGCACGCCGACCTTTGTCACGCCCAACACCCGGGAAAACGCTAAGCTCCAGTACTGGAGCCTGCTGGAGATGCCGCTCTATTACTTTCTCAATCCCAAGGACCCGCATATCCTCGATTTTCTCATGCAGGGCCTGTGGAATGAAACCCAGTACAACCCGCTGGGCCAGCGTTACTGGAGCTGCGTTCCCTACCTGCTCGGCGAAGGCCAGGCCATGATGTACTCCTTTGTGCCGAAAACCGAGGTGGACACCAAAATAGCCGGGCTGCCCTTCGGCTCGCCCTCATTTAATTATCTGCGCGAAAACATGAGCAAAACCCTCGGTGAAAAGGATGTGGAATTTGATCTCATGGTACAAATCCAAACCGATCCCCATCGCATGCCCATTGAAAACGCCGCGGTGCGCTGGCCGGAAAAGCTGTCGCCCTTCATCCCGGCCGCCACCGTGCATATTCCCCGGCAGAAATTCGATTCCGAGGCCCAGTTTGCCTTTGCCAGACGGCTCAAGATGAATCCCTGGCATTGCCTGCCGGAACATCGCCCCCTGGGCAATCAGAGCCGGGCCCGCCTGCGCATGTATTACGAGTTATCCAATTTCCGCCAGGAAATGAATAAAACAACCCACCTGGAACCGACCGGGGATGAGGTCTTTGTCTAAAACAACAGGGAGGAAACAGTCATGCAAGGCGAGAGATCATTTACGGCGGCAACGGCAGGGCTCATGCTGATGCTGATGCTCCTGCTGCCGCTGCTGGGCCTGGGTCCGCCACCCGCTTTTGGCGCGGAGAGTGGATTTGAAATTATCCCCAAATGGGTGCGCCCCGGCCGCAGCGTGACCATAAAGCTCGGACCGGAGGTCAATACCGCGACAACAATGTTTTTACGACTTTCCGGCCGCACCGCGGTCAGGGATTTTCCACTGAACAGCGACCAGATAAACAGGCGGATTATCGAGGTCAGGATACCGGCGGCCATAAACGCCGGGAAATATGAAACCTCTCTCGTTGACCAGGACGGCAGGGATCTGGGTATTTACGGGTCCGGATTGAAAATAGCGGCTTCGGATAAAGCGGAGGATAAACCCGTTATCACCAAGATCGTCCCCAGCGCCAGTTATCCGCTGCACGGCAGATACGGCTTTGATATCATCGGTGAAAATTTCGGAGACGATGTCCGGGGCATCAAAATCCTGATTAACGACACCGCCATTACCTTCGATAACACCCTGCAGAGACACGGCGGCGCAACATCGGAAAAGGACTGCAAAGAGGGGGGCTCCTGCCTGGTCTGGGGCTGGAAAAAACTCAGCGTCCGCGGCCTTTCCCTCACCGGGCGGCAGATTATCCGGCCAATGGCCGCAAGCATTGCCGTAGACGGCATAGAATCCGATAAAAAGACGATTATCCTCTCCCCTGTCGACCGCGCAATGCCCGGCATCATAGCCTTTGCCGCCCTCGGGATTCTCACCCTGCTGGTGTACCTCATGTTTCGGCGCAAGGCCTCCCTCCACCAGGTAAACGGCCAGCCGTACCGCGCCATGGCATTTCTTTTCATCGAGCCCAAGACCAACACCTTCAGTCTGTCGCAGCTGCAGCTGATACTCTGGTTGGCGGCGGCCGTGGTGGCATACACGTATCTGGCGGCGTCACGGGCCCTGGTGCAGTGGGACTGGCGGCTTTGCGAGGTGCCCGAGAACCTGCCCCTGCTGCTCGGCATCAGCGCCGGGACAACCGTCCTGTCCCTCGGCGCCACGGGTTTTCGGGGCAGCAAGGGCTCCGGGCCGCTCCACCCGGAATGGGGAGACTTTATTTCCTCGGGAGGCGTGTTCGCGCCCGAACGGCTCCAATTTTTCCTCTGGACCGTGATCGGCGTCTTCGGCTTCATCAGCGCAACCCTGGCCCAGGATCCGGCCTCGGTAACCGAGCTGCCCCGCATCCCGGACAGCTTTATCCCGCTTATGGGAGTCAGCTCGGTGGGTTACCTGGCGGGAAAGGTCACCAGAAAGCCGGGGCCGAATATCAGCCGGGTAGTCAAGACCGCCGATGCCGCAGCCCCCATGACCTTACGCATTCTGGGTGAAAATTTGTCACCCAAGGCCCAGGTAACGATAAACGGTACGCTGCTGCAGACGGAAGAGGTTTCCGCCGTTCCCGCGGCGCGCCCGGACCCGGAATTCGTCACGGAACTGATTGTCACTCCGGCCATCATAACTCTCACAGATGCCGATACTGTTGCGGTGAAGATCGTCAACCCCGACGGCCAGAGCGCGGAGATATAAACAGTAACCGCGGCCACGCTCAACAATAATGATGAGCCGATGCCTGGGATAACAAGAGATAAAGCTGAGTTGAGCAGCTTGTCTGCTCAAACGAAACTTATACCCTTGCGGTATAGTCAACAGATTCTGCAAACGGTTTTTACCAGAAAAAAGGAGATGGGCATGGGTACAGAAAATATCAAAACAACCGAGTCGCAGCCCGCTGCGCAGGAATTGACGGCCGCTTTGCAAAAGAGCGTTGGGCCGATTCTTGCGCAGCTCTTTAAAAAAATAAAAATTAATCAAGTCAGGGCGGAATCAGGCAGCATTGCGGATCTTGATGTCGACAAGGTGATACTGGGAGATGCCACCATCAATAAAATCATTCTCACCGGAACATCGGCCAAGCTCAAAGGGGCTCAGGCTTTTTTGCAAAACGTGAGAATGGTGCTGCAGCTTAAATTCACCCTGCAGTGGAAAGTCGATCTGGGCTGGCTCGGGAGTTGGGACGGCACCAACGATCTCGGCTCATTGCCGTTCGGCATGGATCTGGGGAATATCAGTATTCCATCACTTGCCAACATCGACATGAACATTCCAAGCATGTCGGTTGACAATGTCAAGGCCCAGCTCAGTCCCATCAACAATCTCGATCTGGCGGGCGCCAGGATCAAAAAAATTTCCGCCAGGGAGACGGAGATTCCCGCGGAGGCTTTCGGACTCAGCGGCATCGGCATCGGCAGTGCCAGTATAAAAAATCTGTCGGTGCCGAAGACCGCCACCGAGGCCGTGAGCATCGAGGAATTTACCCCCAATGCCGCGGTGGTTTTGCCTGGGGTGGAATTGGCGAATGTGCAAATTCCTTCGGCACGGGTGGACAACGTCAACACCGGGGGATTTAATTTTATGGCCCAGGCCTCTTCCCGGAGTATCGGGGCGGATCTGGGCATTCTCGCGATCAAGCTGATCGTGACTCCCATCGTGCATATGGATGTCGGCACCATGACCATCCAGGACGTCGTCCTGGCGGCAACTGCCAGTAAGTTACAGGTGCAAGACATCCAGCTGCCTGTCACTATACGCGGAATCAACTTGAAAAACATGGTATTGCAAACTGTGGATATCGGCGAAATTGCAATGTAACATTCGGAAAGGAGCACTGAAATGGCAGAATCAACTCGGCAGGATTTTGAAGCTCTCTGGCAGGAAAGCATCCGCCTTCCGGCACATAAGGAGGTCTCGCTGGAAAAGATCAAGGTTGATCTCTCGATCACCGATCTGATGGATCGCTATCTGCTGTTCTCCAAACAGGCGGTCGCCCAGGGTCAAATGAAAAGCGATCTGCTCGAAAAGCTCACCGCGCAAACCGAAGCATACAAGGAGGCCCTCTCCAGCATCGATAATGATCTGATACAGCAGCTGGCGAGGAAACATATCAACCGTCTGCTCGGCAAGGATTGATCAGGGGCTTAACCGCTCTTCACGCCCCGAGGCGGCACACCGGAATTACTGCTATCGTGCTAGTTTCACCGATCAATCATGGAGGCCTTCCGAATGAGTGACCACCCAGACCAACGAATTGAACTGAGCGGCGTTGAAAAAGCCGTGCTGGTTGAGAGAAAAGCTACCTGCCCGTTTATCGGCAGCGCCGTTGCCCAGGGCCTGCTTGCCGTGCGAAACGATATCATGGACCCGCTGGCCAGTATCGAGGAGGTGAGAAAATTGGGCAACAGCGGCGGGGGTGATCTCGGGGACCTGCTCGCCCTGTTTGCGGCCGGCAATCATCGGTTCATGCGGGGAAACTCCGCAAGGCTGGACCAGCTTGTGCCGGACGGCCTGTTTTCGCTGGAATTCCCCGGTTCGCAGGGTTCCCATCCGGGGCACAGCGGGATCCTCCAGGGAGATCCGGCCATCCCTGGTTCAGGCCGCCTGAGCGAGACGGATTTTGTCCGGCTGACAAGCCGGGCAAGGCAGGGGTGGATCACACGCTCGGAGGTTGGGGGCTTCATTGCGGAAAATCTGCGCAGGGACCCAAAGGCAAAGGTGTTCGGCAAAAAAACAAGCGCTCTGCTGGCGGGTGATCTGGCTGGATTTGCGGAAACCATTGGCCCGGCCCTGCTGAGCAAACTCTGCGGTTCCGGTGCGGAGGCGCGCACGGACCACCGGAATCTGGAGGAAAAACTCACCAGGCTCCTCGGGGAGGACAATCTGGTGGGATCCGCCGGGGAGTTTGGCCTGCTCTTTGCGTTTCTGGCCCACAGGCCGGGCGCCCGGGAAATCGACGGCGAACCCGCGGTCAGTGTACCTGACCTCACGGCCATGTTTGTGGACAAGCGCCTGCCCGACGGCTGGGAGAGCTGGCAGAAAACCCGGATCGACTGGGTAAAGCATACCACCGGCTTACTGATCAGCGCGGGCAGGCAATACCGGGCACTCAAGCGAAATCGCTGATGCCCGTTAGCGCCGGGCACTTGTCCCTGGGTAATTTTGCCGGATTAAAAGCGGAAATGCAATTCCTCCGGAATTTTCCGGGTTACAGATACCAAGCAAGATGAGGTGAATATGGCAAAACAAGTTCTGATAATCCACGGCTGGAGCGATACCTCAAAGTCCTTTCTCCCATTAGCCGGCTTTCTCAGTAAGCATGGCTATGAACCAAAGCTTCTCAGGTTCGGTGACTACATTTCCAAGGATGACGATGTGCGGATCGAGGATGTAGCAAAACGCATGGGAGAAGTCATTGACGCTATGATTAAGTCCGGTGAGCTCGACAAATCGTTTGATATGGTCGTGCACAGCACCGGCGGCCTGGTCGTCCGCGCCTGGCTGACCTCCTGGTATCGAGGCGCAGCCGATCTCTGCCCCCTCAAGCGGCTGGTCATGCTGGGGCCGGCCAACTATGGCTCCAAGCTTGCCGCCGCAGGGAAGAGCTTCCTGGGCCGGATCGTCAAAGGTTACGACAACTGGTTCCAGTCCGGTCAAGCGATGCTTAATGATCTGGAGCTTGCCAGTGGGTACCAGTGGGAGCTTGCCCGGCGGGACATTCTCATCGCTCCGGGTGGCAATTCAGCCCGCTATTACGGTGAGAACCTGGTCTGGCCGTTCGTGATCGCCGGCACCCACCCCTACGCCAACCTCCTCAGACAGATCGTTAACGAAGACGGCAGCGACGGAACCGTCAGGGTCTGTGCCGCCAACCTCAACGCCCGCGGCGTAACCATCGACTTTCGGGAAAATAACCCCGAAAAGCTGTTCACCGAGTGGGGTTCGCGACTGGAATGTGAGGTGCCGCTGGCCGTGCTGCCGACCCGCACTCACAGTTCAATCATCGATCCGGACCGTCAAGACGGGGACAACAAAGAAAACATCGTCGAATCTCCGGAAGAACAAGCGGTTCTTGGCAACTTGATTCTCGAGGCGCTGGGTTGTGTTGATTTCAAGGAGTACCAGGCCATCCAGGGGAAATGGCAGCAGCTCACCGAACAAACGGCAACCCTGCGCAACGCACCCCCGGAGGGGGCAAGGGCCGAGTACTACCATCAATACCTGCAGATCAACTCTCATGTTGTGGATGATTACGGCATCCACGTTAATGACTATTTCCTTGAGTTTTTTTCCAACATCTCCAAGAGGCACGACGATGCCAACGCCTATCTGCATGCGAACGTCATAGAGGACGTGAAGAAGAACAGCATCAGTGAAGCCTTGCGTAACCTGTATTTTGATCGCACGGACCTTTATGAAGGCTACTACGCCCTCCTGCCGAATAAAACAGATCCGACGTTGTTCATGTCCATCTCGGCGGCTTCACCCGGCAAGAATATCAACTATTTTGAGCGGGAAAAGACCGGGGCCGAACAATGGATCCCCATGCATTTGCAAGGCACGGAAACGAGCCGGTGGCTCAAGCGCAACACCACCCACTTCGTGGAGATAATCATCCCGCGCAGACCAGGCAGCGACGTCTTCAGGCTTACAAACTTCACCAAACTGGTGAAAAACATTTAATTCAACTTTTTGAGTTGTGGTAAGATGTTGAAATTAAATGATATCCTCATGGTCCCCGCAGCTTGTTTCCAGAGAATTCAGAAGCCAGAATAAAACGTAATAAAATCAACCATTCTGAATTCTGTCTCCTATCTCCTGAATTCCCATGACGGAGATCAGAGCAGCAACTATGTCACAAAAATATCGTTATTTCGACAAAATAGATTAAGTCAGAAAGTCGAGATTTAAGAACCCGCCTTGGTCTATTTTACCGAGATAACGGTATGTGGTGCATAGCTGCCTCCCCGCTCTCCGCCGTTGGCCTGCAGGGGTCAGGAGTCAATAAGCCGCTGTAATCTTTTTTACCTTTTATTGGCTGCCTTCCGACCCCGGCAGGCTGAATTCGCGGGAGTCACCGTTTCCACCGCCACTGCCCCCTGTCCCGCCCTGGATTCTTCTGATCAGGCCATAGGCATGCCACGTTATCTCCGGGCTGGTGGCAAGCAGTACCCGGCTGCCGGAATTGGCCTGGGCCAGGGGACGGCCGTCTGCTGTGGTAACCTCCAGCAGCTCAAAGGGCACATTCTTTAAGCCGGCCGCCATATATTCCAGCCGCTCGCCGGGCCTGATCCGGTTGCGCACCTCAACCAGGGGACGGCCCCCCGGTTCCAGCACAATGGCCGCCGGCACATAGGTCTGATCCACCACCGCCCCGCTGTAACACATGTCATCCTCCTGCGGCGCGCCGTCAATAAAATTCTCCGTGTAGCCCCTGGTGCCGAGCTTGGTGATCTCTTCCATAAAAACCTGGGGCATGGCCACCGGGGCGCCGGGGGCTTCTTCCAAGCAGCGATAAACATGATCCAGGGCCGCCCGGTAAATGCGGACAATGCCGCCGGCATAATAGATGCCCTTCATCCTGCCTTCAATCTTGATCGAATCCACCCCGGCCGCGACGATTTCCGGCAAGCGGTTGAGCAGGCAGAGATCCTTGCTGTTGAAGATATAGGTGCCGCGGCCATCCTCTTCCACCGGGAAAAACTGGCCCGGTCTTTTTTCCTCCTGCAAATGGTAATCATAGCGGCAGGGATGGGCGCAATTGCCCTGATTGGCATCCCGGCCGGTGAGATAGAGGCTGAGCAGGCAGCGGCCGGAATAGGAAATGCACAGCGCCCCGTGGACAAAGACCTCTATCTTGGCCGCTACCCCTTCCCTGATCTCCCGGATCTCGGCCAGGGTCAGCTCCCGGGCCAGATTGAGCCGGGAAACCCCCTGCTCCTGCCAAAAAAGGGCGCTTGCCGCATTGGTCACATTGGCCTGGGTGGAAAGATGGATGGACAGGTCCGGCACCACCTTCCTGGCCACCCGCAGCACCCCGGGGTCTGAGATGATCAGCCCGTCCACCCCGATTTCCGCCAGGCGCGCGAGATATGCGGGAAGTCTCACCAGATCCCGGTTATGGGCAAAGATGTTGACCGTGACAAAAACCCGCACCTGCCGGGCATGGGCAAAAACCACGGCCTGCTGCAGGTCGTCTTCGGAAAAATTGGTGGCATGGGCCCGCAGGCTGAACTCCTTGCCGCCCAGATAAACGGCATCGGCCCCATAATGGATGACCGTGCGCAGTTTCTCGAGACTGCCGGCCGGGGCAAGCAGCTCGCAGCGGGGCCTGTTATGCTTATCTATGGATAGGTTCACGATTATCTTTGGTCCGGTTTAAAAGGGCAAGAGGTCCGTAAAGAGACCTGCTCCGTTAAAAAAATGTTGACTGGTTCAAGCCTAAACTGGTTGAATGGAGTCTTTTCCGAACCAGATTAACCTTTTTCTTCTGATGCTTCAATGGCTGAAAAAATTGCCGTTGCCATGAGCGGCGGGGTCGACAGCACGGTATGCGCGGCACTGCTTGCGAAACACCATGAAGTGCACGGGTTTTTCATGAACCTCGGCCTGCCGGACCAGGAGGAACAGATCGCCCGGGTGGGCCGGGTGGCCGAGCGGCTGGCCATCCGCCTGGAGGTGGTTGACCTGGCCGAGGTCTTCGCCAAAGAGATCATCGACTATTTCTGCCGGAGCTATGGGGCGGGCATCACGCCCAATCCCTGCGTGGTCTGCAATCCCCGCATCAAGTTCGGCAGACTGCTGGAAGCGGTACGCGCCCGGGGCATCGACCACATGGCCACCGGCCATTATGTGCGCGTCACCCATGACCACAAGGGCAGTCATCTGCGGCAAGGCCTGGACCACAGAAAAGACCAGTCCTATTTTCTCTGCGGCCTCAGCCGGAAGCAGCTGCAGCACCTGGTTTTTCCCCTGGGCGCACTTAGCAAGGATGAGGTCTACCGCCTGGCCGGCGAATTTGGTTTTGACCACCGCCCCAGTGCGGAAAGCCAGGATGTCTGTTTTTTAAAAAACATGGGCCCCGGCGATCTGCTGAAAAGAAAGACAGATTGCGCAAAAGGTGATATTGTCACGCAAAATGGCAAAAAGGTCGGCAGCCACGAGGGGGTTTTTCACTACACCATCGGCCAGCGACGGGGGCTTGGCGTCTGCGACAGCACCCCTTTTTATGTCACCGCACTCGATGCGGCAAAAAAACAGGTCATCGTGGGCAAGGAGGCGGACCTGTGGCACCATGAGCTGTTGGTGCGGACCGTCAACTGGATCTCCGGGATTGCCCCACAGCTGCCCGCGCGCCTGGCGGTGAAGATCCGCTACCGGCATCAGGCTGCCCCGGCGGAACTCTCCCGGGAAGGGGAGCTGCTCCGGGTGGTTTTTGCAGAGGCCCAGCGGGCCATCACCCCGGGACAGTTTGCCGTTTTCTATGAGAATGATGAGGTCATCGGCGGCGGAGAGATTGTGACACAACTTCCCGCCTCGCTGTAACCAGAAAGTTGAGGATTGCCGGCAAGGCATGACAGCAAAAAAGAAGCGCATAAAGGTGGCGCTGACCACCCTGGGATGCAAGGTTAACCAGTTTGAGTCCGCCTCCTTTCTCACAGGCCTTACGGAGCGGGGTGCGGAAATCGTGCCCTTTTCCCACCGGGCGGACGTCTATATCATAAATACCTGCGCCGTGACCGGCAAGGCCGGGGCCCAGTCCCGGCAGATGATCCGCAGGGCGCTGAAGACCAACAGCAAGGCGCGGCTGGTGGTTACCGGCTGTTATGCCCAGGTGGCCACCCAGCAGGTGCTGGAGATCGGCGACTGGTCTCTCTGCATTGTCGGCAACGGTTACAAGCACCGGCTGGTGGACATCGCCTTGGCGGAAAAGCACTGCGACCTGGAAATGCACATGGGGGATATCGGCAGCAGAAAAAAAATCTGCCCCCTGCCCGTCCTGCATTTCCCGGACGACCGCACCCGGGCCTTCCTGAAAATCCAGGACGGCTGCAACAGCTTCTGCTCCTACTGCATCGTGCCCTATGCCAGGGGCCGCAGCCGCAGCCTGCCGGTTGACGCCTGCTTAGAGCAGATCAGGGTGTTTGCCGCGGGCGGCTACAAGGAAATCGTGCTCACCGGCATTCATGTGGGCATGTATGGCCTTGATCTCGAGCCGCCGACCCGGCTGGTTGATTTCATCGATCTGGCCACAACAGGCTTTCCGGCCATCCGTTTCCGGCTAAGCTCCCTGGAGCCCGGCGAGGTGCAGGAGGAAATCCTTGACCTCATGGCCGCCCGGCCCAACTTCATGCCCCATCTGCATATTCCCCTGCAGAGCGGCGACGACCGCATCCTCAAGGAAATGAACCGCCGCTACCAGGCCGGTGATTTTGCCCGGCTGATCAAACGGGTCAGGGAGAAAATCCCCCATGCGGCCATCGGGGTGGATGTGCTGGTCGGCTTTCCCAATGAAGACGAGGAGGCCTTTGCCAATACCTACGCGCTGCTTGAGGGCCTGCCGGTGACCTATCTCCATGTCTTTCCTTACTCGAAAAGGCCGGGGACCGTGGCGGCGGGCCTGATTAATCAGATAGCAGGTCCGGTAAAGGATGATAGGGTGGCGCGGCTGCGCCGGCTCAGCGACCAGAAAAAAGCAGCATTTTACCAGCAGCACCTCGGCACCACCCAGCGGGTGCTGGCGGAAAATAAAAACAACCGTTACCGGCTCATGCGGGGTTTTACGGAAAATTACATCCCCGTTCTCTTCCCGGCACAGGAGAACATGAGCAACCAGATTGTTGCCGTCTTCCTTGACCGGTTGGAAGACGGCATTGTTTTCGGGCGGACAGTATGATCGGAGAAATTATCGCAATCGGCAATGAACTGACTTCCGGCAGGATCCTCAATTCAACCAGCTATTTTGCGGCCAGCCATCTCTATGCCGCGGGCCACGAGATCGCCGCCATGGCCACCATCGGCGACGAGCCGCAGATGATCGGCAAGGCCCTGCGGGAAAGCGTTGAACGGGCGGATTTTGTCGTGGTCACCGGCGGGCTCGGCCCCACCAACGACGACATGACCAATGCCGCGGTGGCCGACGCCTTGAACCTGCCCACCATCCTTTATCCGGAGATTTTTGACAAAATCAAACAGTCCCAGTCGTTTAAGGAGATGCCCTCCCTGGAGAAACTGGCCTGGCTGCCGTCAGGCGCGGAAATCCTCAAACCGGGGGACAAGATCGCCGGCTATCTGCTGGTCTACCATGAAAAACCGATCTTTTTCCTGCCCGGCGTCCCCCACCAGATGCGGGAACTGATGCTGGACCGGGTCATTCCCCGGCTGGCCAGCTGGGGCGGCAACAACATCTCCCTGGTAAAGCAGAAGGTGTTCAAGGTCTTCGGCCTGCCCGAGCCGATGCTGCAGGAAATGCTGGGCGATCTGGAAAAAAGCAATCAGCAACTGCGCATCGGCTACTATCCCAATGCGGCCGAGGTGCATCTCAGCCTGACGGTGCGCGGCAGGACCCACGAAGAAACCGAAGCCCAGTTCAGCCAGGGGGAATCCGCCATCAGAAAGATCCTCGGCTGCTGCATCTACACCGATGACGGCGACACCCTGGAGGCAATTGTCGGCCGAAGCCTCAAAGAGCAGAAGAAGACCCTGGCCCTGGCGGAATCCTGCACCGGCGGCCTGCTGGCCCACCATATCACCCTCATTGCCGGCAGCTCCGATTATTTTCTCGGCGGCATCGTCGCCTACGCCAACAGAGTCAAGGAAGAGATCCTGCACGTCAGAACGGATACCCTGGAAACATATGGCGCCGTCAGCCAGGAAACAGCCAGGGAAATGGCGCTTGGGGTAAAAAAAATCACCGGCGCCGGCCTGGCCCTGGCCATCACCGGCATTGCCGGGCCTGATGGCGGTTCCCCGGAAAAACCGGTGGGCACGGTCTGCTTTGCCGTGGCCAACCGGGGCACCACCCTTTCCTTCCGGTTTCACTTCACCGGTAACCGGAATACGGTGCAAACCAAAGCCGCCATGACCGGGCTTGATCTTTTACGCCGCCATCTGCATGGTCTTGACTTTATCGATAGCGGCTGGTAGTGATGGATGTTTCATGCTGGCTTGCGTACCGGCATGGAAATGAAGGAGTGCAAACGGCACGATGAAACAGATGAACACTTGGAGTTACTACCCTTTAGACAGTTTAGGCACTTTAGATACTTTAAGTACTTTAGGCATTTTATAGCAGGAGCATAGACAATGACCATCTCAGAAGGAAAAAGCAAAACCCTTGATACAGCGATTCTGCAGATACATAAACAATTCGGCAAAGGGTCGATCATGCGTCTTGGCTCCGCCGATACCGAGGCCGTCCCGGTCATCTCCACCGGCGCGCTGAGCCTGGATATCGCCACCGGCGTCGGCGGCTTTCCCAGGGGCAGGATCGCGGAAATTTACGGCCCGGAATCGTCGGGTAAAACCACCCTGGCCCTGCATCTCATTGCCGAGGCCCAGAAGGCGGGGGGCACCGCGGCCTTTATCGACGCCGAGCATGCCCTGGATATCCACTACGCCGATCGCCTGGGGGTCAACACGGACGACCTGCTGGTCTCCCAGCCGGACTACGGCGAGCAGGCCCTGGAGATTGCCGAAATCCTGATCCGCAGCGGCTCGGTTGACGTGATTGTCATTGACTCGGTGGCCGCCCTGGTACCCAAGGCGGAGATAGACGGCAACATCGGCGATTCCCACATGGGACTGCAGGCCCGGCTCATGTCGCAAACCATGCGCAAACTGACCGGCATCCTGAAAAAAAGCAACACGGCAATGGTCTTTATCAATCAGATCCGCATGAAAATCGGCGTCATGTTCGGCAACCCGGAAACCACCACCGGCGGCACCGCCCTTAAATTCTATTCCACCATGCGTTTTGACATCCGCAAACAGGCAGCCATCAAGGATGGCCAGGATGTCATCGGTAACCGCACCAAGGTAAAAATCGTCAAAAACAAGGTTGCGCCCCCATTTAAAGAGGCAGAGTTTGACATCGTCTACGGCGAAGGCATCTCCAGGGCCGGCGATCTGCTTGATCTGGCCGCGAACCTGAACATCATTGAAAAAAGCGGGGCCTGGTACTCTTACAGCAACGAACGGATCGGCCAGGGCCGGGAAAATGCCAAGGAGTACCTGAAGGAACACCCGGAGATGATGGCGGAGATAGACCGCAAGGTCCGCCAGGGCTTTGGACTGCCCGTGCCAGGGGAGACAAAGGCGGAAGTAAAACCCGCTCCGCCGGAAACCGTCTGATTGCTTCAAATGAGCCGCGGCCCCGGCCTGCGCGATGATTTTTATCGTGGAGCGCACCGCCGCGTTCCGCCCAGACACCATCCATTAACAATAGCTAAAGCACCACACCGATATGACTGGAAACGACATTCGCCAAAAATTTCTGACCTACTTTGCGGACCAGGGCCATACCCTAGTTGACAGCTCCGCCCTGGTTCCCCATGAAGACCCCACCCTGCTGTTCACTAATGCCGGCATGGTGCAGTTCAAACGGCTGTTCACCGGCGAGGAAAAACGCGGCTACACCCGGGCCGCCACCTGCCAGCGCTGCGTCAGGGCCGGGGGCAAGCACAATGACCTGGACAATGTGGGTTATACGGCCCGGCATCACACCTTTTTCGAGATGCTGGGCAATTTTTCCTTTGGCGACTATTTCAAAAAGGACGCCATCTTTTACGGCTGGGACTTTCTCACCAGGGTGCTCGGCCTGTCCCCGGAAAACCTGTGGGTTTCCGTGTATGAGGATGACGATGAGGCATACCGGCTCTGGGAAAAAATTGAGGATCTGCCCAAGGGGCGTATCCTCCGTTTAGGGGCAAAAGACAATTTCTGGGCCATGGGTGACACCGGCCCCTGCGGCCCCTGTTCCGAAATCCATATCGACCAGGGCCGGGAGGTTGGCTGCGGCCGGCCGGATTGCGCGGTGGGCTGCGACTGTGACCGTTTCCTGGAACTGTGGAATCTTGTTTTCATGCAGTTTGAACGCAGTGAGGACGGCACCATGACCCCGCTGCCCAAACCAAGCATTGATACGGGCATGGGGCTGGAGCGCATCGCCGCGGTTATTCAGGGCAAGCACAGCAACTATGAGTCCGACCTGTTCACCCCGATCATTGATACCATTGCCGGGGTGGCCGGCACCCGCTACGGCGCAAACGACCGCACCGACACCGCCCTGCGCGTCATCGCCGATCACTGCCGCACCACCGCCTTCCTGGTGGCGGATGGCGTACTGCCAGCCAATGAAGGCCGGGGCTATGTGCTGCGGCGCATCATGCGGCGGGCCATCCGCTTCGGCCGTTCCCTCGGTTTAACCAGGCCGTTCCTGAGCACCGTCACCAGCAGGGTGGTAGCGGAGATGTCCCCGGCCTATCCCCACCTCCATGACGCGGTCAAACTGCTGGAGCAGGTGGTCAACAAAGAGGAGGAACGGTTTCTGGAAACCCTGGGCAACGGCCTGGAAATGCTAGGCAAGGAAATCCATCGCCTGAAAAAGGAAAAGATAAAGATCATCGATGGTGAATTCATCTTCAAACTCTACGACACCTTCGGCTTTCCGGTGGATATCGTCAGGGACGTGTCCATTGAAGAGGGATACGGCATTGACGAGGCCGGCTACCATAAAGCCATGGAGGCGCAAAAGGCGCAATCCCGCAAATCCTGGAAAGGAAGCGGACTGGCGGAACTCGGCTCAGGGCTGCGCCAGCTCGGCACCAGCGGGGTAAAGAGCCGCTTTGTCGGCTACACAACCCGGCGGCGGCAATCAACCCTGATCGCCATCATCAATGAACAGGGAGAGAGCAGCGGGCAGGCCGCCAAGGGGGAGAAGGTGCTGCTGGTCACCGCCGAAACGCCCTTTTACGCCGAGTCGGGCGGCCAGATCGGCGACCAGGGGGAAATCACCGGACCATCAGGCCAGGCCAAGGTGGTCAACACGGTGCAGGCCGGTGACGGCCTCATTCTGCACCAGGCGGAAATGATTGAGGGCGCCATGGCCTGCAATGATGTGGTGGAGCTTGCCGTACACGAGTCCCGGAGACAGGCCATCGCCTGCAATCACACCGCCACCCATCTCCTGCAGGCAGCCCTGAGACAGGTGCTGGGGGATCATGTCAAGCAGTCCGGCTCCCTGGTTGAGGCGGACAGGCTCCGTTTTGACTTCACCCATTTCTCGCCGCTGTCCCCGGAAGAAATCCAAGAAATCGAGTCCATCGCCAATGGGGCGATTCGCGCCAACACCCCGTTGTGCATCGACAATCTGACCAAAGAGGAGGCCATCAAGTCCGGCGCCACCGCCCTGTTCGGCGAGAAATACGGCGACACGGTGCGGGTGGTGACCATTGACCGCTTCAGCAAGGAACTCTGCGGCGGCACCCATGTACAGGCCACCGGGGAAATCGGACTGCTGAAGATTGTCTCGGAAACAGGCATCGCCGCCGGCGTGCGCCGCATTGAAGCGGTAAGCGGCCGGGAGGCATTTGCCCGATTTCAGCAGGAAGATGAAAAGCTGACCGCCCTGGCCGGGCTGCTGCGTTGCGCGCCTGATGAGGCCGCGGGCAGAATCGAAAAACTCCTGGCCCGGGTCAGGGAGCTGGAAAAAGAGGTGGGCCAACTGCACGCGAGGCTCTCGCTGGCAAACCTTGATACACTTATTGACGGCGCCAGGACGGTAAAAAATATCAGGGTGGTGGCCGCGCAGATCCCCCTTGATTCAGCGAAAACCATGCGAGAGGTTGGTGACCGGGTGCGCGACAAACTGGGCAGCGGCGTGGCCGTGCTGGGCGGCGTGCTCAATGGCAAGGTATCGCTTCTGGTCATGGTCAGCAAGGATCTGACCGGAACCATCCAGGCGGGCACTATCATCAAAGAGGTGGCCCAGCTGGTTGGCGGCGGGGGAGGGGGGCGCCCGGATATGGCCCAGGCAGGCGGCACCATGCCCGATAAACTGCCCCAGGCCCTGCAGGCGGTATTCGCCATCATCGAAAAGCTGCTGCCATGAAGGTCAGGTTCCGGCAAATAAAAGCGTAACAATGTGATACAAAATTCATTTTTTGCAAACTAACATAGTAACTATTCAAGATTTTGCGCGGAAGATAATACCAAAATATTGGCTTAAAAAAAGTTGACAGCCAAAAAAGAATGTAGTAGACAACTCCATGTTTAAATGAAGCCCGATTCATTTTAAAGCAGAAACCATAAATCATTAAGTTATTCAATAGTAAGGGGGCGCTAAATGATTACAGTTGACATCACCATGCCGATCCACATCCTGAACATTTTGTTTCTGATTGTGGTTCTCAATGCAGTTCTTTACCGCCCTGTGAGACGAATACTTGCAGAGCGGAAACAGAAGATTGCTGACTTAAACACCGATGTGGACACGTTTAACAAGAATGCCAAATTAAGGGCGGAACAGTTTGACCAAAAATTCAGGGATGCAAGGCGGAAAGCCAAGGCTGAATTTGATGCGGCAAGAAATGAAGCTCAGGCGGCAGGTACGGAAAAACTGCAGCAGATTAAAAGCGAATCTGACAAGGCAAAAGCTGCTCAGCTTGGCACCGTTGCTTCGGAAGTGAAAGCTGCTGAACAGGCTTTGAAGGCACAGGTTGAAAGCTTTGCGACAGACATGGCCGGTAAGGTACTCGGGAGGGCTCTCTAAAATGAAAAACAACAAGAGGTGGTCAAAGATTGCATTAACCGCTTTGGCACTTGCGGCTGTTATCGGGACAGCAGGAATCATTTACGCATCAGGCGGTGACCCGCATGCGGTAGAGGCGGCTGGGCATGCTGCGGAAGCGGCGGGAGAGGCACATGGCGCCTCATCCATGACTGGTCCGCATGGCGCTCTGTCCCCGGCGAAACTGAAGGATTTCGGTTGGAGGGTGATGAACTTTGCCGCTCTGCTGGTAATCCTGATAAAATTCGTGAAAAAACCCTTGGCTGACGCCTTGAAAGGCAGGCAGCAGGGCATTGCGGCAGAGTTTGAAGACCTTGAGACCCGCCGTGCCGATGCGGAACGGAACTACAAAGAATATGAAACCAGACTCGCCGGCATTGATGACGAGCTGAAAAGTATGGTGGAAAAGGCCATCGCCCAGGGCCAGGTGGAAAAAACGCGGATTATTGAAGAAGCAAACCGGGCTGCCGAGGGCATTAAACGCCAGGCTGAAATGGCTGTACAGAATGAAATTGCCGAAGCCAAACGCCGCCTGAAAACAGAAATCGCCGAACAGGCGGCAATCATGGCGGAAGCAATCATCAAAAAGAATCTCCAGGACACAGACCAGAACAAACTGGTTGAGGATTACCTGACCAAGTTGGGAGGTTTGCAAAAATGAAAAATGATATTCTGGCCAAACGTTACGCCAAGGCCTTGTTTATTGTTGGCAAAGAAGAAAATGCCTTGGATGATTATGCCAAGACACTGAAAGAATTTGCGGAGCTCTATACGACATTACCCGAGGTTCGCGATGGTTTGACAAACAGGATATATCCGGCCGACGTTCGCGAGAAGGTCATGTTTGAAATCGTAAAAAATGCGGGTGTCTCCCAGATCATGGGAAACTTCCTCAATTTACTGGCCCAGAAAAACAGGGCCAATGTACTGCCTGAAATAGCTGCGTCATTTCAGGGCATGGTTGATGTGGAAAGAAACGTCTGCCAGGGAATCGTGATCACAGCCAAGGCTCTTGAGCCTGCGCTATTGGATAAGGCAAAGCAAACATTGGAAAAGATAACAGGCAAGCAGGTTGTTTTGAAGACCCAGATTGATACAGCCATTATAGGCGGTATGATCGCCAAAGTCGGTGATATCATTTTGGATGGCAGCATCAAAACGCAGCTTGAGGGTTTAAAAGAGTCCATTAAAGGGAGTGAATAGGCAATGCAAATTAAAGCTGAAGAAATCAGTCAGATTATCAAGGGGCAGATCAAAGACTACGAAACGAAAGTTGATCTGAGTGAAACTGGAACCGTAATTTCAGTTGGTGATGGTATTGCGCGTGTCCATGGTGTTGAAAAATGCATGGCTATGGAGCTTCTGGAGTTTCCGAACGGAATCCTCGGCCTCGCCCTGAACCTGGAACAGGACAATGTTGGTTGCGCCATATTCGGTGAAGTCAGGTACATCAAAGAAGGCGATATCGTCAAGAGAACCGGCAGAATCGCCGAGGTACCTGTAGGACCTGAAGTTGAAGGCAGGGTAATTGATGGTGTTGGTAAACCCATTGACGGCCAGGGCCCGATCAACGCCAAAAAATTCTCAAAAATGGAAGTTCTGGCCCCTGGTGTTATCGCCAGAAAAGGTGTGCATGAACCCTGCTATACCGGCAGCAAGGCGGTTGACGCCATGACCCCGGTTGGCCGCGGACAGCGCGAGCTGGTCATCGGTGACCGTCAGATCGGCAAAACCGCACTGTGTGTTGATGCAATCATTGCCCAGAAAGAAACGGATGTTCACTGCATTTACGTGGCCATCGGCCAAAAAAAATCAACCGTGGCTCTGGTTGTTGAGGCCCTGAGAAAACATGGCGCCATGGAATACACCACCGTGGTTGCCGCCTGTGCCTCCGACCCTGCACCTATGCAGTACGTGGCCGCCTTCACCGGTTGCGCCATCGGCGAGTATTACCGGGACAACGGCATGCACGCCCTGATCATTTACGATGATCTTTCCAAACAGGCTGTATCCTATCGTGAGTTGTCCCTGCTGCTTCGCCGCCCACCAGGACGTGAGGCGTACCCTGGCGACATTTTCTTTAACCATTCACGTCTGCTGGAACGTGCCTCCAAAGTTAACGACGCCCTTGGCGCAGGATCGCTGACCGCTCTGCCCATCATCGAGACCCAGGCCGGTGACGTTTCCGCCTTTATTCCCACCAACGTTATTTCCATTACCGACGGCCAGGTATATCTGGAACCGAACCTGTTTTTCTCAGGTGTCCGTCCGGCTATTAACGTTGGTCTTTCCGTATCAAGGGTTGGTGGTGCTGCTCAGGTAAAGGCCATGAAACAGGTTGCCGGTACGCTTCGTCTCGACCTTGCTCAGTATCGTGAACTTGCCGCGTTTGCCGGCTTCGGTTCGGATCTTGACGCTGCGACCCAGGCTCAGCTGACCCGCGGCGCGCGTCTGGTTGAAATTCTGAAACAACCCCAGTACCAGCCACTGCCCATGGAAAAACAGGTAACCATTATCTTCGCCGGCACCAAGGGATATCTTGATAAACTGCCGCTCGACACCCTGGCTGATTACGAACAGGATCTTTACACCTACGTGGCGAGCAACGATCCTGCCATATTTGATACCTTGAAGGAAAAGAAGATCATCGACAAGGCCCTTGAGGAAAAAATGCACAGCACCATCAAGGCCTTCACTGAGACGTTCAAGGCATCTAAAGGAATTCAATAAATCTGGAGTAACGAGTCATGCCGAGTCTAAAAGATGTCAAAACGAAGATAGCTGGTGTCAAGAAGACAGCCCAGATCACCAAGGCGATGAACATGGTTTCATCGGCCAGGTTGCGGGGCGCCCAGCTGAAGATGGAGGCTTTTCGCCCATATGCCGGGAAATTCGATGAAGCGCTGCGCACCATCAGCGGCAATATGAAGTCCGGTGAGTTTGCCTTAATGCAGTCCCGGGAGGTAAAAACTGTCGAGATACTTATCGTTACATCTGATCGAGGCCTGTGCGGCAGCTTCAACTCGAATATCATCAAAATGGCTGAAAGGCTGATGAAAAAGTATGAGGCCGCCGGGAAAAAAGTTACCCTCGTCTGTGTCGGTAAAAAGGCAAACCGGTACTTTCGCAAGACCGGAAAAGTTCGTGAAAAACACGTTGATATCATGGGCAACTTCCAGATGTTCAATGCCCGGGCGATTGCCCAGGATGTAGCAGCAAATTTTATCGCAGGCGGATCTGATGAAGTACAGCTTGTCTTTGGCAGCTTCAAAAGCATTGCAAGACAGTTACCAAAAACAACGCATTTCCTGCCGGTAAAATCTGTTGCCGCAGAAGAAGGGGCAGCCGTCGAAACCAAACAGGCCGGTGACTATATCTATGAGCCTAGCCCAGAGGAAATTATGGAAGTGCTTCTTCCTCTGTACACTAATGTTATGGTTTACAACGCCATGCTTGAGGTCGGTGCCAGTGAACATGCCGCCCGTATGACGGCCATGGACAATGCTACCAAAGCTTGTAAAGATATCATCAGTAACCTGACAATGGTATACAACAAGGCACGCCAGTCAGCAATTACCGGCGAGCTCATGGATATTGTAGGTGGTGCTGAAGCACTGAAAGGATAATACTAAATTTCGGAGTGGAGGGCACCCACCTCTTAAACGGAGAATTTTCAAGCTGCTGAGGAGGCAATTAGCCATATGAGTAATAAAAATGTAGGAAAAATTGTCCAGGTTATCGGACCGTGTGTTGACGTTGAATTTGAACAGGGATTTCTCCCTAAAATTATGAATGCTCTTTTTGTATCCAACAAGGGCATCAACGATGTGCCGGATAATCTGGTTATCGAAGTAGCCCAGCATCTCGGCGATAATGTTTGCCGTTGTATTGCTATGGATCAAACAGACGGCCTCGAGCGCGGCTTGGAAGTCAGGGACTCCGGACTGCCGATTGAAATTCCGGTAGGGGCTCCCGCCCTTGGACGTATTATGAACGTCGTCGGACGTCCGGTTGATGGTCTCGGACCGATCTCTTCCGATAAAAAAATGCCGATTCACAGACCTGCTCCCCTCTTTACCGAGCAGGATACCGAGGTACACGTTCTGGAGACGGGTATCAAGGTTATCGATCTTCTCGTCCCGTTCCCACGCGGTGGTAAAATGGGACTGTTCGGTGGAGCCGGTTGCGGTAAGACCGTTATCATGATGGAGATGGTAAATAACATCGCCATGCATCATGGTGGTATTTCCGTATTCTGCGGCGTTGGTGAGCGTACCCGTGAAGGAAACGACCTGTACCATGAGATGAAGGAATCAGGCGTTCTTCCCAAGGCTGCTCTGGTTTACGGACAGATGACCGAGCCGCCGGGAGCCCGTTCCCGTGTTGCCTTGACCGGACTGACCGCGGCCGAGTATTTCCGTGATGAAGAGGGTCAGGACGTACTTTTCTTTGTTGACAACATTTTCCGTTTCACCCAGGCCGGTGCTGAGGTTTCCGCTCTGCTCGGACGTATTCCTTCCGCCGTTGGTTATCAACCGACCCTGGCAACCGACCTCGGCGCCCTGCAGGAACGTATTACCTCTACAACAAAAGGCTCCATCACCGCCGTACAGTGCGTATACGTACCCGCGGACGACTTGACCGACCCCGCGCCAGCAACCACCTTTGCCCATCTTGACGGAACCGTTGTTCTTTCCCGTCAGATCGCCGAGCTGGGTATCTATCCCGCGGTTGACCCCCTTGACTCAACCTCACGTATTCTCGACCCCCATGTACTGGGTGAGGAACACTATAAGGTTTCCCGTCAGGTTCAGGTCAGCCTGCAGAAATATAAAGATCTGCAGGATATCATCGCCATCCTCGGTATGGATGAGCTTTCCGAGGATGATCAGCTGCTCGTTGGCCGGGCCCGTAAGATTCAGCGTTTTCTTTCCCAGCCTTTCACCGTTGCCGAGGTTTTCACCGGCATGAAGGGCGCCTATGTTAAAGTTGCTGACACGGTACGCGGCTTCAAGGAAATTCTTGAAGGCAAACACGATGAGCTGCCGGAAACAGCCTTCTACATGGTAGGCACCATTGAAGAGGCCCTTGAAAAAGCCGCTAAGGAAAAAGCCGCTTAATTTATTTTTTAATATTAAGTTGTTATTTTATTGAATGTGCTCCCCACAGGGAGCTACAACAAGTCAAGGTAAAGACCAATGGCTGAATCAATACATTTAGAGGTTGTCACACCATCAGGTCCTATAGTCAGTGATGATGTTGATATAGTCAGTGCCCCCGGTTACGGTGGTGATTTTGGCGTGCTGGCGAATCATGCCCCTTTTCTGAGTACCATTAAGATTGGCAGCTTGATTTACAAGAAAGATGGCAGGGACAATTACCTTATGGTGAGTGGCGGTTTCTGCGAAGTCTCAAACAATAAAATCACCTTTCTCGTAGAATCAGCCGAGGCAGGGCAACAGATTGATGTAGATCGTGCCCTGCGGGCAAAAGAAAGGGCCGAAAAACGTCTGGCCGAAGCGAAAACCCAGGCTGAAAAAATCAACACGACACGTGCCCAGGCTGCATTGCAGCGGGCAATTGCCCGACTCAAAGTTGCTGAAAAGCAACCCAAGTAAGCAGCAAAGCTTCATAGAATAAAAAAAAGCCGCCCTAAAGGCGGCTTTTTTTATTGTTCCAGCAAGATTATACCGCACTATTTGTGTTTTCCGCCAAGATTTGCCTCAATGACAAAATCCCCATGCTCCGTACTGAAGGGAATCACCAGGGTCGGTGCGTCGGAATAATAGGAAATCTCAACATCCTTACCCACAACCATGGTCGGGGTGGCCAGGTTAAACTTGTAATCCAGTTTGGCCAGCTGGGCCTTGGCCCCGCCACAGATCATATTGGTCAACTCGCCCACCGCGTCAACGATATCAGCATCGACTTTTTGTTTCGGCGCCTCCATCAGCATATTCGCCACCACATGCAGAATACATTTTTCGGAAAAGCTGAGTATCATACATCCGGAAATTTCATCTGAGACCATGCCGATAATACCGGTGACTTCCCCATAGGTGAGCGAATTATCCTTAAGGGTGGGCTTTTTCGGTTTGACCTGGGTCTGGCACATGGTTTCCAAGACATTTTTCGCAGCATTTAAAAACGGATTTATGAATTCAGCTTTCATCTGGTATCCTGTTGATTGAAATGCAAGGGGAAACTTTGCCGGCCAAAAATAGAAAAAATCCTTAGTATTTGCAGATTATATCACAACAATTTGCAGATTCAACGCTCATAATAATAAAAATGACATTAAAAAAAACGGCTTTTTGCTCAGTTCGTTTATGCGCACTTGAAATGATCCTATAAACATATTAAATATGTAACAACTTAAAATTGCAGCAAAACTAGTATAAATACCTAGCAAAATGTTTTTTATATAAGGAGAATTTCCCCATGAAGCCGAAAGAGCGTCTCGCCATCCCCCGGCAAAAAGCGCCTGAACTTGCTGTCGATTATCGGATAAAAAATTTTGATGAAGTTGCCCTGGGATATGATGAGAAAACCGCCATACTCGAAGCAAACCGCTGTCTGCAGTGCAAAAAACCCACCTGCCGGGAAGGATGCCCGATACACAACAATATCCCCGTTTTTATAGAGCATCTGCGCAACGGCAGATTTGTAGAAGGCTACTGGGCGATACGGGATACCAGCTCCCTGCCGGCAGTCTGTTCCAGGGTGTGCCCCCATGAGTTTCAATGTGAAGGCTCCTGTATCCGCGGGAAGAAAGGAGATCCGGTTGCCATCGGACTGCTGGAGCGGTTTCTGGTGGATTGGATGGTCAGCAATAAGAAAAATTTAGCAGTCCCCTGCGCCCTGCCCAAGGACAAGAAAGTGGCGATTATCGGCTCAGGCCCGGCTGGCATGACAACGGCCTACCATCTGGCCCATGAAGGCTATCACTGCACGATATTTGAAAGTCTGCCCGTATTCGGGGGCATGCTGGCCGTGGGTATTCCCCCCTATCGACTACCCCGTGACATCATTAATGCGGAATTTGATTCATTAAAAAATTGTGGCGTAACCGTGGTTAATAATTTTACTATAGGAAAAGATTTGCCCATGCAGCAGCTGAAGGATGAAAAAGGCTTTGATGCGGTATTTGTCAGCGTGGGAGCCCATAACAGCCGCAAACTTGGCCTCGAAGGTGAAGACCTGGAAGGAGTCACCCATGGAGTTGACTATCTGCGCCGGGTCTGCCTGGGAGAAAAAATCAATCTTGGCAGCAAGGTCGTGGTGGTAGGCGGCGGCAACGTGGCAATCGACGTGGCGAGAACGGCCCTGCGAACCGGCTCAAAAGATGTTTTTATTCTCTACCGGCGCACCAAAAAGGAAATGCCCGCCTCCCTGGCCGAGATCCATCATCTTGAAGAGGAAGGGGTGCATATTGAATTTCTGGCTTCCCCGGTTAAGATACATGGCGAAAACGGCAGGGTGGCCAGGGTGGAATGCCAGAGGATGACCCTTGGGGATTGCGATGCCTCAGGACGCTGCCGTCCGGTGGTTATCGAGGGGTCGAACTTTATGATAGAGGCCGATGCCATCATCCCGGCAATCAGCCAGAAGGTGGACCACACTGCCGACCGCAATCTGAAGGTGGAACTGACCAGCTGGGGCACTTACGTGGTTGACCCGCTTACCCTGCAGACCTCCGTGCCGTGGATTTTCTCCGGGGGGGACTCCGTGCTGGGCCCCCAGACCGCCGCCAAGGCGGTCTATCAAGGAAAGGTTGCAGCAGAGTCCATAAAACTGTATTTAGAAGGAAAAGACCTGAAAGAAGGACGCAACGTGCGTATTTTATCATAAGCCGGGGAAAGCCTTAACGAGGTCCTATGACCGTATTTTTCAGCAAGAAAGAAAAGATCGGCGAGCTTCTGGTCCGCCAGCACAAACTGCAGCCAAACCAGCTTGAGCGAGCACTCACCCATCTTGAATCAGTCCCCCAGGGGCTGGGAGAAATTCTGATTTCCCTGGGTTTCATCAGCGAGGAGGACCTGCTGGCTGGCCTGGCCGAACAACTCTCCCTGAGCATCTATGCCCCGCAGGAGGAAGATGTCTTTCTGCCCCTAAACATCGCCAAGATCTTTCTGCGGGATCATCCCTTCGCCCTGATCAGGCGGGGAGATAAAAATATCCTTATCTGCCATGATCCCCTGGATGGAGATATTCTTTCCACCACCGAGACCCAGCTCAACGAGCCTTTTGAAATCCAGCTGGCCCTTGAAGCGGATGTCAGAAAAATGGTGGGCGAGCATTATGATCTCGGCCTCAAGGAACAGGAAACCGAAAAATATATCATTGACGAGGCGGACGTCGACAAGCTGAAGGACATGGCTTCCGAGGCCCCGGTCATCAAATATGTCAACAATCTGGTTGATACGGCGGTAAACCGGCGGGCCAGCGATATTCATATCGAATCTTATGAGGGGGGGCAGCTTATCCGGTTCCGCATCGACGGCATTCTCCAAGACTATGAAATGCCGCCGCTGTCCATGCAGGCCGCCATCATCTCCCGAACAAAACTGCTGGCTGCACTTGACATCGCGGAAAGACGAATCCCCCAGGACGGCAAGATCTCCATGCGCATCGGCGGCAAGGAAATCGACCTGCGTGTCTCGACCATGCCTACCATTTATGGGGAAGGGGTCGTGATCCGTATCCTGGAAAAAGGATCCATCATCCTGGACATGGGCCATCTGGGCATGGGGGAGGAGATCGAAAAGCAGTTCAAGGAACTCATCTCCTACCCGAACGGCATCATCCTGGTTACCGGCCCCACCGGCAGCGGCAAGACAACAACTCTGTATTGCGCCTTAAACCAGATCAACAGCGGCAGCAACAAAATCATCACCCTGGAAGACCCGGTGGAATACCAGCTCAAAGGGATCAACCAGACCCAGGTCCGCCCGGAAATCGGCCTCACCTTTGCCAAGGGACTGCGCTCCATCGTACGCCAGGACCCGGATATTATCATGGTGGGCGAGATAAGGGATCTGGATACCGCAGAAATCGCCGTCCAGTCATCCCTCACCGGCCACCTGGTATTTTCTACCCTGCACACCAATGATGCGCTTTCCGCCGTTACCCGCTTAATCGATATCGGGGTGGAGAATTTCCTGATCTCTTCCGCCCTGCGCGGCGTGCTCGCCCAGCGCCTGGTCCGCCGTATCTGCCAGCATTGCCGCACCCAGCAGGGACACATTTCCGAACAGCTCGGTTATCTGCCGGAAGGCGACGACTTTGAAATGTACACCGGCACCGGCTGTGCCAGCTGTTCCGGCACCGGCTACAGCGGACGGATCGGCATCTACGAGCTTCTCGTCATGAGCGATGCCCTGTGCCGGGCCGTGGCCAAAAGGAAAGACCTGGGGGAACTGAAAAGAATTGCCGTTGCCGAGGGTTTCAAGGAGATGTTCCATGATGGATTGCTGAAGATCAAGGAAGGCAAAACGACGCTCTCCGAGGTGATCCGGGTGAGCAGGGGAGCAACCAATGCCGCTCTTTAAATACACGGCGCTGGACAGTGAAAATGCGGTGAAGGAAGGGGTGGTGGAGGAGACCGACAAAGCCGCTGCCGCCAAAAAACTGATGCAGCAGGGCATCCGCCCCCTGGAAATCAGGTCATACACCCCGGGCAGCAAAATGCAGCTCAGCCTGCCCCATTTCCTGCATTTCACCCGGGACAGGATAAGCCGGGTGGAAATTAATTTTTTCACCAAACAGATCGCCATGCTGCTCAATGCAGGCCTGTCCCTTGACGGCGCCCTGCGAGTCATGAAAAACCACAGCCAGAAACCAGCGTTCAAGGAATTCTGCGGCGCGATAGAAAGAAAACTCAAAGAGGGGAAATCATTCTCCCAGGCCCTGACCGATTTCCCCTATTTCACCCCCATGTACGTCAACATCGCCAGGGCCGGGGAAGAAGGCGGCATCCTGCCCGCCATGCTGACGAAAATCACGGAATACCAGTCGACCTTTCAGGAACTGCGGCAGTATATCATTTCCGCCTCGGTTTATCCGCTTTTCCTGCTGGTGGTCGGCATCATTGCCATCATTATTCTCATCACCACCATCCTGCCCAGGTTCCAGGTCCTTTTCCAGGGAATGGGGCAGCAGCTCCCCACCAATGTGGCGATCATGATGAGCGTGTCCGGCTTTGTCTCCGATCACTATTTCCTCGTCCTGCTGCTGCTTTTCGGCCCTGTTGTGTTGCTGATCTGGTACCTGAAACGGCCGGAGGGCAAGAAGCTCTACCAACGGCTGTCCCTGAAAATACCGGTGCTCTCCAGTTTTATCTGTGAGCTGGAGACAACCCGGATTTTCCGCACCCTTGAAGTGTTGGTGAACAACGGGGTGCATCTGGCCACCGCCTTGCGCATCTGCTCCGGCATCGCCGTCAATGAGCAGTTCCAGAATCTGCTGCACCGGGCCACAGAGGCGTTGAAGGAGGGGCAGCGGGTCAGCGCCAAACTCAAAGGTGAGGCGCTGTTGCCGGCCCTGGCCGTGGATCTGCTCTCCATCGGCGAGGAATCGGGCAGGGTAGGGGAGGTCTGCGGCCAGATTGCCGATCATTATGACCAGGAGGTCCGCAGCCGGATAAAACGGCTGATCTCCCTGGTTGAACCGGTTTTTATTCTCGCCATTGCCCTGGTGGCCGGTTATGTGGTGATCTCCATGCTGACGGTTATTTTAAGCATCAATGACATCGCCGGCTGACAAATGCAGAAGGGAAATTTCGGGGACACATGAAAAAGAGAGTGGCGGGAGATACCGGTTGTGCCGGATTTTCCCTCTTTGAACTACTCACCGTTCTGGTCATGCTGGGCATTCTGGCAGGCATTGCCGCCCCATCGGTGGGAAATTTCCTGGCAGGGCTTGATTTCAGAAAACAGGTGGGGGACATCATGGCCCATATGCGGGCAATTCGACTGCAGGCGGTGGTTTCGGGCCAGCAGATAACAATGAGCATTAAAGACCATAATATCCTGCTGGATCAGGGGCAAGAAGAACAGGAGGTGCAGGAGCTGGATCTCAATCCGGAAAGTGAACTGACCCTGGAACCCGGCGTGGTTATCTTCACCCCGCAGTCAACCGTCACGCCTGCGACCATTTCTTTGACCAGCGACGGCAGGAACCGGACGATCAGCCTGGATCCCCTCACCGCCCTGCCGGTGATACGCTAAAAAGATGGCTAAGCATAACAAGATCCAGGGAGGCAGGCAGAGAGAGAGAGATTGGCCTTATCCGGCCAGCATGGCCAGGGAGAAGGGATTTACCCTGTTTGAGGTGATGGTAGCCGTATTCCTGCTGGCTATGGTTTCCTCCATGATCTACTCCATCTTGAATGTCAGTATCCGGTTTTCGGAAAAAGGAGATAAAACCATCCTGCTGCTTGAGCGGGAGCAGGGCCTGATCGGTATCCTGCAGCGCCAGATCAAGAACGGCTGGTATGATGAGCAGAAAAAAGAGGTGGCCATTGCCGCGGATGAGACCATGCTGCGCATTATCACCCGTGCGCCTCTGCTCTATCCCCTCGCCGGGGTGGTGCTGGCCGTGTATCGTTTTGATCCGGAAAGCGCCACCCTTTATTATCTGGAAAAAAGGGATTTTTACAACATCGATTATGGCGACGATTACCTGCCGGCTTTTGAGGATATGCAGGTACTGGTGGAAGATTGCCGGCCCTTGTCCTTTTCCTATGGGGAGGACAGCAGTTCGGTGACATTGGTCTATGATGGTAAGGAATTCAATTTTACCCCCTGGTGCCAGGTGGAAACACGAACAGATGCAATTTAGGGCAGTGAAAATTGTACCGCACAATCCCGCGGAGCAGCAGGGATTTACGTTGCTTGAGGTGCTGGTGGCCGTGCTGATCCTTGGCCTGGCCTACGTGGCCGTACTGCAAAATTTCTCCATTTCCCTAAAAAATATAGATAAAATCGGCAAAACCCGCCAAGCAGTATTTGCCGAACTGCTCAGCTTCAGCGAGGACATTAAATTCACCGGCGCCAACCTGCTGGAAGTGGATCAGGAAGTTGCTAAAGAAGAGGAAGGCACTCTTTTTATCGAGGGAGAAAAATACCGGCTGATGGTGGTGCAGAGCAACAGCGGCGAGCTGGCAACCCTCAAACTGCAACCCATTTTATAGGGATAGCTGGCAACCATATGATAATCGTTTCAAGAGGTAAGGCGAACTCCGGGCAGCAGGGTTTTGCGCTGGTCGTGGTGATTGTCATCATGCTTCTCATCTCGTTTCTCGCGGCCCAGCTCATCTTAAGCGTGCGGACAGAGCTGCGGGTTGCCTTCAATGCCAAAACCCAAGCCGCCGAGCTCTGCCTGGCTGAGGGCGGAGTGAACCTGGGCCTGTTCAGACTGCTTGACAAGCCTGTTGAATATATTAATGAGGATTATGAAAAGTTTTTAGAGGGATACCAATATAACACCTTTTTGGAGACAGGTCTTTTATCCTATTATGTGGTCAATGAATCTGGTAAATTAGATCTGAACAAACTGAACAAACCTTTACTGGAACTCTTTCTGGAATACATGAAGATTGAACCCGATCAAAGGGAAGTAATCATGGATTCGCTGCTGGACTGGGAAGACAGCGACGATCTGCACCGGATAAACGGAGCGGAACTGGATACCTACCAGGCCCTTGATGATCCCTACATTCCACGAAACGGCAAAATCATGGATCCCTCCGAATTTTTTCTCGTTTACGGTACCGCACCGCTGGCCGGCCGCTTCAAGGCCAATGAGATTTTCACGGTGCATAACGATACCGGTTTAATCAATTTTAACAGCCTGCCCCCCATGATGCTCGATTTTCTCACAGAAGGGGACGAGGCGAAGATCAAAGCATACCATGAGGCCCAGGTACTGTATGGCAACCTGACCCAGGAACAGGCCCGGCAGATTTTAGGGGATGAACGCTTCGACCAGTGTTCGGCGGGGCTCACTTACTCATCCGGCAACAATAGATATTACTCAATTATTGCCCGGGGGGAAGCAGGAGTGGATGCGGAAGCCCTGGCTGCCCGGGAAAGCGCCGGCAATAATAAGAAGACGGCGGCAGTTGAGGTAAGAGCCCTATTTGAACTGAGGGGCACCAAGGTAAATTATTTTGCCTGGGAAGAAGGTTGGTCATGAGAGAGAGAGTCGAAATACTCATCCGGCAGGACGGAGTGCATATCAGCTCATCCTTCAAACAGGAGACCGAGTTCATTGTCCAGCCCGTTGCCGAGTTAGGCAGCCGCCTCGTCCGCTACTGCACGCCCAAGAGCCCGGCTGGCCTGGATGTGCTGTTTTATATTGCCGAAGATCTTCTTTTCTTCAAAAAATTCACTCTGCCCCTGAAAACCGCCGATCTCAAAGAGGCGATAAGCTATCAACTCGAGATGTTTGCTCCCTTTGACGGGAAGATGCTGCACAATTTTACGGCTGTGCGCGACAAGCAGGGTTACAATGTTTGCCTGTATGTCGCTTCCGAGGAAGCTGTGGTGCCCCTGCTGGACGAGGCGGCCGCCCAGGGATTTCAGCTTGCCGGGCTTTTCCCGGAAAGCCAGCGCTTTGTTACCCGTCTCTGCAAAAAAAAGCAATGGGCGCTGTTGATGCCCGGCCGCTTTCCCAAGCTTCTCCTCTTTTCGGATAAAAAGATCAAAGACCGCCTCCTCTGCTACAATGAACCAACCCTGGAGGAGTTGACCGCAGCAAACGACGTTGAAGTTATTTATAAACCGACCGCCAGGGAGGGGAGCGGGTTTCAGGATGCGGATCAGCTTCTGGCTGAAAAACCACTGCATAAGGAGCTGAATCTTCTGCCGCCCTCCTATCGCCGGCCGGATTATCTGCGCTATGCCCTCCTCGGCCTTTGTCTGCTCAATATGCTGGCCCTTGTTGCCGCAGGGGCGCTCAAGGAATATAATGTGTTGACCATATTAAAAAGGGTTGATGCGGAGATAGAAACGCTGCAGCCAAACGTCAAAGAGGTGGAGCAACTGCGGATTAAGGAAAAACAGCTTGCCGATACCATCGGCCGGATTGAAGCCATCGGTGAAAACTTTGATATCATCCGTTTTCTGGACAAGGCAACGAAATCATTGCCGGAAAACAGCTATCTTGACCAGATACGCATGGATGAAAAGACAGGCGATCTCCAGTTGCAGGGATACACGGAAGATATCGGTGCGCTGACAGCCAAACTCGATGCCCTGGGCAATGCCAAACTGAAATCCACCAGCCGCCGCAAAAATCAAACTTACTTCCATGTGGAGATCAGCGGCCGATGAACCAGCTCATCATGCTTCTTAAAGGTCTTGACCGCAAAATTCTCTTTCTGGCCCTGGGCGGACTGCTGCTGCTGCTCAACCTCGGCCGCATGAGCCTGCAGGCATACAGTAACCAGATTGCCGAGGCCGGGGAAAAACAGAATCTCCTGGCCCGGTATCAGGAAACCGTCAATCAGCTTCCTGCCCTGAAAAAAAGAGTGGCCCGGCTTGAGCAAAAGTCGATTAAGGTGGAAAAATATCTTTTCAGCGGAACATCCGAGGAAGCGGTGTCATCTGCCATGCAGATTATGCTGCAGGAACTGGTGACAAAGGCGGGCCTGGAGCCTGAATCCATCCGCCCCATGGTCAGCGGGGGAACCAAAACCGCCACCCGTGACTACCATGAAATTTCCATCAAGATCCGTCTGTCCGGGACCCTGAGTCAGTTTGTTGATTTTATCGCCCAGCTTTACCGCTCAGACAAACTCTTTCAGGTGGAGAGTTTCACCTTGAAGCCCTATAAAAAAACAGAGATGAAAATTTTTATTGATCTGAAAGGTTTTTACACGTTAAAAAATGGTTAAACTCATCGCAGCCATAGCGCTCAGCCTGTCGCTCATTTTTCTGGTTAAAGAGTCCATCGTCGCTTTGCGCGCGGGGGATAGACTTACTCCGCCTGCAAGCGAAGAAAGGCAGGTGGCCAAACCACAGACGGCATATCCGGCGGAAAAAAATGTGATCTTCTATCCGCCGGTTCCCATAACCCTGCCGGACTTCGACAAGGGTTACCTGTTTAATGAAGAACGGATGATCGAGGGTGCTGCCGGAGGAAACGAGGTGGGGCAGGAAGAAGAAGGCGCCGCAGCAGCCCTCTCTGTCGACATGGACACGGTCTTTTATGCCGGGTCTATCATCATTGGCGAGGTGCGCAAAGGCCTGGTCACTTATCCCGCGCCCCAGGCAGCCGCTCTGAACAGAAAGGTTACGGCCAGGCAAGCCGCCCCCCCCCCGGCCAGGGAAAGAAACTATGCCCAACTGGCGGTTGGTGAAAATTTCAGCGGCTATGAGGTTATTGAGGTAGAGCCGAATCGCATTGTTTTTCAAAAAGGCGCGGATACCATAGAAAAAATGCTCAACGATCCGAAAAAGACCCGTATTGACGCGCCGCCCCTGCCCAAGGAACCGGCTAAAACTCCCACGGCAGCGACAGCACAGACAAAACGGGTGCAACTCGATAAGGCGAAAACCGGCAGCCCCGTGCAGTCCACCAGGACGGTAAGAAGCACCACCCGCCCGGTTCCAAACCCTAAAATTCAGGTACCGGGGGTTCCGGTTCCACCGGCAACCGAGTGAATCCAAGCTGATATCATACTTAAAAGGTCTCCCATGAACGGTAGCAAAAATATCTTTTCCCGCAACGAGGATCCTGTTTCAAAAAAAGCATCACCTGCAGGCCGCCCGCAGCTCCTCAGGCTGGTGGTGCTGTCATTTCTGCTGATGCTGCTTGGCAGTGGCTGCACCTATTCCAACAGACTTGATCTCCCTCCTATCGATTTGGCCAAGGCAAACAAAGCCCTTATCCGGGATGAAAAAAAATCCGCTGTTCTCGAGGCGGAAGAGCAGCAGGAAAAGCATGCGCCGCGCACCAAAATCAAGGACATGACCCCGCCAGAGGAAGGCCGGGATAATCTCGCAGCTCAGGTTTCTCCGGCCAGCGAAAAAGGCAAGCCGCACGTGGCTGCCGCAGGGGCGGCAGAGGCCGAGGGATTACTGCTCAATTTTGATAATGCGGACATTTTCGAGGTAATTCAGGTTATTGCCGGCACCTTAAACCTCAATTACATTATTGATCCCCAGGTGAAGGGGGTGGTCAATATCCACTCCGGCAGCAAAATTCCCACCAATCAGCTCTATGAAATTTTCACCAAGATCCTGCATATCAACGGCCTCGATATCCGCAGTGAAGGAGACTACCAATATATCTACGTGGCCAAAAAACTGGGCAACGAACTGGTCAGCGGTCCGGATAAAATTGCCGGTCTCAAGGATTCTTCGCAGTTCATCATCCAGGTAGTGCCCCTTTCCCACCTTTCCTCCACCGAGGTGCTGAAACTTGTTGAACCCTATCTCTCGGCCCAGGGATCCCTCTACGATCTCCCCCAGCAGAACACCCTGCTGGTCAGCGACTATGAAAGCAAGGTCATGGATGTTTTGCGCATTATTGCCAGAATAGATATCTCGCCACTCGCCTCCCTTCATATCAAATTAGTCCGGGTGGATAACGCCCCGATCTATGATCTGCGGGATGAATTGACGGAAATCTTCACTGCCCTCAAAATCAACAACAAGGATTATGAAGGGATCACCGTAGTGCCGCTGGAGCGTGTTAATTCACTGATGCTGGTCAGCAACAGTGAAAGTCAGGTGCAAAGTGGAGTTGACTGGATCAAAGAGCTGGATGTTGTCCCATCCCAGGACAGAGATAATATTTATATCTATAACGTGCGCAATTCGGTGGCGTCAGGCCTCGCTGAGCTCATGAACCAGTTGCTTACCGAAGAACAACCCACCTCCCAGAAAACCACGGAGAAAAAGACCACCCCCTCAAGCCAGACCAAGGATCAGAAGGCCACCACGGATCAGAAGGCCACCAAGGCCAGCAAAAGCTCCTCCTCCAAAAAAACCTCCTCTAAAAGCACCACACCAACCGGCAACACCCTCACATCGCTTCGCTTTATGGGGGAGCCTGTAGTTTTTGCCGACGATGACCGCAACGTCATTCTCATCAGGGCCCTGCCGACGGATTACATCCGTATCGTCAAACTGCTGGAACGGCTCGACAATCTGCCCCGTCAGGTGCTGGTTGAGGTGCTGGTGGCGGAAATACAGCTGATAAACGAACTGGACCTCGGGCTGGAATGGTTTCTCACCAGTAATAAGTATGCCTTCGGTACCTCATTTGCCGCGGTGGGCAAATCCACCTCCACCGTGAACGGCGTGACCTCCACTTCCTATCCCGGCGGCTTTTCTTACTCCTTCAATTACGGCGATGTGGAGGGCTTTCTGCAGACCCTGGCCTCCAGGAACAATTTAACCGTCCTCTCCTCACCGCAGATTCTGGTGTTAAACAACGAAAAGGCCTCGGTGAATGTCGGCAAGCAGGTGCCGATTGTCACCACTGTTACGGAAAACACCAACACGATCAACCAGGTGGACAAGACCGTGCAATACAAGGACACCGGTGTCATTCTGGAGGTAACTCCCCAGATCAACTATAACGGCATTATTCTGCTTGAGGTAAGCCAGACAGTGAGCAAGGCCGAAGAAAACACCCTGTCGGATATCAGCTCCCCGGTGATCTCAAAGCGTGAACTGCAGACCAAACTGGCGGTCAAAAACGGCCAGTCCATCCTCATGGGCGGCCTGATCGACAGGAATACATCGACAACGCAGAGCGGGATCCCTTTTCTCATGGACATCCCGGTCCTGGGCAACCTGTTCAAGTATCAGAAGGATCATGAGGACAAAACGGAACTTATCGTGTTGATTACCCCCTATGTCATTGAATCAGAGGATGTGTTGGATAAGTATGCCCAGGACTTTGAAGTAAAAATGAAACAGTTGCGCCCGGAACTCGTCAAGCCCATGGCCGCGAGCCCCAGGGAAAAATGGTAAACGAAAAAGGAATGGTAAATGAGACAGTTGGTAATTGATGAACTCAGCAGGGAAGAGCGGGACAACCTGGATACGTATCTGAAGAGAACCCTCAAACAGGGGGGCATGGAGGGAATGTTCTGGCTGTCGGTGCCGGATGACCTGCTGGCTGAGGCGCAGCGGGGCCACGAAAAATGCGGTCCCTTTTTCTTTGGTCTGGAACTGGCGGAAAAAAAACTTATCATCGAACTGCTGGTCAGGAGCCAGAGCAATTTACACTGCTCCTGCATCAGCTATGCAACCAAGGCCCAAAGGGACTATCTTCTCGGCTTTGTGGACGCTATGCTGCAGACGGAACAGATCAAAGCATAAAAAAATCTCTTATTGCCAGAAAGACTAAAAAACCCGCCAGGCAGCTAGGCCTGGCGGGTTTTTTTGATAATGAGCACTATGCGCCGCGGGCGGGGTTTACCACCAGCAGATGGTCTGATCAGCGCCCCAGACCATATCGACCAGCTTATCATAGTCAGGTGACTCTACATTCAGATTAAAAGTATCATTATCGCGGCCTTCGGAGACGATCTCAACCAGTTTCTTGACATCGTCATTAGGCACGGAACGGTATACATGCAGGATTTTCATTTTGCATTCTCCCTGTAATATCTTAACTCTTAGCTGCTCAAATCAGCTCTTGTCGCTTCTCATGATGCCATAGGGAACAATGATTTCCATGTCCCGAAGCTTCTGGCCAAGTTCCTCAAGAGTCATTTT